>JAEEGI010018204.1_pt1 | contig 14295 bp, 11 predicted proteins | sample 8958751 | NCBI WGS metagenome assembly JAEEGI01 (sample SAMN16246545, study PRJNA631951) | gut metagenome | biome: gut microbiome; feature: rumen; material: KS-attached | host: Bos | place: Iran: Karaj | collected 2018-10
AAGTTATTAATCAAAATAGCTGCTTTGTCAGACAAAACCCTGTTTGCTTCTCCTATAAATTCAGCCTGAACCTTCCATCCGTTCATAGCAACCGGAATGTTCATGATTTTAATTTTTTCTGTTCCGAGTCCTTCTATCTGTATACCATCAAATGCATTCAGAATCTGTTCATCCTCATAATCCACCGTATCATCCGGACTCAGAATGTGCCAGATAATCTGCTGTGCATGATCAGCCCTTGCAATAAAAATAGCATTTCCGCCAAGATCAGCATGTTCATTCGTCGGACTCTTTTTCAATTCAACCATTACTGCTTCTGATTCGGTTATAGCAGGAGTCTCTGTTGAAAAATCTGTTTTCACTGTTTCAGAAACGAGTGTTTCTTCCCCTGTTTTTTCCTGGACAATATGCTCAGAGGTTTCTCCCGTTTCCTGCACGCTCTCGGCTTTCTTCTCATCTGCTCCTTCTATTGTTATCACAGCATCTTCAGAAAATGCAGGACCACCGACTCCGGAAAACTCTGCTTTGATCTTCCAGCCGTTGAGTGAAAGTGGTATCACCTTAATTTTCAGGCGTTCGGTTCCAAGCCCATCCAGTTCAAGGCTGGAAAATGCTGAACGCATTTCTTCATCCCTGTAGTCTTCTTTTCCATCCGGGCTGACAAGATGCCAGATGATTTTTGTATAATTGTTTGCTTTGGCTATAAAAATAGCTTGTCCGCCAATCTCAGCTTTTTCATCAGTCGGGCTCTTCGTAACTGAAACAGCATCAGGGCTGTCCTCTGCAACGGACAGCAAATCTTCATTTGCTCCTTCGGAAGTCACTTGTCCGTTCGATATATCTCCCGTATCCGCAGAAGCCTCTTGAGAATATGCTACATATAATAGTTCAAATCCCACATCCGCTTCACCTCGTTTACTGAAGCGGAAGCCCGGTATTGTGTATTCACCGATGTCGTATTGAATAACAGAGTCTTCATCTTTCACCGGAAGATTATCGAAAGTAAAAACCCAATATCCGTCGTTATCGGCAGTTACAGTCTTGGTCGATGACTCTGCTCCGTTCGCAAGTAATACTACCTGAACAGATTCCGGAACAATGCTATCCATGCTCCAGGAAATCACACCTGAAACAGAAGTTCTTTCTGACAAGATAAAAGTCCCGGTTCCGTATATCTGTCCGGCATAGAGGAAACTTCCATCAGGTTCTATTTCGTAATTTAGTGGGCCATAAGCCGACAGTATATTATTGTCCCCATAAGTCAATGTCCCAGCAACGAATATATCATTTCCTTCTTCAGTGGCTGTATTGGAAGTAAAAGAGCTTGCATTTATTTCAGCTTTTCTCCCGGTTCCAATATATATCGCTCCTCCGTGTAAAGCATGATTCCCGGAAAGTGAGCAGTATTCCAGCACACAATCTTCTGTTGTCAATACTTCCTCTTTGTCATTTAGGAACACAGCCGCTCCGTTTTCAGCGAAAAAGCCTTCAAAATCGACACAGTTTGCTTCGAAAGAGCCTTCAGCGACCACACAGCTCTTGCTCCATTCCTCTGATAGAACAGTTTCTCTTAATGTTAGTCTTGCATTCTGGTGACCTTTCAAAGTCAGCTTTGCGCCTGCCTCCACATAAAACATCTCTCCCCCGATTTCATGAGAAAGCACTATTCCTTCTCCGGACGTTTCAAGAACAACCTGACTTCCGGCAGGAATAACAATCTGAGGCTCCTCACCCTTTCGTGCAAAGACTAAGCTGTCTTTCAGAACAATATGTGTTTCTCCCTTGGCAGCATTGACAGCTGAAACCAATTCTTCATAGGTTGAAACCTCAACATCTTCTGCACTGGCTGAATATTGTAATACCGGTAATATCAACACTACAAGAATTACAGTGAGAAAAACCTTTATGTTCTTCATGATATACTGCTCCATATTATTAAAGTATCTGACCTTATAGTATAATTAAAAATTCTTCGAAATTGTTAACTATCGGAAAACAAAAAAGCAACATCTCAATTTGCCAAAAGGCCATAATTGAGATGCTGCTGTAAAAGAAACCAAAAGAATATACAATCTAAGTAGCTAAAGAATAAATAGTTCCATCGATATCAAATCCATTGATATTACCGAAAGGATCACAAAGGATATCAACGCAAACGGAATCTCCTAAGTAATGATCTGACAGCACAATGGTATCTGTCGTATTCATTGTCCATTTTCCACTGAAGACTTTTACTCCGGAATACTCCTTCGATTTTCCGTTCTCTTTCAAAACGAAATAATTCTCCGGATTTGACTGGTTAACAAATTTACCGGACGTCAGTTGAGTTTTCATCTGTGAGGAATCTGCCCTTTGATAGCGGATACCGGATACCACATCGTAGGCTGTCATCTGATCCGGAAAAACGAAATCATATCTGGTTTTATCACTCGTGCATTGCAAATGTTTATTCCGGACAGTACAGGCTGATTCCGTCACCGACTGATATTTGCCGGAGTTTGAACCACCATAAAACCGAATGGTAGTCTCTCCGGAATCACTGCTGTTAACAGAGAAATAAGCTGTACCCCTTACTCCGTCCGCATACCAGAATTCTCCCTCACTTTCGTCGTCATCGCTCCACACTATTTGGGCAGGATCAATTACTGCCGGTGGTATGGCTGCACGCTTATCCGCTGTTCCGTCGACTTTTGCAATATAGGCACAGGAAGCATAAATCAGATACATGATAAGGACAGGTAAAATTAAATAATCCTTATATTTCATCTGTTTCACTTCCTTCCATTAAGACTCAATAATCATATTAACATAATTTTTCTCTTATGTTATACCATTTATGTCAACCATTTTCAATGTATTTCTTTTGTATATTTTTTGTTAATAATTGCAAAAAAGCAGCCGGTATTCCGACTGCTTTAACGGCAAAAATTGTTTACTTTCTGAAAACCAGTTTTTTCTGAAGAAAATAGCTGGCAAAAAAGAGCGTCCCGTCCACCACTATTCTGACCAGGACAGCGAGTCCGGGATTCACTGTATGCAGGTAGTGGATAATAAAAGAAGCAAAGAATGTAGAAATCAGTGTCCGTGGTATACAGATACAATAGTAACCGATCAGTTCTGTAAGAATCTGTCCTTTTTTTTCAAATACCCAGAATTTATTAATAAGAAAATTAAGTATGGAAGAGACGAACGTCGCTGCAAGATGGCAGGCAGCCTCCCACTGAATTCCGAAAAAACTAAAAAGGAAATAATAAATCAGATAGTCCGCGGCAAGTGAAACAACAGAACTTAATACATATTTAGCTCCTGAGCCGGAAAGCATAAACTTCAGCATTACTTTTCCGACTTTCCAGGAATCTTTTACAGCATTATAATGAGATGAATAGTCTTCAGGATCATATACAGTTTCGATGCTTTGCTCTTCAAAAGCTATGCCTGCACGATGCATCTGAAGAAGCATATTCGTTTCATACTCGAAACGCTCCCCGGGAATACCGCAGAACAGATCAAGATATTTCTTGGGGATTGCTCTAAGCCCGGTCTGTGTATCGCTTAAATGAATACCAAATAAGATCCGGAAAGCTTTTGACGTGAAACGGTTTCCAGCAACACTTCGGGGGGGAACGTTTGGCAGGCTGAAGTCCCTGCAGCCTAACACTATCTTTTCATCTTTCAGCATCCTGTTTCCGCATGTAATAATGTCCTTTAGCATATGCTGCCCGTCGCCGTCAATTGTTATAACGCCTTCTGCAGCAGGAAGATTCTGAAGGATGTACTCAAATGCAGTTTTTAAGGCCCGTCCTTTTCCTTTGTTAGTATTATGGTGTATTACAACACATTGTTGGTATTTCGCTGCCTTTTCAAAATGCTTTTGATGCTCGCTGTCACTACCATCATCAACGATTACAATTTTATCAAACCCGTTACAGACCAGTTCCTCAACAACTCTGTCAAATTTATCATCAGGATCCAGAGAAGGCAGAACTACAGCAAGAGACCTGCAACAGTCACTTATTTCTTTTGCCATACCGAAAAGTCACCTGTTATTCTACAGATACTGCCATAATACCGCTGTCATCCCAACAGGCAATAATTCTTTTCATATTTGTTTCATTGACAGTCTTATAATCTGCATAGTTGGTTGTACTATAGCTGACATTGATAACATAAAAACCTCCGCCGAGAGAATAAACACTGTTTACCTGAACATCATCAACCGTAACAGCATAAAAGTTCATGTAGTCCGCACCACCCTCAATAAAGAGGTCCATACGTTTATGGAGTTCGCTTCCCTCTTTCACATATTGTTTCAGGTCGCCGTAATTTCCCCAGATGTTTTTGGTTCCTGTGAAGCGGGCGTAAGGTTCTACAAATGCTTTCGCAAATTCACTTAAGGCATTAATTTCTTCAGCTGAGCAGGATTCCATAAACTGAGAATCATCCTTATCCGGATCAACAGTAAATTCCTTGCCCATCTGGTCATAAATCACCGGCTGCAATGTTCCGAAAATGTTATTAACTGAATATTTCACTTTAGTCGGAAGGCCAGGATATTCATTATAGTAGGGTTCCAGAATATCATATTTGATGTTACTCTCCGAAATATACTCCGTGCCTACTGTTTTCCCATTCAACTGCACAGAATAGTTGGAGGGAATCGTAACAGAAACAGATGAAGTAAATGTAAAATTGGAAATATCAAAACTGTCCCCCGTTACTTTCCACGGACAAAGGTCTTCTCTGTTTTGAATAAACCAGAAAGTATCAGAATTTGAGAACAGTTCAATCAACCCGATATCTATCCGGTTGATTTGTGATCTGTCTCGTTCAATTTGAAACTGGCCAACCGGATTTCCACTGCAATAGACGTTGTATATATATTTGTTCTGTGTTCCGCCTGTTGCTCGCCTATATTGTATGGTATCACCTAACATCTGGTTTATAACCGCTTCACATTCCTCATTGCTTTGAAATGGATGCTCCATATTTTCAGCAGCCCGAGAAACCTGTCTTTTCCATTCTGTGCTTTTTAATGATTCCACATATTCAGCAACGACCACATCCGGCTGTGATTTTTCATAAGCGACTAAATACTTTCTCCAGTCATTAAGACCAATTACAGCAACAGCAGTCAGCATCACTGCAAAAATAACCAGTAACGCTGCATAGATTACTCTTCCGACTTTTTCTTTTTTCTTTCTTGACATTTCCTATATCCTCAATTCATCCGGAGGTTTCATTCATTTAAACAACCACGCTGTTGGCAAGTATCTCGTTCCTCCCGCCTGATTTGAAGGATGATTAATTAATTGTCCCTTATAATACATAGAAGTGGACGATCCTCCATCCATATTCATCGCATTAATGCATCCATATTCCAGCAGCAGATCTGCACAGTCTCCATAAGTCAAACCGAAACTATATGCCTGTCTTCCGTCTACAACCAGAAGCATAATAGCTCCATCCCCTCTCTGTCCTATACAGGTTCTTGGATTAACCCCGCTTTCGAGTGTCTTTTCGTCCATTTTCTGCCCGTTGGCGATAAGAATCGGGCCAAAGCTGCATGCATTCTGAAGGTCAAAATCCCTTACACAATTCTCTATAGAATAATCTCCCACATACAATATGCCGTCTCTGCTGATACCTGCTACATATCCATCCGGATACTCTTCATACACCACTCCACGGGAAATAGTGATCCCGGATGGCGGCCAGCCGACTCCAGCTCCGGCATCATCAACAAAAATACCTGCATTAATACCGCCAAGCGCATCGTATTTTGCCACCATATCATCAAGAACCATACCATAACCCCAACGATCTTCCGGTCCGTTGGCACATCCGATAAACACACGCTGCGGGTCAAGGATTACAAACATGTAACCTGTAGATCCCTTATATTGTATTGTTTCAAAGATAATTCCATCACCATCATCGTCTATGAGACCATAAGCGTCCATTCCGTTAATGTCAGTCTTTTCATCGGAAATTTTCAACAGATCCCCATCGAATGTCGGAATCATTATCTCTTCATCTTTGGGCTTACTGTTAATACCGATTTCATCTAATTCTTTATCAGACAAAAAAAGATTATTAACAAACTGAAAACGTCTCGTTTCAGAAAAGGTTCTCAGCCAGAAATTCCGAAAAGATTCTGATGGTCCTTTAACACAGAGATAATCAAAAGCTAATCCGCTAAACCCAATCACAAGCACAAACACAATAATAAAACCTGCAAAACGATCGAAAACTCTGTTGATCCGTTTCCATCGAATCTGTCTTTCCCGTTTTTTATTAGCAAGTTCTTCATCAGTAGATTCAGGAATATCATTCATATTATTGTTTAAATCGTCGTATTTATTCACTGTGTTGTCCCCGTAGAAAATTAAAAAATAAAATAATTTATAAATATTTTATAATATCACAATATACAAAAAAAAACCACCCTAAATTAGGGTGGTTCATGAATTTTGTGTTAATTACTCGTTAATGCCGATAACAACACCGGAGCCAACAGTACGGCCGCCTTCACGAATAGCAAAGCGGAGACCGTTCTCAATGGCGATCGGGGTAATCAGCTCAACATCCATGTCGACGTTGTCGCCGGGCATGCACATCTCAGTGCCTTCGGGGAGGGAGATGACGCCGGTAACGTCAGTGGTACGGAAATAGAACTGAGGACGATAGTTGTTGAAGAACGGAGTATGACGTCCGCCTTCTTCCTTGGACAGGACGTAAACCTGACCCTTGAACTTGGTGTGGGGCTTGATGGAGTTGGGAGCAGCAAGAACCTGGCCACGCTCAACAGCCTTCTTGTCAATACCACGGAGCAGGCAGCCAACGTTGTCGCCGGCTTCAGCATACTCAAGAGTCTTGTGGAACATTTCAGTTCCGGTAACGACGGTATCAGTGGACTCGTCCTTCAGGCCGACGATCTGAACCTTGTCGCCGATCTTGACACGGCCACGCTCTACACGACCGGTAACAACAGTGCCACGGCCGGAGATCGTGAAGACGTCTTCAATAGGCATAAGGAACGGCTGATCAGCTTTACGGTCCGGGGTCGGGATCCATGTGTCAACAGCATCCATGAGTTCCTTGATGCAGGCATACTCAGGAGCATTGGGATCCTTGGACTCGGAAACGAGAGCGTTCAGAGCGGAGCCACGGATAATCGGGGTGTCATCTCCAGGGAAGCCGTAGAAGTCAAGCAGCTCACGAACTTCCATCTCGACGAGCTCGAGGAGCTCTTCGTCATCAACCTGGTCGCACTTGTTCAGGAAAACGAGAACGGAAGGAACGTTAACCTGTCTGGCGAGAAGGAGGTGCTCACGGGTCTGAGCCATCGGGCCATCAGAAGCAGCGATAACAAGGATTGCACCGTCCATCTGGGCAGCGCCGGTGATCATGTTCTTAATATAGTCAGCATGGCCCGGGCAGTCAACGTGTGCATAGTGACGCTTGTCAGTCTCATATTCAACGTGTGCGGTGTTGATGGTGATGCCGCGTTCTCTCTCTTCAGGAGCTTTGTCGATGGAAGAGTAATCGGTGTACTCTGCCTGGCCCTTCATTGCGAGGTACTTGGTGATTGCAGCGGTAAGGGTAGTCTTGCCGTGGTCAATGTGACCGATAGTGCCAATGTTTACGTGGGGCTTGGATCTGTTGTACATTTGCTTGGCCATTTGAAAAATTCCTCCTAAAAGAATTTTAATAAATTAAATAATGTTTATCGGCTTTTGCCGAATTCAAATAAGCTCTTGTTTGTCAGAGCAGCCTGCAGACTCTTCGGCAGTTCCACAAAGTGGCTGGGTTCCATTACATAGGTCGCCCTGCCCTGTGTTTTGCTGCGCAGGTCAGTCGCATAACCGAACATCGTGGACAGCGGGACATTTGCTTCAATTGTCGCTGTTCCGTTGCGGATATCTGAACCGGAAATCTGTCCTCTCCTGGAATTGATATCCCCCATTACATCTCCCATAAAATCTTCTGGAGTTGTGACAACCACTTTCATAATGGGTTCAAGCAGGGTCGGATCAGCTTTCTGGGAAGCTTCCTTAAACGCCATGCTGCCGCAGATTTTAAAAGCGAGTTCCGAAGAGTCAACCTCATGGAAGGATCCGTCAAGCAGTGTTGCTTTGACATCCACCACCTGATATCCCGCCAGGACACCTGAGAGCATTGCTCCCTGGATACCCTGATCCACACAGGGGATAAACTCTTTAGGAATAGCTCCTCCGGTAATCTTGTTGACGAACTCATATCCTTTGCCGGTTTCATTCGGTTCAATCATCAGTTTGACATGTGCAAACTGACCTTTACCGCCTGTCTGCCGGACATAGCGCGTGTCAACAGTTGCCGCTTTTCTGATTGTTTCCTTGTAGGAAACCTGTGGCTTTCCGACGTTTGCTTCCACCTTAAACTCACGCAGGAGGCGGTCAACGATGATCTCGAGATGAAGCTCGCCCATTCCCGCAATGATGGTCTGACCGGTTTCCTCGTCGGTGTAGGTCTTAAAGGTGGGATCTTCTTCCGCAAGCTTCTGCAGTGCTATCGCCATTTTTTCCTGACCGGCTTTCGTTTTCGGCTCAATAGCCACACGGATAACCGGCTCGGGGAATTCCATAGACTCGAGTACTATCTGGTGCTTATCATCGCAGAGCGTGTCGCCGGTTGTTGTATTCTTCAACCCGACCGCGGCGGCGATATCACCGGAATAGACGCACTCAATATCTTCTCTGTGATTGGCGTGCATCTGCAGGATGCGGCCGATCCGTTCGCGCTGCCCCTTGACGGAATTCATAACGGTGGCCCCCGTCTGGAACGTGCCGGAATAGACACGGAAAAACGTCAGCCTGCCGACGTAGGGATCCGTCATAATTTTGAATGCAAGCGCTGAGAACGGAGCGGAATCATCCGCATTTCTTATTTCCTCTTCCCCGGTTTTCGGGTTTGTCCCGTCAATGGCAGGAACATCCAGAGGAGACGGCATATAATCTACAATAGCGTCAAGCAGCTTCTGGACACCTTTGTTCTTATAGGAAGTACCGCAGGTTACCGGAACCATTTTGACTGCTACAGTTGCCCGCCGGATAGCTGCCTTGATTTTGTCTGCAGGAACTTCTTCTCCTTCGAGATACAGCTCCATGATATCATCATCAAAATCAGCAACTGCTTCCAGCAGTTTCTGACGATACTCATCCGCAATATCCTGCATATCTGCCGGAATCGGCTCAACACGCATATCGCGGCCAAGATCATCATAGTAAATCAGGGAGTCCATATCGACCAGATCAATAATACCCTTGAAAGACTCCTCGGATCCGATAGGAAGCTGGATAGGAACAGCGTTGCACTTCAGCCTGTCGTGGATCATATCGAGAACATGGAAGAAATCAGCACCCATAATGTCCATCTTGTTGATATAGATCATTCTGGGAACATGATAATGATCTGCCTGTCTCCAGACCGTTTCAGACTGGGGTTCAACACCGCCTTTGGCGCAAAGCACCGTTACACAACCATCAAGCACACGCAGAGAGCGTTCAACCTCTGCCGTGAAATCCACATGGCCCGGCGTATCAATGATATTGATGCGGGTGTCATTCCAGAAACAGGTCGTTGCAGCTGAGGTAATGGTAATGCCTCTTTCCTGCTCCTGTTCCATCCAGTCCATCGTGGCTGTGCCTTCGTGTGTTTCACCCAGCTTATAGTTCACGCCGGTGTAGAAAAGAATACGCTCAGTCGTCGTTGTCTTTCCCGCATCAATGTGCGCCATAATTCCGATATTTCTTGTTTTTTCAAGTGAATATTTTCTGGGCATTGAATTCTCCTGTGCGAATTACCACCTGAAGTGTGCGAAAGCCTTGTTGGCTTCGGCATTCTTGTGCATATCTTCGCGTTTTTTCACCGCGTTACCGGTGTTGTTGCAGGCATCCATAATTTCGCCTGCGAGGCGTTCTTTCATTGTCTTTTCACCGCGCTTGCGTGAATAATCAACAAGCCAGCGAAGTGCCAGCGTCTGTCTTCTTGCCGGGCGGACTTCAATCGGGACCTGATAGGTCGCACCACCGACACGGCGAGCCTTGACTTCGAGGCTGGGCATAATGTTGTTCATTGCTTCACTGAATGCATCAAGAGGTTCCTTACCGGTTTTATCCTTGATGATGTCGAAAGCTTCGTAAACAACTTTCTGAGCAACACCCTTCTTGCCGTCGAGCATAACACCGTTGATCAGCTTGGTGACAAGAACGCTGTTGTACATAGGATCCGGCAAGATCTCTCTCTTAGGAACGTTTCCTCTTCTGGGCACGTTGCTTCCCTCCTTCATTAAAAAATGGGATCATAGGTACTCAAACGCATCATGCAGCGTTTGTTTGCGCCCTGAGGTCTATGATCAAAAACCTTAGGGCAATTTGTGCTTGCCTGTGGTTGAAATTACTTTTTCTTCGCAGCTTTCGGTCTCTTTGCGCCGTACTTGGAACGACCCTGCTTCCGGTTCTGGACGCCCTGTGCATCAAGTGTGCCACGGATAATGTGGTAACGTACGCCAGGCAGGTCCTTTACACGGCCGCCACGGATCATAACGACGGAGTGTTCCTGAAGATTATGACCGATGCCGGGGATATATGCGGTAACTTCATAACCATTGGTCAACCGCACACGGGCGATTTTACGCAGAGCGGAGTTTGGCTTTTTCGGTGTGGATGTACGGACTGCCGTGCAGACACCGCGCTTTTGCGGAGAGCTGATATCCGTTACCTTATTCTTAAGAGTATTCATACCCTTCTGCATAGCAGGAGATGTGCTCTTATAGGTAACCTTTTCTCTGCCTTTTCTCACCAGCTGGTTAAAAGTCGGCATTGTTTTCCTCCTTTCCTCAAAAATATATGCCGGAATCACATAAAAAAACCACCGTTTTTCTATCTGTCAGGCGCACGCAGGCAGAATGCCCACGCAACTTGGTTAGTGTAGCATAATGCACAATTTTAGTCAAGTATTTTTGTGCAAAATAGAGAAATTATTTTTCTGCTTCCGACATGCGGAATTCTCTGGAATTGACAGCATCCCGGTTCACTTCCTCCGCGCTGCGGAAAGTCGGCACAACATGCTGAAGTGCCCTGTATACAGTTGCGTCATCCAGCGCGGCACCGGCAAGCTCAAGCTCGCTGAGCTTTGCTTCAATCTCTGCCTTTGTACACGGTTTGTCATGCTCCACAAAGATCATGTCGTTCTGGGTCTTTTCCAGTTTGCTGAAATCGATCAGAAGCTCCTCATACAGCTTTTCTCCTGGTCTGAGGCCGATTTCCACAATCTGGATATCCCGGTAGGGTTCAAGGCCTGACAGGCGTATCATATTCTCCGCCATCGTCAGGATACTCATCGGTTTTCCCATATCCAGGGCGAACAGTTCGCCGTTCTCTGACAGCGCGCAGCAGGTCAGCACCAGCTGTGTTGCTTCCGGAATCGTCATAAAATAGCGGATAATCCGCTTATCTGTTACAGTAACAGGCCCGCCGTGGGCAATCTGCTTTTTAAACAAAGGAACAACAGAACCGTTTGAGGCAAGGACATTTCCGAAGCGCGTTGCGCAAAATTTCGTTTCCGTTCCGCGCGAGGCAGCTTCCATGACCATCATCTCGCACATACGCTTTGTCGCGCCCATAACGTTGGTCGGATTGACAGCCTTGTCTGTGGATACCATCAGGAATTTGGAAACCTTGTATTTGACAGCAAACTCTATCATGTTCCGCGTGCCGAAAATGTTGTTTTCAACCGCTTCCGTCACATTGTGCTCCATTAAGGGAACATGCTTGTGTGCAGCAGCATGCAGTACGATTTCGGGCAGGTAGTCTGCGAAGACCTTTTCCAGCTTTCTTCTGTCTGTAACTGAGCAGATCTCCACCTCAAACGGCAGCGTATAACGGCCGTAAGTCATGATCAGTTCCTGCTGGAGATCGTAGGCGCTGTTTTCATAGACATCAAGCACAATCAGCTTTTTAGGAGACATTTTAGCTATCTGCCGGCACAGCTCACTGCCGATTGATCCTCCGCCTCCGGTTACGAGCACCGTCTTCCCGGCATAGAAAGCACGTACATCATCGCTCATGAACTCTTTGGCGTCGCGGAAGAGAAGCTCCTCTATCCGGAACTCCCGGATAGAGCGCTTGCCGAACTCACTGCTCTGGGAAAGCGGATAGTCATAGATCAGGATTTTGCAGCCTGTCCCGCGGTAGCGTTCATACAGCTCGTTTTTCTGCTCGGCATGCATTCTGGGAAGAGCAAATACAATTTCCTCGACACCAAGCTCTTTCAGCTTTTCAGGAATGTTTTCATTCTCACCCAAAACAGGGATGCCGTATATTTCTCTTCCGGATTTCAGCTCATCGCTGTCTATAAAACAGGCAGGAAAGTATGCGGAATTCTGATTGGTAAGCAGTTCCTTTGCCAGCATGGCTCCGATTCTTCCCGCTCCGACAATCGCGAGTTTCTTTCTGTCGCGATAGGTCTTCGGGGCAGCAGAAGATTCTTTTCCCTCCGGAGCGAGGTTTTTCCCTTCTTCCTTCAGGGCAGGATCCTCCAGATGCAGACCGGTCATCAGCTTTACCGCTCCGCGGAAAACGGGATACGTCCACAGTTTACGGCTGCCGAACTCGAAAACATACTGATAAATCAGCCTGGAAGAAACAGCTTCCAGCAGATTCAGAGTGATAATGCAGACCGCACGGATGAACGTCACTCTGACCGGCCCCGCCGGAATCAGCAGCTGAATCAGGTAATACACCACACCGGCGCAGAAATCAGCCAGAATCAGGCTGATATACATTCTGCTCCCGCCATAGCGAAGTATCTGCTTATAAACGCCGGCGATCAGCCTGGCAGTAAAGACACACAGTGCACAGAGCGCAAGCTGGAAGAAGACATACTTCAGCCGAGTATGGGTATCCACGCTCGGATTCAGATAGAGAAAGAAGAATACCGAAAAAACCAGCATGGGAATATCATATGCCAGTGCCGTAAAACGCCTCGATGTTTTCACATTTTTCTTATCCTTCATATCCGGTCCTGTCCTTTATAGTTCACAATAGGCACACTGAAGATTTAGTATAACACATTTCCTGTTTTCTGTCAAAAAGCCTTTCTTATCCCGCTTCTTCATCCATGGTCTCCAGAAGGAAACTCACAGGCCGGAAACCGTCATTGCAGGAAAGCATCGCCGACCCGGGATTTTTCATCCAGCCGTCATAAAAATTTTCGGCTCCGTGGGCAAGTGCCATGACAAAAGGAGACAGCGTATCCCAGGCGCTGCTGCAGAAGCCTGCCGGCTGTTTCCATCCGTTGCATACAAAAACCTGGCCCAGCTGCATCGTGCAGGCGTGTTCAATCGGGTTCTCATACTGTTCCATCAGATCGTTATACTGTGCGATCTTTTTTACTGTAATCCTGACCTTTTTCATGTTTCAGATTGTCCCTCCTGTTCGATCTTCTTCAGAGTATCCTCAAGGACAGCTTTCCTCAGGGACGAAAGCCAGCCGGAAAAAGCCACTGCATCAAAAGCATAGGTTTTGTTCAGTTCAAACTCGTTTTCCGACCAGGTATCCAGCGGTGATTCATTATGCTGAATCAGCGCCTCCAGTTTGTCCAGCGCTTTATAAAGCTTTGCTTCCTTTGTCTCCAGGGCATCCATTTCCGCATACAGCCCGGCAAGATCCTCCGAAAGTTCCGGCGGCAGAGTCTTTACCCACTGATGCAGCAGAGAGTCCTCCGTATTTCTGTCAGAATCCGTTTTGATAAACGCCGGGATATCACCTGTGAAGCTTTCTCCCAGATCATGAATCAGGCACATCCCCACAACTCTGTCGATATCCAGATCTGGGAACTCGTGCCGAAGGAGAAATGCCATCAGTGCAATCCGCCAGCTGTGCTCTGCAACGCTCTCTTTTCTTCTGTTTGCCGTGGTACAGTGCCGGGGTGTGTCTTTCAGTCTTTCCGCAACATGCAATATTTCCAGATATTCCCGTGCATTCATAACTCATATCTCCTTAATGGATGAACTCAATCTGTATTTTACTTTAAACCGCGCATAGAAATCAACAGCTTTTCTATAAAGATTTCCGTTGAAAGGCAGAGAACTATCTGTTAGAATTATGCTATGAATCACATTAAATCTTCCAGCCGAACAGGAGGGTACACCATGGACTGGATCAGAGAAGAAAACTATGCCGAAGTCATGCGCACAAAAGTGGAGCCTTATGTTGCACAACGTAAAGAAAGCGGCTTTTTTGAACGCGTGAAAGG
>JAEEGI010018208.1_pt1 | contig 14294 bp, 15 predicted proteins | sample 8958751 | NCBI WGS metagenome assembly JAEEGI01 (sample SAMN16246545, study PRJNA631951) | gut metagenome | biome: gut microbiome; feature: rumen; material: KS-attached | host: Bos | place: Iran: Karaj | collected 2018-10
ATACACCGTTCATATCATGTGCCCGTAGCTCAGTGGATAGAGCGTCGGCCTCCGGAGCCGAGTGCGGGAGTTCGACTCTCCCCAGGGACGTACTTTAGAGGGAGGTAGAGAGATAAATAAGGAAATCATTGCAATCCGTATGCATGGCCGAGGCGGTCAGGGTGCTGTTACTTCAGCTGAACTCCTGGCATCTTCCGCCATCAATGAAGGCAAGTATGCGCAGGCTATGCCTGGCTTCGGTCCTGAGCGACGAGGCGCTCCTGTACTGGCCTTCGTAAGAATTTCACCAAATCAGATCCGTAATCGAGCAGAGATCAAGGAACCGGATATCGTCATGGTTTTGGATCCCGGTTTGATCTCCATCGTAAACTTTGCCGCTGGTCTCAAACCCGGTGGCACTGTAATCGTCAATACTCCGGATCCTGAGGTTATCCCTGCAGAAATTAGAGCTAAGTATCGAGTTGCTTACATCAATGCTAACGTTGTTGCTCATGAGACTCTCGGTGTCATCATCGTCAACACCACGATGCTTGGTGCTCTTCTTAAGGCTACCGGTATCGTTGATATCGCTTCTCTTGAAGAACCTTTGAACAAACGATTCGGTAAGCTTGCAGAAAAGAATTACAACGCAATGAAACGTGCTTACCAAGAAACCATCATCATGGAGCCTGCAAATGTCTAAATCAGAATTTGAATTGACTTGGCAAGAACTGGAACCTGGCTGCATCGTTACAGAACCAGGTAATGCCGTATCTTACAAGACCGGTGACTGGAGAAGCCAGCGTCCTACTTATAAGTTTGAACGATGCATCAAATGCGGTGTCTGTCAGCTCTTCTGCCCTGAAGGGTGCATCAAGAAGAATGAAGACGGCTGCTTTGAAGCTGATCTTTATCACTGCAAGGGCTGCGGTATCTGTGCTACTGAATGTCCCGCATATGTGATTACTATGGAGGATGAAGCATAATGGCTAAACGAGTTGGTATTGAGTCATCTATCGCTGTAGCCGATACAGTGAAAATGTGCGATGTCGATGTCGTTGCTGCATATCCTATCACTCCGCAGACACATATCGTTGAACATATCGCAGATCTCGTGGCAAATGGTGAATTAGACGCCGAATATATTCCTGTCGAATCCGAACATTCCGCTATGAGCGCCTGTCTTGGTTCATCCGCTGCCGGTGCCCGTACTTTCACCGCAACCGCCAGTCAGGGTCTTGAACTTATGCATGAAGTCTTATATGTCGCTTCAGGCATGCGTCTTCCCATTGTTATGGCAGTTGCTAACCGTGCCGTATCTGCTCCTCTGAGCATCTGGGGCGATCATTCTGATGTTATGAGCTGCCGTGATACCGGTTGGATCCAGGTCTTTGTCGAGAATGGTCAGGAAGCCGTCGATATGACTATCTGTTCATTTAAGATCGCTGAAGATCCTTCAGTCCTTCTGCCTTTCATGATCAACCTTGATGGTTTCCATCTCTCTCATGTTATCGAACCTATCATTTTCCCTGAGGAAGAGGAAGTAAAAGCTTTCCTTCCTAATTTTGATTACAAATACAGACTTACCCCTGATCATCCTGTAGCTATGGGTGATTTCGCTACTCCTCCTCTGTTTACCGAAGCCCGCTGGGCTCATCATATGGCTCTCGTCAATTCTCAGAAGAAGATCGTTGAAGTCTGGAACGAATTCGAACAGAAGTTTGGACGTGGTTACAAACCGGTCGAGACATACAAGACCGAAGGTGCCGAGACACTTTTGTTCACCATGGGTTCTTTCTCTGAGACTGCTATGACTGCTGTCGATCAGATGAGAGAACAGGGCAAGAATGTCGGTCTCGTCCGACTACGACTCTGGAGACCTTTCCCCTTCGAAGAGATCTACGAAGCAGTCAAGGGTGCCAAGACTCTTATCGTCCTTGATCGTGCTCTTTCCACCGGCGGTCCTGCTGGCCCTGTTGCCTCTGAAATAAAAGCCGGTCTCTACAACAAAGAAGTCAAACCTAAAGTAGTCAGCATCATCGGTGGTATCGGCGGTCGCGATATCCACGATTATGACTTCATCAATATCGTCGAACACGGTGAAGCTCTGGCTAAGACTTCTGATATCGCACCTTATGAAATCTATGGAGTGAGAGGTTAGAGATGGAAAATTATAATGTTTTCGCTTCACGTGTAGTTTCTAAGAACGAACCTTTGGCTCCTGGACATCGTGCCTGTACCGGTTGTGGTGAAGTTCTGGCACTCAGACTTTGCGCCAAAGCATTCGGCAAGAATACCATCGTAGTCAATGCCACCGGTTGTATGGAAATCATCGCTTCTCAGGCTCCTTACAACTCATGGAGACTTCCTTGGATCCATACTTTGTTCGAGAACGCTTCTGCTACTGCATCCGGTATCGAAGCCGCCATCAAGGTCTTGGCCCGAAAGAATAGGGTACCCGAATCTGAAATCAACGTCGTCGCTATCGGCGGTGATGGTTCGACTGTAGATATCGGTATTCAGTCTCTTTCCGGTGCTCTCGAACGAGGTCACAATTTCACATACATCTGCTTCGATAATGAAGCTTACATGAACACTGGTATCCAGCGTTCTTCTGCTACTCCTTTCGGTGCTTCTACCACCACATCTCCTGCCGGTAAGAAGTCCATCGGTCAGTCGACTTGGAAGAAGGATATGCCTGCTATCATGGCAGCTCACAACATTCCTTATGTTGCTACTGCTTGTCCCAGCTATCCGTTCGATCTGATGAATAAAGTCGAAAAGGCTCTCGCAACTAAGGGCCCTGCTTATATCCATGTATTCTCTGTCTGTCCTACAGGTTGGAGATCTGCCGGAAACCTTTCTGTTAGATACGGCAGACTTGCTGTCGAGACCGGTGTCTTCCCTCTGTATGAGATCGAGAATGGCGTTTATAAGATGAGTGTTGAAGTACCTGAATTGAAACCTATTACCGCTTATACCAAGGGTCAGGGTCGATTCAAACATCTTAAGGAAGATAACCTTGCCAAGATCGAAGCTCGAGTTCATGAAGAATATGAAAAACTGCTCGAGAAATGCAATCTTTCTGCAGTCGAGGAGGGTAAATAAAGATAATGGCTAATGCAATTTTCAGTACCTGGAACAATAAAGTCCTTGACGGCAGATATAATGGCACCACTTATTCTGCTGAAGAAGTCGGTTTGCCTTTGACCTACGGCGAGGATAAAGAATTCAAGGCAATCTTTGGTTGGAACGGCATCGTCCTCACTGACGATTCTTCCAATATCGTCTCTCTTGCTGCTGATTATTTCAGGACCGTTGCTCTTATTGCTTGTGGTGAATGCAACGTCGGTTATAACGGCGTCCACTTGATCAAGACTATTCTCGATAATCTTGTCGCCGGCACCGCTGTTCCTGCTGATATCGCCAGACTCAAGGAATGCATCGAAGGCGTCTCCATCAATACAAAATGTTCATTCTGCTCCAGTGCAGTTAAACCCATCGCTGACTGTCTGCGATATTTCTCTGCTGAATTCGAAGCTGCTGCTGAAGAACATGCTGCTTATGAACCTTCCAACGGTCTTTTGAATGTTACAGCTCCGTGTATCGAAGCCTGTCCCATCCACCAGGATGTACCTGGCTATATTGGTCACATTAAGAATCACAACTATGATGAAGCTATCAACCTCATCAAGCGTAACAATCCTCTTCCTGGTTGTACCGGCCGTGCCTGTATGGCATTCTGTGAAAAGAATTGTATCCGCAATGAGATCGATGCTCCTGTCTCCATCCGAAAACTCAAAAGAGTTGCTTATGATTTCGGCACTCCTAATGAGCTCGTAGTCGAGAAGAAAAAGAAGGATGAAGTCGCTATCATTGGTGCCGGTCCTGCCGGTATCGCTGCAGCCAAGAGACTCCTTTCCCTTGGTTATAATGTCGTTGCATACGATCTCAACAACGTATGCGGCGGTATGATGAACGACGGTATCCCTTCATACCGACTTCCCAGAGAGATCATCAAAGCTGATTTTGATGAGATGATCGCACTGGGTGCTGAATACCGAGTAAGCACTCCAGTACGAGATATTGAAGATATCTCATCTCATTACAAAGCTACCATTATTTGTACCGGTGCTTATGCCTCCAAATCAAATGGCATCGAAGGATGGACTGAAGGTGAGAATGACATGCTTCAGGGCGTCAGATATCTGAAGTCCATCAATAATAAGAAGACCATGGAACTCAAGAACAGCGTATTGGTTGTCGGTGGTGGTAACACTGCTATCGACTGTGCCAGGACTGCTCTCCGCGCTGGTTCCCGCGATGTGACTATCATTTATCGACGAAGCAGAGCTGAGATGCCTGCTAATGCTGAAGAGATCGACGAGGCAGAAATTGAGGGCGTAAAGCTCGATCTTCTTGCTCTTCCTGTCAAGATCGAGGTCGAAGAGAATGGTATCAAGAAAGTAACTTGTCAGAAGATGCAGCTCGGGGAACCTGATGAGAGCGGACGACGACGTCCCGTTCCTGTCCCCGGTTCTGAATATGTCATCAACTGCGACATGATCCTTTCAGCTATCGGTGAAAAACCAGATGTTTCGTTCTTGAACAATAAGGTTGAACTCACTGATTGGGGTACCATCAAAGTCGATAAGAACGGTGCAACCTCTATGAAGGGTGTATTTGCCGCCGGTGACTGTGTCAATGGTCCCGCCAGCATTGTTGAAGCTATGGCTTCAGGTAAGCGAGCTGCCATCGGTGCTGTCATGTATCTCGATGGCAAGACCACTGTCAGCAATGAAAAAGAAGAGGTCTTTGAACCGTTCCATAAGGAATTCCTTAAACATAATCTCGATAACACTTACAACTATGCTCGCGAACGACAGCATGCCCGCATGATCGACCGCAATGTCCTTCTCGACAACTTCAATGAAGTAGAGCAGGTCCTCACTAAGAAACAGGCTGTCCAGGAAGCAGATCGCTGTCTAAAGTGCTACAAAGTAATATTGGTGACGAGGAACTAAGATGATTAATTTGACGATTGATGATAGAACAGTTTCCGTTGAAAAGAATGCTACCATCTTACAGGCAGCTGAAAAACTCAACATCAAGATCCCGACTCTTTGCTATAACGAAGAGATGGCTCCCATCGGTTCCTGCCGTATCTGCGTAGTCGAAGCGATCAAAGGCGGCGAGAGCCTCATCGTCTCCGCTTGTAATACCGGTGTCGAAGAGGGTATGAAAGTCTACACTAAATCTGAGAAAGCGATCGAAGCACGCAAATTTGCTGTCAAGATCCTTTACAGTGAGAACCCCAGTGTTAAACTGATTCGTGACCTGGCTGAGGAATATGGTGTCGTAGAAGACATCAATGTCCGAAAGTCTGAATGTATCCACTGTGAACGCTGCGTCCACGCTTGCCGAGACGTTGTTGGTCAGAATGCTATCGTTCTTACCACCTGTGGTCTTTCTTACGGCAACGATGCTCCTTCCTTGAAGTGGGATTTCGATAAATGTATCGCTTGCGGTACCTGTGCATTTGTCTGTCCTACCGGTGCAGTGAAGATGCATGATCATGACGGCGTCAGAACTCTGCTGACTCCCGAATCTAAACAGGATTTCACTCTCAAGAAGTGTGTTTCCTGTGGCTCTTACTTCATGCCTGAAGTACAGGCTCAGTATCTCATGAAGAAGACTGAACTGCCTGCTGACAAATTTGACCAGTGTATGAATTGTAGGTAAGATTTACTCTGTCTTTTTGACCGGGGTGTAGCGCAGTTGGCTAGCGCGCGGCGTTTGGGACGCTGAGGTCGGAGGTTCGAGCCCTCTCACCCCGACCATTAGATAACTGTCTTAATCAAGCTCTCTCCTTTATAATTAGAAGAGAGCTTTTTTTTGCTCTTAATATGATAAGGAACTGTACATACCTATGGATGATGAAATTAATGAAGCAAAGGTCAAAGAATTACTCACAGCTAATGACATTGAAGGAACTTTAATGTACGTTACTGAGCAGTTCGATAATTATTCAGGTAATCTTATCGAAAAGTCCCTTGAGATAGCCAGAGAAGTAGGGTGCCAGGGCTATATCGACGGATCTGGTCTTTAATACGTAATAAACAGACGCAAAAAAGCCGTAGAAATATGCAGCTATGCGGCTTTTTCATTTATAAGATGAATGTTATTCTGCCTTGAACCTGAGCATAATCACTGGGGATTACACCGCCGAGAGTATTCTTCACAAAATCTATTATCAGCTGATTATCGGTCAAAACATTAGCCATGATCACTTCATCATCCACGAACATGTTATAGCCGTTGCCGCCGTTTCTTAATATATAGTCGATGTAAGCAACAGTGTAGTAAGCCTCCGGATCGATGGGAGAGTAGCTTCCATCTTTCAAGACCTGGACATCACTTACTCTCCTCTGACCCTTGATCTCTTTCAGGGAGCTGTCTTCTGCGTTGAGTATAACTGGAGTGGGAATAGTGGTATCGACCGTAAATTTGAGTTTTGATACCTGTAGGAAGCCTCCAAATTCTCCGGTTGCCTTGCTGTCTTTTTCATATTCTGGTGCAGTAGCATAGACCGATAACTCAAGTGCATCCAGGATCTGCTGGCCTGTCGTTTTTATGACTGTAACTTCATTGTTATAAGGACAAACTGCTACGATTTCTTCATAAGTAACTTCACCGGCATAGATATTGTCACGGACGCCGCCGCCATTAATGAAACCGATATCTACGCCTTCTATCGAACTATATGCATCTGCAACTAAATCACCGATGGCCATCTCTCTGTTTCTGATCATCCTTACTCCGTTTGCATCTGTAATGAGTAGATCTTTCTCGCTGGTGCAGACTACTTCGTTAAGCATCTCTTCGTACTGAGATCTGATCTCTTCGATGAATTCAGCCATTTGTTCATCTTTTTCGGGATATTCACTCATTTCTTCTACACTGAGGGAACCGTCAGCATGAACAGTTAATGACTTCATTGATGCGAATTTGGTGCCGGTTGAGAGTATCTTAACTGCTTTACCGATCTTGTTAGTTCTTGTTTCATTCATGATGGTGTGAGAATGACCGTCGAATATGACGTCGATCCCTTCTGTGTTTGCAGCAAGATCATATGATCTGAAGGGTGCGGATTGATCGGCAACTCCGAGGTGAGCTAAAACAAAGATCTTCTCCGCGCCTTGTTTCTTGCATTCATCGACAGCGTCTTGGACTTTCTGATAAAACTTTTCAGCATCATCCTGATAGAAGTAATAAGCATATTCTCCGTCTTCTTTAAAATTGACGGGGTTTGATTCGGTGATAGATTCAGGAGTACATACACCGATCAGACCTACTCTCCAGTTACCGATAGAATCAATCATGTATGGTTTTATATTAGATAGCTTATTGGTCTTTTTGCCTATATATTCAAGATTGCACGCGAGATAACAAGCATCGGCTTTATCGATTAGTGTTTGCAGCTGATCGATACCATAATCGAATTCATGATTACCGGGTACGGCATAGTTGTAATGAGCTTCATTCATGATATCGATAACATACTCGCCCTCAGATAAGGTACCGATGAGTTCACCTTGGATAGCATCACCGCAGTCTATGAGCATTACCTCATTGTTATATTTATCAAGCAGTGCATTGCGGTATGCTATTAATGTCGGGAATCCAAGAGCATTGTCTAGTTCACAATGAGTATCATTCGTGAACAGGATGCAGAAGTCCTTTTTCTTCTTCATAAAACATCCTGTTGTAAGTGACGCAATCATAATGATTACGAGTGAAATATAAACCAGATTCCTTATCAGTTTCTTCATGTTTTAGTCTTTCTTAGTCATATTGTCTCTTACATGTCTTTAAAACGTGGTAAAATACTGTTTACCGATTTCGGATATTTTAGCATTTATCGATCGGTATTACTTTTGACGATAGAGAGAGATCGTCAGGACTGGAGTTCTGATATGGAATCTTTACAGCTTACTGTAAATGGAACATTGCTTGAGCTTAACAGATTTAACACTAAGCTCGTTTATAATCTTTCTAATGCACTGATCAATTCACTTGACTTGGATGAATCACTTAAAGGGACTCGTCTTATCATAGTCACCAATAAAGAGATCAGTATCAAGATAGGTAATGTAGATGTTCCCACGAATGAATTCGTGACTAACACTTATGTAGATATCCTAGATACATATATGAATGATCTTTCTGGTTATGAAAAGCCTCTTGAAACGATCATGATCGAGTTTGACTAATCTTTGACATTTGTATGTGCTCAATCTAAAATTTATAAATCGTCAAGCGTGAGTAACTCAGTTGGTAGAGTTCCTGCCTTCCAAGCAGGCTGTCGCGGGTTCGAGTCCCGTCTCACGCTCCACTTTTCTTAGGGCCTGTAGCTCAGCGGTTAGAGCTGTCGGCTCATAACCGATCGGTCGCAGGTTCGAATCCTGCCGGGCCCACCATCTTCCAACGATTTCATTTTCAACTGGGTAGTCTCACTAACCAGTTTTTTTCGTGTTTAATGATATGAATAGGGCAAGTCTTATCGACTTGCCCTTAATTGTTTCTATGATATGAACAATACTATAGTGCGTCGGCACACTGTTCGATAGCTTTGTTGATCTCATCGGTGAGTTCTTTGGGAAGCCCTTCGATGTCGATCTTGATGAAACCTCTGATAATAGCAGAAGTAGCTTCATCGCGGGTGAGACCTCTTGACATAAGGTATTCAAGTTCTTCTTCAGCGATCTTACCAACAGCAGCTTCATGTGAGAGTTTAATGCCGGGGACGTTGCCCTTGAGCTCAGGGATTGCATGGATGTAGCCTTCATTAGTGATCATGAGACCGCTGCATTCAAGATGTCCCTGACAGTCGACTGCATTTCCTTCAAGATAACCGCGTGAAATCACGTTTCCGCCCATGGATATCGTTCTTGAAAGAATCTCAACCTTTGTTTCGGGTGCATTTAGATAGGCTTTTGAACCAAGATCGATATCAGATCCGGGGAGAGCTACGGCCACAGTATTAAAGCGGGCAGTGGCTCCTTTTCCATTCATATATACAGCAGGATTCATCTGGACTGATCGTACCGGCTTCAATAGGATGTAGTTGGATACATAAACGCTGTCTTCTTCCATGATGATTCCGGTCCTAGGACGTACGTCAGTGCTGTCTGCCCAGGAATGAATCATGGTATTGGTGACGTGTGCGCCTTTTCCGATGAACATCTCGGTGATGCCCAAATGTACGCCGGATTCCTTAGTAGCTGAAGAACATCCGGTGATGAGGTGAAGCTCTGAACCTTCTCCGGCAATCATGATATTGTGGATATCCTGCACCGAATTGCCTCGTGCAAGATGCAGACATGCCTGCAGGGGATATTCAGCTTTGACTCCAGGATCGACTTTAACGAAATAACCGTTGAATTCATTCAAAGCTACATGAGCGGTATATTTATCCGCATCTGGCTGAACTGCGGTCCAAAGCATATCAGCTAGCCAATCGTATTTTGCCAGTGCCTCCTGTGTGGAAAGGATCTCCACACCTTTCTGGTCTGAATCGAAATGCATTGGATTGGCATCGACCTGAATGAATGTAGCTGCACGCTTGGTCAGTTCTTCTTTTGAATCGAAGACGATACCTGTCTGACCGATCTTAGTCTTTGAATCTTCAGATAGGTCTTTAGTGCTGTTTTCGACGGTCTCAACTTCATATTTATCGAGGTCAATGTCTTCGCCAAAAGCTGCTTTCTTTTCTTCAGCAGCTTTAGCTCGTTTTTCAATGTCTATTTGTTTCTCTGACATGATGCACACTCCGTATAACCATGTTCTTTTACGCTGGCCAGGATATCTCGGGGATCGCCTTCGCAAGAGATACGTCCATTGATGAGAACATATCCTGTTCGTGAATTGACGTATTCTAGGATATGACCAGTATGTGAGATGATAAGTCCTGACTTGGTTCGGTCAGCGAAATGGCTGTCTTTTCCAAGAGCGTCATTGATCAGCTTGCCAATAAGAGCCATGTTCTCAAGATCGACGCCTGATTCAGGTTCGTCGAGCAAGACCAGTTCTGGCTGCTGAGCAAGGATCTGCATCATCTCTGATCGTTTAGTCTCACCACCGGAAAAACCGTAATTTACGCCTCGATCAAGGAATTTAGTCATGTTGGCACGTTCGGCAAGATAATGGATTTCTTCAAATCTCTTTTCATCTTTCAAACATACCTTGAGCATATCGCGTGTCTTGATGCCTTTGATGATAGGGGGGCGCTGGAAAGCCATTCCGATGCCTAGTCGGGCACGTTCATCTAAGGTCATGTTAGTAACGTCATGACCATCGAAAATGATCTGACCGGATGTGATCTTATACTTTGGGAAGCCCATTATAGACATCAGTAAGGTAGTCTTACCTCCGCCATTTGGACCGAAGATCATTACGGTTTCGCCATGTTTGATTGTCAGATTGAGGCCATGAAGGATCTCATTGTCCTCAACTGATACGTGTAAATCCTTAATTTCAAGTAGGTTACTCATAGGGACTCCTATTCTAGTTAAAACCTATTAAATCACTCTGTTAATAATCTTTAAGTGATAAATGTCATATTACTAAATTATATGTATAAAGAGTTTTTAAGTAAACGAAATGACATCAAATAATCAAATGAAAAATAAATATCGATTTGTTAGAATTAATATATCAGCAGCATGGAGGTATTAACTGATGAGCAAAAAAGATGAAGAATCCACAAGCCTCGATAAAATCGAAACAAGACTAGACATGCTGGATGATCGACTCGATAACATCGACTCAACAGTTTCTGCTGTTGTTGAAAGAGTAATGAATCAGGCCGCATATATCCATACGACTTGTCCTCATTGTCAGAAAGACTTTGAAATCGCTCTGATTGGTCTGAGAAAACCTAAAATCTAGTTTTTCGATCCCCAAAAACAGCGTCGAAACAAGGGTTAGGTCAAAATTTACAGAAAAGGCGCTATTTTTGGATTCTGGACGTTCTGTGCCTGGAAACCACTGTTTTCCGGGCTTTTTCATATATGATTGATATTACTTGTATATTATGTAAAGAATTCATGCCTGTGATTAATCCCCTAATTTTACATAATATATATTGTGCGCGATTACTTATTACAAATAAAATAGGACAGGTGTTGTCCTCTTTTCCGGATCACTTCAATTTTTCGTCGATCATTTTTAAAAGATCATCAAGACCTGTACCGTTTTTTGCGGAAACAAAAATCGTATCCTCTGATATCTCATCTTTTGTTTCTTCGTTGTTTTCTAAAAGATCGCATTTGTTCAAAACTGTTATCATTGGTTTTTCTTGAAGTCCCATTTCGTTGACAATATCTTCAACGGTTTGGCATTGATCTGCAGCATTTTTGTTTGTGATGTCTACGACGTGCAGCAACAAGTCTGCATCTTCCAGTTCTTCCAATGTTGCTTTGAAAGCATCTACTATCTGCGGCGGAAGCTTTTGAATAAAACCGACTGTATCAGTTAGTAAGATATCCCGGCCTGATTCCAGATGTCTCTTTCTGACAGTTGTATCTAATGTTGCGAACAATTTGTTCTCAGCATATACGTTTGCCTCTGTAAGAGCGTTTAATAGACTGCTTTTTCCTGCATTTGTATATCCGATCAAGGATACTATATTCATACCATTTCTGTGATCACGCAGGAGTTTACGGTGACGTCTTACATCTTCTATTTGTTCTTTGACTTTAGCGATACGGCGTCTGATTATACGTCGATCAGTTTCTATCTGAGTTTCACCAGGACCTCGAGTTCCGATACCGCCTCCCAGTCTTTCCAGATGGCTCCATTGGCCAGAAAGCCTTGGTAAGAGATACTCCATCTGGGCTAATTCGACTTGTAGTTTGCCTTCTTTGGTCTGAGCTCTTTCTGCAAAAATATCCAAAATCAAAGCAACCCTGTCGATTATCTTTACATTAAGGATACGTTCAAGATTTCGTTGCTGGGTTGGATCAAGTTCGTCATCGATTATGACAAGGTCACAATGAGTCTCATTTATAAGATGCTGAAGATCGTTCAGTTTGCCTTTTCCCAGATAAGTCACAGGATGTGGCTCAGACATCTTCTGTGTTAATTTACCCACTACAACGGAATGCGCAGTTCTTGCTAATTCTTCCAGTTCAGCTAATGAAGAATCGATATCCCAGCCTTTTCCGGTATCTACTGCAGCAAGTACCGCTTTTTCATCGACTCTCTCAGTTGGAATCAGCTTCACGGTATTCCTTTTTCTTATATGGGTTCTTTTTGTTATGCCAGATTGATAGATTACTGATTGCTTTAACTAATGTTATGTCATTCAGGTCAAGATTTACTGCGACGTTTTCTTGGTCCTTCATTTCAAATATCACATTACATTGGTCGATTACATCACATATGAACTCAGATGCCGTATATTTATCAGGTACATGAGCTGTCGTTACATTCATCATATCTGACGGATTTACTTTGCAGTCCATCTCTTCTAAAACTTCATTCATTAGTTCAGCTTTACGTCTGAATTTTAAGATTTCTTCATCCGGCAGATTTGAGATCCTTGGGCCTATTTTGCTCAGATCTATGAGAACCTCTCTGCTCTCTTCTTTTTCAGTTATCTTGTTCTTTATAATCTCTTCCATTTAAGTATCCCAATCGAATTTATCTATAATAAATGTAACTTTATCTAATTCACTACCTATCTGATAAAGGATTGTGCCTGATTAATAACCTCATCCAGGTACCTTTCATCATTAATATCATACCAATGAATCCGGCTGTCTTCTAGTTTGAACCAGTTGTACTGCATACGTGCTAACCTATGTGTATTAGTTTTGATTGAATTGATTGCATCTTCTAATGTCATATCACCTGATAAATACTGTATCATTTGTTTGTATCCAATACCTGACATAGAAGGTAACGATGGATCATATCTTTTAAAGAGTCCTTTTACTTCTTCTTCTAGTCCTGCTTCGATCATCATATCCACTCTGTCATCGATACGTTTATAGAGTTCCTTACGTTCTGCTGTAAGTCCGATGATCAAATACTCAAACGGTGGCTCTTTTTTTGTTATATCTTCGTGGGTATGTCTTATTAGTTCTAACGCCCTGATTACACGTCTGGTGTTGCGTGGATCGATTTTTGCTGCTCGATCTGGATTAATTGATTGCAGTTCTTCATACAATACTTGTATCCCGACTTCATCGGCTTTGGCCTGCAATTCTGCCCTGTACTCGATATCCGGGACTATTCTAGGGATCTGCCAGTTCTCGATCAGAGACCACAGATATTGCCCAGTCCCTCCGCAGAGAATCACTAGTCCATGTTTTTTTGATATTTTCTCTATAAGTTCATAGGCGGCATCTTTGTATTCGGCAACGCTATATGTTTGATCTGGATCGATGATATCGATCAGATGATGTTTAACTTCATTTAGTTCAGCTTTGCTTGGTTTGGCCGTTCCGATATCCATGCCTCGATAAACTAGCCTGCTATCTGTACTGATAATCTCAGTACCTAAGCGTTTAGCTAAGGTTATGGCTAATGAACTCTTACCGATACTGGTTGGCCCGACTACTGCGATTACTTTTGTCATCGAAATCAGATTGCCTGTATTGCAGCATCAGCGATGGCTTTGAAGTCATCGGATTTAAGACATGCTCCGCCCACCAGAACGCCATCTACATCTTTTTGAGACATTATGTCATATGCATTTGAAGGTTTGACGCTTCCGCCGTATAAGATACGCAACTTATCTGCATAGACCTGACCAAACTTGTTCTTCATATGCTCTCTTATAAAAGCTAAAACATTTTGAGCCGTCTCAGCTGTTGCAGCTTTGCCTGTACCGATGGCCCAGATTGGTTCATAAGCGATCACTATCTCATCATCTGCTGTAAGAGTTTTCAATGATTCTTCTAGCTGGAATCTAAGGATCTCAACGGTCTTTCCGGCTTCATTTTCTTCGAGGGTCTCTCCTATGCATATGATAGGAGTAATCTCATTATCGACTGCTGCCCTGGCCTTTTCAGCAATCATTGCATCCTTTTCACCGAAGATTTGTCTACGTTCAGAATGACCCAGAATAACATACTGGCAGAAAGGCTTAAGCATGTTATAGCTGATCTCACCTGTAAAAGCACCTGAAGCATTGGCATTCATATTTTGCGCTCCCAGTTTGATCTGGGTGTTTCTGATGCAGAACGATACGCTTGGTATGTCGATGGCCGGTGGACAGATGAGGATATCTACTTCAGTATAATCAC
>JAEEGI010018211.1_pt1 | contig 14292 bp, 10 predicted proteins | sample 8958751 | NCBI WGS metagenome assembly JAEEGI01 (sample SAMN16246545, study PRJNA631951) | gut metagenome | biome: gut microbiome; feature: rumen; material: KS-attached | host: Bos | place: Iran: Karaj | collected 2018-10
AAGCCGAAATAAGATGCAAGGTTTCCCGGTGTAAGCATGTTGTACTCGTCAAATGTGTTCAGCGCTGACTGGGAATTGTATTTCTTGATGGGCAGAAGACCGGTCAGATATGCAAGACTAAAGCAGTTCTGACCTTCGTCTGATTTGAAGAGACTCTGCATGAATTCTATGAAATCTTTCTGAAGATTTGCGTTATTTCTGTATTCTCTGTAGATCAGATCCCATTCATCCATTATGAGAATGAATTTCTTTTGAGTCTCTTTACAAATTTCTCCCAGGGCTGTTTTCAGAGATTTCCCGGTCATGAATGGATTTTTGTCGATGGCCAGTCTGAAGGACTCGACCTGTTTCAATTCAAGAACAGTGATGAACTGCAAATAATCCACAATGCTGTTCACATCGTTTTTTTGCAGGATTTCGCTGTTCATTCGTTCTTTATAACCGTCTTTTATGGAATTCATGTCCCAGTAAATTACGTTGTAATTATTGAGATGGCGTTTATATGAACTGCTTTCTGATATTTTTAAGTTTCTGAACAGGTCTTCACTGTTACAGCCTCCGGAGTAGTAGGCCGCAAGCATATGAGCAGTTACGGTTTTTCCGAATCTGCGGGGACGGGTCACCGCAATGAAACGGCTTTCACTGTCAATTATGTCATTTGTTTTTTCAATGAAATCAGTCTTGTCAACAAAAATGCCCTTTTTTTTACTGTAGATAAGTCTGGCGAAACTGTTGTCATTACCCGGATTTAGAATTGAACCCATGGAAAGATCTCCCCTACATTCATTAACTGTTTAATCCAGTTTCTCAATCAGACACTGGTGATCCTTGGTCATGGTGCTGTAATTTATTCCGACAATTATTATATTTCTGTACTGTACGGCGTAACGTTTGCAGTATTCCTGCGTTTTAATCTGTTCAATGGCTTCTTCAGCCGAACCGTCGTACTTAAACTCAATCAGAATGAGAGGTGCTGTTCCTTTGATTGCAGGTTTGTATACAAGATCCGCTCTGCCTTTACCAGTCTGTTCTTCCCGGTGAGAAATGTATTTACCAAGAGTTGACCATAAAAGACCTGTCATCACACAGTATGTAAGAGATTCTTCGTCATTATAATCAAGGAGTGCTACTGCAGGAGAATTGTGAACATCCTGAATCAGCGCCGCTACGGTTGTTCCGTCGAGTTCGAGTATTGCGTTAAGCAGATTTTCCGAACGTTTGATGGTTTCCATTCGCTCATACCATTCCTGTTTTCTGATGATTCCCATCAATGCACGTTTAATTTCTTTATTTGGAACATAGGCCTGTTTAAGATCTTTATCCCCAGGTATGTCAGAACAACCGATATAACCAAGACAGACCAGAAGGCTGAATACGTCATCTTTTTCCTCTATGTTGACCATATCATTCTGGAAATTGATGAAGTCAAATTGAATTCTTCCCCCTTCGATCAGATTCAGTATGTCTTTTTTTATTCCGTCAAAATCCATGTTGATAAGTCGAACCACTTCCTCATTAGATGAGGTTCCGCTCCAATAACTCTGACATACACCATCGCTTATAGCAGAAACTACAGAGTTGGGATTTTAAATATCAATACTGTTAAGCTTGTAGCCTTCGTACCACTCCCTCAATTCCTGCAGAGATACGCGGCATGACGGGTTTTCTGCCATAGCGGTTACATCTTCTTCAGTAAAACCGAAGTATTTCTCATAAGGGATCGGTCTTAACATGTTGTCTTCTTTAAAGCCGTTTAACGCCGATTGGGATTTGTATTTTTTGATAGGAAGAATGCCGGTAAGATAGGCAAGCGCAAAACTTGACTGACCTTTTTTGCCTTTAAACAGTCCCCTCAGAAAATCAATAAAGGATTCCTGCAGCTGTGTGTCATTGCGATATTCACGGTAAATCAAATCCCATTCATCCATAACAAGGATAAATTTTTCTCCCGTATGTTTGCATATTTCTTTTAACGCTGACGACAGATTTTTTTTTGCCTACTTTCCTGCTTTCATTGAGGATCTTTGAGTAATCCTCATTTTCCTTCAGCTCTTCGATAACCGAGTACTGCAGATAGTCAACAATCGTAGTTACGCCTTTAACCTGCAGATCTCCATCTTCAGTATAGACGATGTGGTCATCTCTGATGGAGTTCATATCGATATAAATGACATCAAATTTATTGAGATGCCCGGCAAAACTCTTTTTTTCGAAATTTTCAGATTGTCAAAAATCTTCTGTCCGTCATACTCTCTGGAATAATAGGCCAGAAGCATATCGGCAGTTACAGTTTTTCCGAATCTGCGGGGACGGGTCAGAGAAAGCAGTTTTCCGTCAGTGTTAAGGAGTGCATTTGTCTTGTCGATAAAATCTGTTTTATCCACAAATATACTGGTATCTTTTGCTTCAACCAATTCAACAAAGGAATTACCTTCAACAGGATTTATGGTATCCCCCATGACTTTAACCTCTCCGAACTCAGCATCATCGGCTTTCATTTTATCATAGCATCGAAAAAAATGGTTTTGGACTGGAAGGAATGGTCATATGTCAGTAAGTGTTATCCTGAAGGGAAGATTGAGATAATCAGCGGCTGTGAACTGACGTCACTTAATGACGTTTCTTAGTATGTCTGATACTTTAACCCCTTTTGTTCAAGGAACTAACCATTGCTTGAAAACAACGACAAAGCCTTGCTGATAGTCGTCGTTTTACTAAAATTCATGGAGTGTCCTGAACTGGAGTCTGAATATCTGTTCGAACTGATAACGTCATTCCTGCTTCTGCATAGCAGCACAGCACCAGTACCCATTCTTTCGAAAGGCAGACATGTGCAGACTGTTCATTTCATGCTGCTGACTTCGCAGAAGCGAGGGCGGGGGATTACTGAGTATGCGGAGTGCTTCGGGATACTCCTTAATCGACAGAATGAATTTCAATCAGAACCGTACACCCGTAACAGTTTGTCGCGATTGTAACCAGGCCGCGAGGCAGATCAGCACACGGAAAATACTGCTGCAGACTGAAACTCCGCTTTCCAGAGAACCTGCAAAAAACACTACCCAGGCATGATAGCCGAGCCGATCGTGAAACACCCATCCCAACATCGGATCTAAATCCATGCCTGATGCAGATGTATGTGAGGTATGCGGAGATTAAAAAGGATAATCTCCGCATGCTTTGCGTAGATTAAACCGAAAATCTCCGAAAAAGTTCTGATATTCGCCGGTAAATTGCTCGGGAACCGGAAAATCCCTGTTCTTCTAAACGGTATATGGTCTGGATTCGTTATTCCCCGGACGTATTCCGGTCATTTCTTTCCGTGCAGGCCAGAATATAGTGAGTGCTTCTTCCTGCTCCTTTCTGCATCAGTACTTTGTTTTCGACAAGATAGTTAATTGAGCGAATGGCCGTATCCTGCGAGCATTTGCAGATTTTTGCCCATTTGCTGGAGGTAAGATTACCCTCAAATCCGTCCAGCATCATGGTGATGATTTTTTTCTGATTATTATCGAGTGCAATTTTATTAAGCTTCTGCCACGTCATGGCTTTGGTAACAATTTTATCAATGAGCCCGGTTGATTCCCGGAGGGAACTATGCAGGGTTTCCAGAAACCACTGAATCCACATTGTTACATCAAGCGATCCTTTCTGAGTCTGTTCAAGAATTCTGTAATAGTTATTTCTGGCTTTAAGAATCTGGCCGGACATGCTGTAGAATCGGTATGATGATTTGTCTGCCCGTGAGAGCATCATTTCCGTTATGGCTCTGGCAATTCTGCCGTTGCCGTCATCAAAAGGATGCAGAGTTATGAACCAGAGATGAGCTATGGCTGCTTTTATCAGAGGGTTAATGCCATTGTCTGCTTCTATCCATTCTAAAAAATCATTGATATATCCGGAAAGTTTTTCAGCAGGCGGAGCTTCGTAGTACACATAGCTGTTACCGAATTTTGAAGAGACGACCTGCATAGGTCCCCGGGCATCGTCACGTATCTCTCCGGTACGGATTCTGTACATTCCGCTGTATCCTGTCGGAAAAAGAGAGGCCTGCCAGCTGCACAGACGTTCAAAAGTCAGTTTTTCGTTAAAATTGCATCTGGCGTCGGTCATCATTTCTACTATGCCTTCAATATAATGACTGCCTGCTGTTTGAACTGATCCAGGCATATCGAATTTCCTGGCTACTGAAGATCTCACTTCCTCAAAGTTCAGGTGTTCTCCTTCGATCGCACCTGATTTAACTATTTCGTCAGTCATGTCAGCGAGAAGAACCTCTTTTTTGAAAATGGACTCCACGGCATTCATTTTTCCGATAACAGTACCTAAAAGGAATGTAACCTCAAACAGTACTCTCGACAACCGGTGTTCATCCCAGCGGAATTTCGGCCATTCCTGATGTTCGTATATGTACATAATATCTATCTCCGCACTTACTGCATATATTGTAACAGTAATCTACGCAAGTTTTGCAAAGATTAAATTATTAATCCATCCATTCATTCAGTATACCGCTCAACTGTTACCGGCATTCCTGCTTTTATTAAACTGCATCGTCGAGAACAGCAACTGGAAGGTTGTGTTTTGGAACATGACTGTATCCATCAATGATGCTCAGGTTAAAGCGGGTTAAAGAGGATGACTTCTATGCTTGATCCCTATTTCTTCAAGGATGAGAACCCCGTTCAGGAGATCGGTGCCATTGCTGCAAGAAGATGATTTTTGCCAATATCGGCATATGGGAGATAGAGAAATGCTTCAGGATCATGAAAATCGATCTGGGACTCAGATCTTTTTTTCACAATAAAGATCCTCGCATCATTGCTGTTTCATAGTTTTGCTGCTGCTTCGTGGAATCGAATATAAGTTGACAAAGTTTCTGATGTACACGAAAAGAGACACAATGGAAGTACACTATGGTGCGATCTTTCATGTACTGAGAATCATCAAGGAACTCTATGAATAAAGATCAGTCCTGCCAGTCTTGACTGCAAAGATTCTGAATTTATAACCTACCTGCTGGAGTTTTTTCACTAAAGGTGTTCAGCAAACAGATAGTGGTGATGGGTGCCATGAAAAATTCTTTCAACAGGTTGAAAATCACCAAAACAGTTCAAACCATAAAAAAGGTGTAACATGCCATAAATGCAGGTAGCGCAAGGTTTTGTTTAAATCTAACCATGGCGGTGTTTTGTTGTCATTTATTCACATGCAAGAAGACTTGACGAAAGCGGTAATATGACGGTCTTTACAGATACATACTGCTGGGGATCCAGTACCTTTGGTCAGCTGGGCTTTGAGAACGGTGAGGGCAATTTCTCTTACAGTGATGCACTGGAACTCTGGACCGGTCACAGCGGGGATAACGCTTATTACGACAGGCAGACACGCATGGAGGCTACACCGAGAAAGGTAGAGTTTAAGTAACGGCATACTATGGATTACAGCGGGATCCTGGGCGTTGCTTCTGATCCTTTTTTTTTGTGAAAAGGAAATGACAGTTCATTTCTGCTGAACTGATCCAAAAGACTGCATTTATGCACATGAAATAAACTGATCTGCATTGGCGGTAATGGATGTGGGACTGTAAGAGATCCTACTTCAGACGGCAAATCTCAGTTTTATCTGGTCGTGCCGTAAAATCACGTGCTTCAGGGCGAGAATATAAGGCAAAAATGACGTAGCCGTTTTAAACCTGACTAATCAGTAGTTTGTTGCTGCCCTATGTATTGGCGAATAAAACCTGTGTTCCGCAGCTAAATGCTCAAAAAAATTACGAAAACCTAGACGTGCCAAGGGTTTAGCACGTTTTTGTTTCTGGAATTATATGGTGCTACATTATGCCTCAACAGAGCATTTCAGCTGGCGTATCTGTTCTTCAGATCTGTTCATTGATTTAATCTTGAATATCTTGCGAAGTTCTTCCATGGTGGCAACCGCCGGCATTTTTTCACCTGTCAGGAGTTCAAACAAAAAATCAGGTTCAGCTTCTGAAGATGTATTTTCTTTTTCTGCGTTTCTTAATCCGTTTATCAGATTGAATTCCTTTGATTTTAAATATACACAATGGTTGTCATCACGGTAAAGTGCCTGCATGGTCAGAGCTTTCATGATTTCTTTTAGTTTCGCAGCTGTGATGGTGTACCCCTTTTCTGCAGATCTTCTCTGTATGAGTCTCACCATAATCAAAGCAACTACACATAAAAGCACGTGACCGGTTACACTGTCCCGATCTCTGACGAACAGAGGCCTGATCTCAAATTCACTTTTCATAATTCTGAAGCATTCTTCTATCTGAACAAGATGATGATAAAGTGAACTTACATACTCTGCTTCCATTGTTTCTTCTGAACCTGGAGGATTATGAAAAAGAATAGCGGCAAAGCCGGCACACTGTCGTCGTTTTTCTATTATTTTTTCGTTAAGGGCGACTGCTATGCAAGGCTCGGATTTTTTCATTTTTGTTGATTCTTTATTTTCGGATTTATCTTTGTTCTTCTGCTTTTCGTCATTATCCGCCTTGCTTTCTGAAGCTGTTTTTTGCTGTGTGTCTGTTTGTTCAGATGTCGCCTGATTTGAGACTGAGTGATTTTCTGCAGCACTTTCCGACACTTCATCAGAAGTGATAACAAACTGTTTCCAGCCGCTCTTTGTCAGATTGATTTGAGTTTTTCGCTCTATGGCAGCCTTTGCCTGCTGAATATTCTCTTCTAATGTTGCTATATCCCGGTTTTTCCTGGTCTCGCTGAACGTAATCATCATGCTGCAGTCAACTGAATACTTCTTGGATATCCGTTCTTCATTCTCTATCGTCCGTTCGTACTTAACATTTTGATACGGAACGATTTTGTAAAGAAAATCTGTTTCATTTCCTGCTTCATCTTTTATTTTTGAAAATGTCGATAAATCCAGTTCATTCTTCCTGATTTTATCAGTGAAGGTAAGAGCTGATTTTGCTACGGCAAACCCAAGTCCCTCTTTGAGCAGCATCTCAAGATTCTTTGTTCCGTTAAGTGCACTGTCGGCTATCATTACGGCATTTTTTATATCATACTTCTTCTTGAGCTGTTTAATTGATTCAACCATTGTTGATGCTTCAGCCTGATTACCTGCATATATCTGAAAATCTATAGGGATTGCATGTTCATCGATAACTAAAGATATGGAAATAAGCGGAAGATCATACCGCTTTTCCTTGCTGACCCCGTGCATTCGCAGAGGCTCTCCCAAACTTTCTATGAACTCCTCCAGCATCCGGCAATATTCCGGCGATTCATTGATTACCGTATTCAAAGCACGATCTGAAAGGGATTTATACGCCGGTATCTCCTTCCTGAGCTTACGTCTGAGAATACGCTGAGCCTTTCTTCGATTCCAGTAAACATCGTTGTTGGGAGTTTCAAAATAACAGTTTGTACAATCATAGAAAAGAAGCGATTTTTCTCTTGGTACCACTTCATCAATCCTGCTGCACAAATGCTTCATTATGCGTTCTTTGTATTTAGACAGAAAATGCAGACATCGATATATATCATCCGTTGTGTAACTGCTCATTGGATCACACAGAAACCTTGGACTGTGCTCCTTGCCGGCAAGATATGACATGGGTGAAACCAGTTTCAGGGCTGAATAGTACAAGGCAATTTCAGACACACTGTATTCAAACACCAGACCTTCCTGAACTTTGATACGATCGATTATTTTGGGCATTAACAAATCATCTTTCCATATTCCTCGAAGCATGAGATGGGCAAGGTTTTGCGGATATAACCCTTTAAAATTTTTGAGAATGTCATCCGTTGAACTTATGTTCGCTGAAAAGTATGCATTGATTGTCTCGTTTTTCTGTGCCTTAAATTTTTCTTTGCTTTTGCCGTACTTTTCATCCAGTTCTTTATATTTTTCCGGATACTTCTCAATGAACTCATCATAATTACCAAAATTTTGAACAACCTTCTTTTTGACTTTCTTCGTATCCGGATCGTAAACCGACTCGATAAGATAAAGATATCTACCACCGCCAGCTTTTTTGATAGACAGAAACATATGACCTCGGTAAGAACTGTTACAAGACGCTAAAGGTATTATAACATGTTGCCACCATGTAGCACCATATAATTACACTAAAATTCAAAAAACAAAAAACGTGCAGATCCTTGATATTAGGCGCTGCACGATTGGTTAGCTTATGCTAATTTAGTGATTTGGCTGCGGAAGACAGGTATTCCTCATCAACTCTCGCAAGTCGTGTTTCAGCTTCAATTCTTACATATCTTCCCGGCTTAAGATTGATCTTTTTGTCTCTCTCTGCTTTTTCGGATACCATAAACGTGCCTTCCGTCTGGCGCCTTACGATAATGAGTATATAGTTGATCCCGTCCAGCTTATTTGATACTGTTTCAAAGGCAACATTGGGATACAAAAGTGAGCGTAATGAATTAATTGTATTTTTGCATTTTTCCAATCGCCCTTCTGCTATCCCCTTAATCGGAAGGACTGGTACAGCTTTGTTAATACTCTTGTTCTCGCCTAACTTTACTTCTATCGGAATCTGTTTATTTCCGTCACGGATGAGGAAATCTATTTCCATTACAGTCCTTTTGGTTTCTTTGCTGGTCTCCTTGTAGTAGCATGCCAGCCGTCCATTCGCTCTTAAATTTGGGGACTACCATGTTTTCCAGAAGCATGCCTTCATTACATGAAGCTTATCCTGCAGAATGGCCTTGTACAGCTCGTTTCAAATTAGGATATAAACTGCTTGTTTACGGTTATAACCAGAACAGTAAAATTCTCTCCTTGCTGACAATTCTCAGTGCTTTCTGCATTTTAGCTTAACCTGTCAACGCAAGAACTACACGCTCAAAAATTTTTGTTGCTAGGAAAAACAATAAAATATCCAGACTTCTTACAGTCACATATTAAAGAACTTTGACGTAAATGTCACATCGAAGATAGTTTGTTTAACATCACTATTTAACATCACTAAGTGTTAAAATTGGGGCATGCGATCTATTTTCCCAGTACTGCAACAGCACAGTTATGTGCATCAATGTCATAGTTTGCTCAGCACTCATTGATAGAGTGCTGGTGAAATAGATTAAGAGTAAATAGTAATAAAACAGAATCTACAAATTATTATCCAGAAAATTTTGATTATTAATAATATAACTGATTAACGCATTAGTACAACGTTCAGAATTGTTACTATCAGAATATTTAAATAATTGATTGCTTTTAGTGGATTTGTTTAAACTATTGTGTATTGATTCGATCAATTCATTAATTGAATAAGTGACATTAATGTTTGCTAGAGACGCTTGTTTATTAAAAGTTGAACTTAAATTATAATGACCATCCAAAAATTTTGATTCAATATAGAAGAACACTTTCTTACGAGGATCGTAACTCATATCAAATCCAGATGATGAATAATCCGTTATAAAAATTTTTGAGTTTGATAAAACGTCATTAAAATTTAAATGATCAGAATTGTCAACTAGGGTGATCTGATCACAAATATCTAATAAAATACCTCCTAATATTTCTTTAAATGGCTTAGCTAATGCGTTATGAAAAATATAGTTAATGTGCATCAGAGGAAATTCTTTATGCACACATCTAACAATTTCTTTTATAGATTTTGTATAGTCAGAATCTAGCAAATCTTCTAATTCAATGCCTAACAACGATCTTCTAAATGTGAAAAAGAAGGTAATTTCATTGTCTTTTAAAATATTAGAGCATTTCCATTTGTCGAATCTTGGATAACCTAATAACAATACGTTATTATAACCCATATATTTGAAATGGTTATATTCGAATGAAGATGAAGATATGATAATGTCGCTTTTACCGTAATATAATGCTCCAACAGCAGCTGTATTATTATAACCTCCTGTGTAACCGTGAGAAATTAAAATGTACTTTTGAAATTTGTATAGTATAGATAATTGGTAATGTGTAATTGTATTAGGAATTAGGTAACTCATATCAAAAGTAAAAACTCCTACTAGCATATGCATGAACAAATTGTAGTGTTCATTAGAATTTCGTATTACTAAATGTTCTTTTATTATAGGATTATCTTCATGATTATAAACATATTCATTTGTTATATAGAAAATATTGTCTTTTAATAAGCTGTTAGATTGAAGAATGTATAAGAATAAAGAATATGAATTATCAGAGGTTAAATCATCTTTTTCTGCAAATAATATATAACGTCTATCTGTATTTAAAAGTTTGAGCGCTCCTTTTAATTTGTTTTTGTTGACGCTGATGGATTCTAAATATTCTGCATACTTATTAATGCTTTTTGTGAAATAAAGTTTGTTGTTTTTTATAAAAGTAAAAAAAGTTGAATCAAGGTGATTATTTTTGTGTATTGATGAATTGCTTAGATAATCAAATTTAAAAAATATATTGTCTGAGAAATAAATGTAACCTTCATCTATTGAATCTAATATCTGATTTGGTATTTTAAAAAGTAATGGTATTCTTGTTTGAGTTTTATTGGAATTTTCTAGTTGCTGTTTTAAATTTTTAAAGTTATAAATGTCTTTGTTTTCATAGTTAAAAATTATCGTTTTGTTCGTGAATAAATTTACAATGTTTAACTGTAGTTTTTGACTTGAATCAGATTTGTTGTAAACAAGAAAATAGTAGTTACTACAATCTTTGTGTATGTTGATTAACTCTACTTTGTCGTGAGAAATTCTAGGCGACAACGTTCTTGTTGCTTTGTTATATATTTTTTTATTTATAATCTTAAAAGGATAGTTATTATTTTTGAAAATTGTGTTGATGATGTTATCTGAGCATTTTTCTGATTTGATTAGTGAAGATTTTATAAAATGTCCTTGTAGCAATAAATTAATGTAATCGTTGCTTGTAGGGTTTATTTTATATTCTGACTTATAAAATGTGTCAGTTTTAAATTTGTTTTCTAATAAAAATTTTGTTAATCCCATTTCATAATTAATGACAATATCGATTTTGTTTTGTTCTTTTTTTACGCTATTAATAAAATTTGAAAAGTTAAGTGATCTGAATACATTACTTTTTAATAGTAAAAAATAGGATTGTATGTGATATGAAAATGCAGACCATGATGCACTGTTATTATCTTTGTATCCATAATGATTAGCTACTAAGCCGATTGCATCTGCTGGTGATTTATTCACATAATCTATAAATTTGTTTAAATTACCTACTGGTCCTAGTATAGAATCGTTTGCAAACAGAATTTGTTCATACTGGTTATAATATTTATCTTCTTTGATTTTTCGAAATCCTATCTTGTATGATCCGAAATCATACTTTCCATGTCTTTTGAATTGAGCAAATCTTATATATTTTATAATTTTATCAAAATTACTCTCGTGGATATTGATAGGTGAATCGCATATGAAGTAGATGCTGTCAACTATTTGCGATAATTGCTCTATAAGATACAACTTGTAATCTTCAATAATACCATCTTGTAAGAAACCTGCTAATACTAGTGCTCTTTTGTGATTTATGTTCAACGTTTTATCAGACTCATATATATATTCCTCACAGTTTGCACGAAATACTCCGCTGCTCCTTCCTTCTTTACAGCCATATCTCAGATAATGAAGCAGTGGAGGTATATTGGCATCCCTGACATCAGTATATGATTCTAGGTACGTTTTTGAATCGAAATTGCTAGATACAAATTCAACTGAGCTGAAATTATTTAAATAATGTTCTACTGCATCTGTTTTTGCGTTGAGATTGTTGTTCTCTATATATTTGTTTGCGTTGAAATATTTTGATTGTTTTATTATTTGATAGTTATAAGTCCTTGTTATCCGATGTTCTTCTTTTCCATACATGATGTAATGGAATAATGCATCAAATTTTGAGTTGAAAACATCATTGTATTGCTCGTAATAACATTTTGAACTAAAATTTTGGTTTGGAGCGATATTTAATGATTTTGAATTTTGTAGATAATGTAATAATGCATCGACTTTAAGGATGTTACCATCTAAAAACTCTTTTTCATACCACTCTGTATCAAACAAGTTCGAATCTTTGATGATTTTGTATTGATATATTATTTCTTTGTTTTTAACGATTTTTTTTCTGTTGCATATATAATAGAAAAGTGGATTTATATGCTGTTCTAATAATTTAGGATATAGTTGATACCAGATTTTTGTGTTGAAATCTTCGTTTGGTTTAACGTAGGATTTTTCTGAATTTTGAATATAATGTTCTAATTCATCTGTGTTGTCAGAATTATTTTTTAAATAGTGTTTTTTGTACCATTCTCTATCGAAAAGATTTGAATTTAAAATAATCTCGTATTGGAATGATTTAATTTTTATTTTTTCTTCTATATCGTTTTTGCTGCTTTCATAGTGTAACAACGGGTTTGCTGTTGTTATGCCGTTCTTTTTCATCTCATCTATGTATAACATAGAACTAAATTTTATTGATGGCGGTAATTTTAATTTCCAACCAAGCACTATGTAGTGCGTTACAGGGTCGATTTCTTCTGAGTTGTTTAGAAAACTCTTTTTATACCATTCACTGTCAAAAAAAACTGATGTTTTGATTGCCTGGTATTCTTCACTATTTTTGTTTATTTCGTTGTTTATTCTTGTATCAAATAAATGTAAATCATTATTTGTTTGAAATTTTTTGTTTATTAAATATAATGATATGTTTTCTAACATTGTTATATTCTCTTAATAATTAATGAGCGTATTGTTGAACATGAACCTGCTTAGTAGATTTTCAATTGTCTTTTTTATTCCTATGTCAAATATCGTTTCTTCATGCCAACCCAGTTCCCTACATATCTTATACGCATCAATAGCATACCTTAAATCATGTCCAGCTCTGTCTTTTACAAAAGTAATCAACTCCGCATACTTTTTACCGTTGGCTCTTGGCTTTAATTCATCAAGAATTGAACATATTTTTTTTACTATTTCAATATTAGTTCTTTCATTGTCACAGCCTATGTTGTACGTTTCTCCCGATTTCCCTTTATGAAATATCAGATCTACCGCCTTGCAGTGATCCAGCACATAAAGCCAGTCTCTGACGTTTGTACCTCTTCCATATACAGGAATCGGTTCTTCCTTAAGAGCTTTTTCTATTACTGTCGGTATCAGTTTTTCTCTGTGCTGTTTCGGTCCGTAATTGTTGGAGCAGTTTGATGTGGTCACATTCATGCCGTATGTGTGGTGATATGCTCTGACCAGAAAATCTGATCCGGCCTTGCTTGCAGAGTACGGACTGTTTGGCGCATACGGAGTCGTCTCGGAGAAGTATCCGTCATTGCCTAACGTGCCATACACTTCGTCTGTTGAGATGTGGTGGAACCTGCAGTCTTCATATCCAGGCTTAACCTGATTAGGACCGTCCATCCAGTAGTTGCGTGCTGTCTCAAGCAGGTTGAGTGTTCCCATTACATTTGTTTCAACAAAAACTCTCGGTCCCTTAATGGAATTGTCAACGTGGCTTTCTGCTGCAAAATGTATAACTCCGTGAATGTCATATTTCCTGAAGAGTTCTCCGACAAGTTTTTCGTCGCATATGTCACCCTTTACAAAAACATAATTCTTCATGTCTTCGCATTCCTTGAGATTATCCAGACTGCCTGCATAGGTAAGTTTGTCCAGATTGATTACCAGATATTCCGGATATTTTTCGCAGAAAAAGGGGATAAAATTTGAGCCTATAAATCCGGCTCCTCCGGTTACTAGAATTGATTTAGACATTTTTTAAGACTCTCTCTCCAGTATGGTGTACGTACGTTAAATGTTTCTCTGATTGAACCTTTATCAAGCACGCTGTAGTGCGGTCTTGCAGCTTTTGTTGGATACTCGCTTGTGGGAATAGGATTTACCTTGCATGAATATCCTGATAGCTCCATGATTTCATGAGCAAAGTCATACCAGGAGCAGACTCCCTCGTTGGTGAAATGATATATTCCGCTCTTTTGCTCCCAGTTTGTCTCTTCCTTCATCTGATCCACTATCTGAACTATTGCCTCCGCCAGATCTCCGGCAAAAGTAGGACTTCCTATCTGATCGCTTACTACATTAATTTCAGCTCTTGAAGCACCCAGTTTTCTCATGGTGAGCACAAAATTGCTTCCGTGACTTGAGTAAAGCCAAGCTGTACGGATGATGATCGCTTTTTTTGAATATTTAAGAACGGCCTTTTCGCCTTCAAGTTTGGTTCTTCCGTATGCAGATACCGGATCAGTCGCGTCCTGCGTGGTGTAGGGTTTATATCCTTTGCCGTTGA
>JAEEGI010018212.1_pt1 | contig 14292 bp, 10 predicted proteins | sample 8958751 | NCBI WGS metagenome assembly JAEEGI01 (sample SAMN16246545, study PRJNA631951) | gut metagenome | biome: gut microbiome; feature: rumen; material: KS-attached | host: Bos | place: Iran: Karaj | collected 2018-10
GAGCCGCGCAGACCGAGGAGACCGAGCCCCAGCCCGCCCGCCCCGCGCGGCGCGAGACCGCGCAGCGCCCGGCTCCGGCGAAGCGCCCGGACGAATCCGAGCGTGCGATCCTGCATCCGGAGGAAGCCTACCGCAAATACTCCCGCGCGCTTTCCTCCGTCGGCTCCCGTCTGGTATTGACCGGTCTGTTCAGCCTGCTCAGTCTGTTTTTGACCCTCTATTTGCTTCTGGACTGGAAGTTCCTGCCTGAGATCTTCTCCGGCGGCACCTCCGTCTACGTTCTGCTGCTTCTGCTGGCGGCTATGGTGCTGACCAACCTGAAGCTCTATGCGGACGCGGTGCGCAGCCTGTTCCGAAAGCCGCACAGCCCCGATCTGCTTCTGACCGTCGCCACGGTCTTTACCGCTCTTGACGCCGCGCAGGCGGCGCAGTCCGTCCGGCCGCCCTTCGTAGTCGTCATCGGTCTGCTGCTCCTGCTCTCGCTCTGGGGCAAATACGATCACAGCATGGCGCTTCTTGCCACGGTACGCCTGCTCCGCGAAAAGGAAGGCGCAGTCGGCGTGGCGGAGGTGCAGGACGTTGCCGGCGGCGGACGCGGTCTGACGCGGACTGCCCCGGACGTTCCCCAGTTCATGCAGAAGCTGGAGACGACCGACCGCTGCACCCGCACGGTCAGCATCTACGTTCCGGTCGCTCTGCTGGCAGGTCTGGGCGCAACCCTTCTCATTGCCCTCGCGCTAAAGGGCAGGCTCTTCTGGACCGGCTCGCTGATCTTCATCGGCGCCTGCCCGGTCGCCGCCCTGCTGGCCTTCCCGCGGCTGTTCCGTATGCTGGCCTTCCGGCTTTCTGAGACCGGCGCTGCCCTCTGCGGCTGGCACGGAGCCAAGGTCTTCGGCGGCGAGCATGCGATCCTGATCGGAGACGAGGACGTTTTCCCCCAGGGCGCGCTCTCGCTCAACGGCTTCAAGGTCTACAACGGCAATCCGGACCGTATCATCGCCTACGCCGCAGCCGCCTCGCGCCGCTCCGGAACCGCGCTGGCTCCCCTGTTTGAAGATCTGCTTCGGATCCACGTCTGCCGCCGCTACACGGTGGACAGCTTCCGTTTCTATGATTCCGGCGGCATCGGCGCGACGATCATCGGAGACGTGGTGCTGATGGGCTCGCTGGAGTTCATGCGGCACATGGGCGTCCACATGGACAAGGGCGCAAAGGTGCGCCAGGCCGTCTACCTCTCCATCAACGGAGAGCTGGCCGCCGTCTTCGCGGTCAAATACGCCCCGCCCGAGAATCTGCGCCGGGGCCTGGCTGCGATTGCCGGCAACCGCCGCTTCCGCGGGATCCTGGTGACCCGGACCTTCCTGGGTACGCCTGGCTTCCTGAAGGCCAAGTTCGGGATCCCCACCGGCTCGTTTGCCTATCCCACGATCCGGGATCGCCTGCGTCTGTCCGAGACCGAGCTGAAGGCCGGCAGCGACCAGGGCGCGATCCTGACCTCCGACAGCTTCTCGGCCTTTGCCCAGGCCGCCGCCGGCGGACGAACGCTCCGCTCGGCAACCACGTTATCCACGGTCCTGTCCATCGTGAGCGGCGTGGTCGGCCTGCTGCTGATGACGGTGCTGGCCGTTCTGCCCGCCTATGAGGCGGCGACGGCTCTGAACGTTCTGATCTACACCGCCGCCTGGCTGGTCCCGACCCTCCTGCTCGCCGCCTGGGCCAAGCATTTCTGAGAAAGCCCGCCGATTCCGGTCCGGACCGGAAAACCGTGAATTTCGGGGAAAAATCCGTTGAATTCACGATTGACAAGCGCATAAACATTGTATATAATAGTGCTAATTGTGGCGTAAACGGCGTTTGTGCCGCACGAAAGGAGAAAAACGATCTATGTACACTGCGAAGGATATCCGCAACATCGCATTGCTCGGCCACGGCGGCGACGGCAAGTCCGCCCTCTGCGAAAGCATGCTCTTCAACACCAAGGCGATCACCCGTCTGGGCAAGCGCGCCGACGGCACCACCGTCTCCGACTTTGACGACGAGGAGAAGAAGCGCCAGTATTCCATCAAGACCTCTGTGATCCCGGTGGAATTCAACAAGACCAAGCTCAACGTTCTGGACAACCCCGGCTACTTTGACTTTGCCGCTGAGGTCGTGCAGTCCCTGCGTGTGGCCGACTCCGGCATCATCGTTCTGACCGCCAAGTCCGGCATCGCCGTCGGCACCGAGAAGGGCTGGAAGGCGCTTGAGGACCGCGACCTGCCCGTGATGTTCTACGTCTCCAAGCTCGACGAGGAGCATGCCAACTACTTCGGCACCCTTGAGAGCCTGCGCGAGACCTTCGGCGCCAGCGTCATCCCCTTCACCTTCCCCATCCTCAAGGGCGAGGAAGCTGTCGGTGTGGTGGATCTGGTCGAGAAGAAGGCCTACGACGTGAGCGGCAAGGAGATCCCCCTGCCCGCCGACGCCGAGGAAAAGATCGAGGAATACATGGCCGAGCTCAACGAGCAGATCGCTGAGACCGACGAGGCTCTGATGGAGAAGTTCTTCATGGAAGAGCCCTTCACCGCCGAAGAAATGGCCAAGGGCATCAAGGACGGCATTGCGACCCGCACCATCGCCCCCGTGTTCTGCGGCTGCTCCATGACCGGCCTGGGCGTCAATGCTCTGATGGCCAATCTGGTCAAGTACGCTCCCTCTCCCCTGGAGGGCAAGCCGATGACCACCGTGGACGAGGAAGGCAACGAGGGCGAGTTCAAGCTGGATCCCGCCGGCAGCCCGATGGCCTTCGTGTTCAACACCATGGCCGACCAGTACGGCAAGAACTCCTACTTCAAGGTCATCTCCGGTGACATTGAGGACACCATGACCGTCGTCAACGTCCGCACCGGCGACAACGAGAAGCTGGGCAACACTTTCTTCCCGCGCGGCAAGGACAACACCAAGACCGGTAAGGTCTGCTGCGGCGACATCGGCGTGTTCACCAAGCTCGCCTCCGTCCGCACCGGCGACACGCTGGGCATGGCCGGCAAGACCGTCCGCCTGGCTCCGATGCAGTACGACGTTCCGAACTACCGCATGGCCATCTACGCCAAGACCAAGGGTCAGGAAGACAAGGTCGCGGCCGGTCTGGTCAAGCTGAACGAGGAAGACGCCTCCTTCACCTACGGCAACGATCCCGAGACCAAGGAACTGATCATCGCGGGCGTCTGCGACATCCACCTGAACGTCATCATCTCCAAGCTGGCCTCCAAGTACAAGGTCGAAGCCGAGCTTCGTCCGGCGAAGATCGCCTACCGCGAGACCATCAAGAAGAAGGTCGAGCAGCACGGCCGCCACAAGAAGCAGTCCGGCGGTCACGGCCAGTTCGGCGACGTCTATATCCGCTTCGAGCCGCAGCACGAGCAGGAAGACATGATCTTCGCGGATGAGACCGTCGGCGGCTGCGTGCCGAAGAACTTCATCCCCTCCGTTGAAAAGGGCCTGCGCAACTGCGTCAGCAAGGGCGTTCTGGCCGGCTACCCCGTGGTCTTCCTGAAGGCCACCCTGTACTTCGGCTCCTCCCACCCGGTCGACTCCTCCGATATGGCGTTCCAGACCGCTGCCGGCATCGCCTACAAGGAAGGCCTGCCCCAGGCCGGTCCCACCATCCTGGAGCCCATCGCCGAGCTGAAGGTCGTTGTGCCCGACGCCAACATGGGCGACGTCATCGGCGACCTGAACTCCAAGCGCCGCGGCAGAGTCATGGGCATGAACCCCTGCGGCAAGGGCCTGCAGGAGATTGAGGCTGAGGTCCCGATGGGCGAAATGGTCTCCTATGCGATCGACCTGCGCTCCATGACCCAGGGCCGCGGCTCCTACGCCATGAACTTCGTCCGCTACGAGGAAGTTCCGCAGATGAATCAGCAGAAGATCATCGACGACGCCAAGGAAGCGGAAGAATAATCCAAACAAAAGCCCAACGGGCCGACTCAAGCGAGTCGGCCCGTTGTTTTTTTATGGAATTTTCCGGCTAAGATACCGCCGTCAGAACGTGGGCGTTGCGCAGGGCGGGGTCCGCGATCCCGTCGTTGACGGAATAGGCGTGCTTTTCCAGGTCGCCGCAGACGGCCTCGGTCAGCGCCTGATCCTGGAGGACGGTGATGATGCGGGAGGAAAGGTTTTCGATCATATCATACTTGGCCCGTGCCATCGTTGCGCCGTTGTCGGTGGTGAGCAGCAGCTCCAGCGTCTCGGCCTCGTCGCCGAGCAGGGGCAGGTCCCGCAGCGCCCGGAACTGCCACTTGTAGAAGGGCAGATAGCGCCGGTTGAGCAGGAAGATCACCGCGATCGCGTGGCGCACGAACTCGTTCATCGCAAGCTGGGCGGCGCCGGTCTCGCCGTGGCGCAGGCAGCGGGGATAGTTGTACTGCCCCGCCTGGGCCGCCAGAAGGAGTCTGCCCGCGAGCTTTTTCTTCCGCACGTCCTCGGGCTGAACGGCAAGCGCCGCCCGGATGCGGACAAATTCGCCGTCTCCCTCCCGGAAGAGCGCGCCGTTCGTGACCCCGGCCAGATAATGCTCCGGGATGCGGAGCCACTGATCCGTGGTCAGGACCCCGTCCCGCGTGCCGGTCCGGGCCTCCAAAAAGTCACCCAGCCGGATCACGCCCCGGCGGTTTCCGCCGACCGGGGAGAGCTTGGATCGGGTGAAGCCCTCGAACTCGGCGGGCAGCTTTGCATAGGCCCGCTCAAGCTGAAAGGCCGTGCGCCGGTCCAGAACGTCCTCCTCCGGAAGGAAGATGCAGAAGCCGGGTTCGAAATCATGATCCTGGGAAACCTCGTCGTCATAGCCGAGGCACTCCGAGCCGCTTCCCACCAGACCGACGGCAAGCCGGTCCTCCCATTCCGGGAATTGCGCGTGCAGCATCGGCGCGCCGCAGGCCTCAAAATAGGCCCTTGCCAGCTCAAGCCCGCGCATAGATGGCCTCCGATCGCTCCTTCAGCTCCTGCGCGTCGGCAAAGCGGCCATAATAGCCGAAGGTCGGCGCGCACTTCTCGCAGACGAATGCAAGGTAGCCGTTTTGCGGCAGATCCGGGCGGTCGAGCAGAGCCTTCGCCCGGTCCAGACGGGCCTCGATCTCATCCTCGGCCTCCAGCAGGCCGCGCTCTGCCTCGGCCAGATTTGCCAGATTCAGCTCGGTGATCGCCGCGTCCGGCGCGCCGTTTTCGGCCTGCTCCACGATGGCGAGGGCTTTCTCATAGAGGTCGCGGGCCTCGGCAAAGCGGCGCAGATCGACCAGCACCAGAGCGAGGTTGTTATAGAGCCCGGCCAGACGGGGATCGTCCGGCGCAAGCTCCCGCTCATAGATCGTCCGCGCCTGCTCGTACCAGGCCAGGGCCGTGCCGGACTGCCGGAAGCACTTGCAGACCGTTCCGACGTTGAGATAAGTCGTTGCGGCGGTGACCGTGTCCTGCAGGCCGGTCTGATCGACCAGCGACAGGGCGGAGCGGACGGCAGCCTGGGCGTCGGCCTCCCGGCCGAGCTTGCGGTAGAGGCCCATGCGCTCGTTTTCAATCGTCAGCAGGCCGCGAAGGTCCCGGCCCGCCAGAGCCTCCTCCTTCCAGTAGTTGAGATGGCGCTCCGCCGCGGCGGTGTCGTTGCGGCCCAGGTATTCGTCCAGCCGCCCCAGGCAGCGGCGCAGGTCGATCGGCTGGACCTTCTCCTGCTCCGGCGTGCAGAAGATACATGCGGGCTCCAAATAGTCTTCGGGTTTCAGACCTTTCATGCTTGCGCCTCCTTAATCGTTCGTGTGCCAGGGATTGTTCGGGTCGGGGTCGGTGGGGTCCCACCCTGCCCTGGGATCGCTTGGGTCAATGTGGATGGGCGTCGGCTTTTCCACCGGGAGCTCCGAGACGTCATAGATGTGGATCGGGGAGCCAACCGGGCAGAAATCATAGATCCACTTTGCGTCCTTCACGGCCAGGCGGATGCAGCCCATCGAAGCCTTGGTTCCGAGCTTGTTGTATTCCGCCGTCTCCAGATTGCCCTTCGAGCGGGAATAATAGGGGACGGAATGGAACAGGATATTGCCGGTGATGTGGCAGGTATACTGGCCCCAGACGCCGCCGAACAGCGCCCGCCAGGGCGTCTTCCAGCCCAGAGAATAGTTGCCGCGCGGCGTCGCGGAGCCGGTGGAGCAGACGAAGACCTTGACCGGCATGGTATAGCTTCCGCCGCTGTCCTTGCCGTAGACCACGACGACGTTTTCGTTGCGCAGAATGTCGATGGAATAGGGCCTGGGATCGCCGCTGGCTGCGGCATAGACCTCGTCCGGGTCGTTCCGGATCTCGATTTCGGTTTCGATGATCCTGCTTTTCTCGCCGCAGCGCAGGACGACCGTCACCGGGATGGGATCGGTGTTCATGTAGCGGGTCAGCCGGAAGGGCATCTTGCGGAATTTGTATTCCGTCCCCGGGAGGGGATCGACGTTCTCGATGCGGTCAAAGAGGACGCCGCTGCGCCAGCATTCCAGGGTGCAGGACTCGCCGCCGGGCGGCAGGAAGCCCTCCTCTCCGGAGAACTTGACCTTGAGATAGACGGTTTTATGGTCGGACGAGACGTAACGCTTGCCGGAGAGCTTCATCTCCACGGCCTCCAGTCCCGGGTCCGGCTCTGCGCGTTCCCAGGTGATCACCGGAGGCGGCTCCGTCGGGGCCTCGGTCGGCGGCTCGGTCGCCGGGGCGGCGGTGGATTCAACGGCGGGCTCGGATTCGTTTGCGGATCGGAGCATGGCAGCCGCCTGTCCGTTCGGCTGGTACAGCCAGAAGAAGCCAAGCCCCGCCAGAACGATCAGCAGGGCGGCGATCCCAATTGCACGATGTTTCATGTTTTCGACCTGTTTCTCTGTATGGTTTGACCATTATACAGGAAAATCGTCCCCCTGACAAGGGGGACGATCGGAAAAATCACGGATTTTTTACTTGGCGAGCTTGCCGCCCACGTAGAGATGGAAGCCGTTTGGATCCACGCTGTCCAGGTCGCCGTCAAAGGCGCTGACGTAAGCGTCCGCAGTCAGCTTCCAGGTGCAGCCCTCCGCCAGCTTCACGCTGACGCGGCCTGCCGCGCCGTCCGGATTCACGGTGCCCTCCCAGCTCGAGCCGCCGGTGAGGGTCAGATTCAGGGTGGAGATCTCGTCTACGACGACCGTGCCGACCAGCTTCTGCGCGTCTGCCGTCATCGTCGCGCTGCCGCCGTTGCTGCCGGCTGCGCCCCAGCCCCGGCTGCCGTCGTTCCCGGCGACCCGCAGAAGGACTCCGTTTGCAAGGCTCAGCGTCACGCCGGACAGGCTGATCTCCGCGTCGGTGTTCGTCACGTAGAAGCAGTCGCCCGCCTCGGCAGTCAGACTGCCGCCGGTCATGTGGAAGCTGCCCTTGCCGACCGAGGCGTCGCCGGACATGGACTGGTAGATCATCACGGCCTGCAGGTTTTCGGAGGAGCCCTTGCCGTAGGTGCCCTGCATATTGCCGGAGAGGTCGCAGTTTTCGAGGGTCACGGAGTTCTTGCCCTCGACCACCACGCCCTCGGAGGCCGTGGCGGTGAGCGCCGCGTCCCGCACGGTAATCTCCGCCGTGCAGTAGATCGCGGGCGAGCCTGTGCCGTGGGTGACGTAGGTCCCGCCGGTCACGTCCACGGTTCCGCCGCCGCGGTCGGAGCGGATCGCCGCCGCCGATGCGCCGGAGGTTTCAACGTCCAGGTTTTCCGCGACCGTCGTCGCGCCGCCGGTGGTCTGGATGCCGCCGGAATTGTTGGACGAGGTGCGGATCGCTGCGTTTTTCACGGTCAGGGTCGTGCCTTCGCCGTAGCTGAACAGGGCGTTGCCGCCCGCTGCGTCGGTGGTGAAGCTGCCGCCCTCGACGGTCACGGTCGCGCCGTTCGCAGCGAGCAGGCCGGCGTTGACGCCGTAGAAGTCGCACGCTTCGGTGCTGGTGCCGTCGCCGGTCTTGGTCAGGGTCAGATCGGTCAGGGTGACGGTGCTGCCGTCCACGCGGAGGGCGTTTTCATCTGCGGTTTCGGAGGTAAAGGTCTCGCCGGAGCAGTCGTCCGCGACCGTGGCTGCAGCCGTTCCGCTCGCCGCCGCGCCGCCCATGCCGCCGGGACCGCCCATGCCGCCGGGGCCGCCCATTCTGCCGAAGGGCTCCGCAGAGACGAATGCGCCGCTTTCATCGAAGAAAACCATCATGTAATCGCCCACGGAGAGGCCGGACGCCACGCTTTCCTCCAGGGTCACGGTCAGGGTTTCGCCGCCGAAGGTCAAACCGTCCGGGCCGAAGCCGCCCTTCGGACCGTTCTGCCCCGGCTGACCGCCGGACGGCAGCTCAGGCGGCTGGCCGTTCTCACCGCCCTGGTTCTGACCGGGCTGACCGGGCATCTGGCCGCCGGAGGGCTGGCCGCTCTCGCCACCCTGGTTTTGACCGGGCTGACCGGGCATCTGGCCGCCGGAGGGCTGGCCGCTTTCCCCGCCCTGATTCTGACCGGGCTGACCGGGCATCTGGCCCATTCCGCCGTGCCCGCCCATGCCGCCGTGCATCCCCGGCTCCATGCTCTCCTCGGAGAGAACCAGGGTCACGCTCGTTCCGTCAACGGCAGTGATTTTTCCGGCGCGGATCGTGCCGGAGGCAGTCTGCGCCGGGGCGGTCTCCGGCCCGTTTGCCGGGGTCTGCGCGGAAGCGCTCTGTGAGGCCGCCGCATCGGCGGCTGCCGTCTCCCCCTTGGAGGCGGTCGTGCAGCCCGACAAACAGCCGACCGCAAGGGCCGCCGCTGTCATCAGGGCGAGAATGGTTTTGATTTTCATGGTAATCGCTCCTTCTTGATTGATTCTGGAGCCATCATAACGCGGATAGCTTAAAGATAGCTTAGGGAAAAGAAAACAAAATATGAACGCGCCGACGGAACGATTTCGCAGACGCCCGCAGGGGCCGGCATCCTCGGCGGCCCCTGCGGGTCATGCGGCGGTCAGTTCGCGCGGGAGACTGCGTAGAGTAGGTCGGCAAGGGCCTGGCGGGTCAGAGGGGCGGTGCTGTAGAGGGCCTCCACCCTGCTGGCGCGGTCGGAGCGGTCCCCGACTTCCTCCGTCTGCACAGGCCGGTTCAGGGTGGAGACCGGAAGCTCCGCGCCGCCGGTCACGCGGCTGACGATCAACGCGGCCTCGGCCTCGGTGATGGGGTCGTTGGGCCGGAAGACCAGGCCGTCCCCGGAGCGGCTGCCGCGGATCAGACCTCTGCGCAGAGCCGAGGCCAGATAGGGGCGCTGCCAGGCAGCGGCAGCCTGCTCGTCGGCAAAGCCGGTGCTGGGCAGGCCGGGCTCCGGCGCAATGCCGAGCAGATCCATCAGCATGGTCAGAAAGTCGGCGCGGCTGACGGTCTTCTCCGGGCCGAAGCTGAGCTGGCCGGAGACCTGCTCGCCGCTGAAGAGCCCGCTGTCACGCAGCCAGAGGGCCGTGAACTGTCCGTTTCGGGGCAGATCGGCGAAGGTCTGGGCGTCCTGGGGCGTGAGGATTTTGATCCGCACCGTAGCCGGTCCGGATTCGTGTCCCGCCGCGTCCGCAGCGGTGAAGGTGAAGCTGTCCTCCCCCACCTTGTTCCGCTTGGGCGTGTAGGTGAAGGTCCCGTCAGCCTCCAGCTCCACCGTGCCGCGGCGGGGCTGATTCACGATGCGAAAGGTCAGAGGCCCCTCGCGGTCGTCCTCGGCCCGCAGCGTGCCGGTGTTGGGCAGGTTTCGCCAGGTTTCCAGCTCGCCGTTTCTGGCCTGAGGGGCGGCGTCCTCATCCTTCTGCACGTGGAAGGTGACGACTGCCTCGGGCTGCACGCCCTCGTTGTAGAAGGGCAGGAAGGTCAGCCTGGCCTCGGCTTCGGGGTCGATCCGGAGGACGCGCAGCCGGAGCAGGTCCTCGCGGAGCAGGGCGTCGCCCGCACGGAGCTGCCGATCTCCCAGCACGAGCCGGACGGAATCCGGGACCTTGGTCAGAAACAGGCCGACGAGCTTTGCGTCGTTGACGTAGCGTTCGGCAAAGACGCTCTCGTCCGTCTCGCCCGCCGCCGGGTCCGCGCCGCCGGCAAAGACGGGCAGAGTCAGGCAGAACATCAGGCAGAGCGCGAGCGCCGCCCGAAACAGCGTATAAATTTTCCGCTTCATGAAAAACAACCTCCTTTTTGCTTCGGTGGTAGTCTTTGCAGGAAGCGGAAAACTTATGCAATCGCAGCGGACAGATTATGACAGGTCGCACACGCCCTTGGCGGGCAGGACGACGCTGCTGTCGTTCAGGCTCAGACAAGGCTCCCATGTGACCTCGCCGTTGCTGTTGCTGGCAACGATCAGCGCATTCGACACGACGTCGGAGACGTTGCAGCGGATCACGAAGGGCGCGCCGTCAACCTCCATCAGCAGCGGAATGTTGGAGGCAAACGACACGTTCTCGTCCGTCACCTGGAAATAGGCGGTCACGTCGGTGGATTCATCCATCGGAACGATGCAGTAGACCTCCGTGCCGCCCGCGTCAAGGATGTGGGAGGCATCGATCTGGCGGAGGAAGGGGTATTTTTCGGCGTATTCGGTATTCGTCAGGAATTTGTCGAATACGACGCCTTCGCGGTCAAAGGGCGGGTCCTCCGGGTCCGTGAAGCCGAGGAAGATCACGCCGAACACCGCGCCCTTTGCCCGGACCACGCTGCGGGCCGCCTGGAGCGAGGCGTCCTGACCGGGGACGGGGGTCGCAGGATTTGCGGACGAGGGCTGGGGCGCGGCATGCTCGCTCGTTGCAGTCGGCGCAGGCGGCTCAATGGCCTGTGCCGTCGTTTCCGGCGCGGGCGCGTCGGTAGCCGGGGCAGGCAGGTCGGTGGCAGGAGCTTCGGCGGACGGGACTGCGGGGACGGGTTCCGTGCCGGAGACGGGCAGGCCGGTCGTCTCGCCGTTCGCCGGGGTCTCGGAGCCGACGGGCGTATGCAGGCTGGGAAGCGCGGGTTCTCCCGTCGGCGTCTTGGGCTGAGCAGAGCCGGAGCAGGCCGCCAGCGTCAGCAGTAGGGCGGCAGTCAGAAGCATTGCAAGAAGTTTTTTCATAGGGTTCATCCTTTCCGGGGATTACAGGTCCTCAAGCCGCTTTGCGCCGCGGGTCTTCAGCCAGTACCAGAGGTAAAGCGCTGCTGCGGCGCAGACGGCGATCCAGACGCAGAGATACACGACGGCGTCCGGCTTGAGCAGGAAATACAGGCCAGCCAGAATGCCCGCAGCAGCGAAGCCGCCTAAAACCATGATGGTCACGGGCGCGGACTGCTTGAGCACGTAGGTCTCGTTGGTCCAGGCAAGATTCGGCAGGCGAATGGACAGAGCCATCGCCCCGATGCCGGCCAGGGCGGTAAAGGCCAGGACGAACAGGGTAAGCGTCAGGCGCTGGACCGGCTCCAGCGGGAAGGCGATCTGCATGCAGATCAGCAGGAACAGATTCGTCGCGCCGGAGAGGATGAGCTGCTCGCGGAGCTTGGCGCGGAGGGTCTGCCAGGGCGTGACGGGAAGGCTCTTGACCAGCCAGAGGGTCTTTGCCTCCAGGGAAACCGAGGGGGCGGCGGTATCGACCATCGAAGTCACGGCGACGGCGAAGGTGCAGAGGATCACAAGGGCGTATTCGAGCCAGTTCTCCACGGCCATGACGGAGGGGACGCCGCGGAGATCGTTGCGGAAGACCACCATTGCAATGCCGAACGCGGGGATCATCAGCACGCCGAACCCGGAATTGAGCATGTAGTTGGCGCTTGCGCCGAGGCGGCGGAACTCCTTGCCCAGGAGGGCGGCGTCCGGGGTCCTTTGGACCGTCTTTCCGGCGCGGGTCTTGACGCGGGCGACCGCGCGGGAGGCCGTGGCGATCTGGAGGAAGCTGCGGGCAAGCACCCAGAAGGTCAGCGCGCAGAGGGCAGCCGCGACGGCGGCAAAGATCAGCAGCTCCGCCCAGCTGCCGGTCCCGGCCTTGCCGAAGCCGTAGAGCAGAGAGGACGCGCCGCGGATCCGCTGACCGTAGGCGGCAGCGTTCCGGAGCAGATCCCGGATCAGGGAATTGGCCTTGAAATACACAAAATAGTAGAGGGCAATGCCGAGCACGGCAAGCAGAACCGTGACGTAGCTCTTGTTCTTCAGCTTCAGGCTGAGCTTGGCCACCGCCCAGCCCATGACGCAGGCGAGCACCAGCACGACAAGGGAGACGAGCAGGCAGAAGATCAGACCGCCGAGGACGTTGGAGACCGTCGGCCCGACCGTGATCCAGTAGACGATCACCGTCGGGATCGTGACCATCCCGGAATAGAGCAGGCTCATCAGCCAGGTCGCCGTCAGGCGGGAGATCAGGATCGCCCGCACGGGGATCGGCATGGAAAGCAGCAGGTCGTTGTCGGAGGCCAGATACAGGCCGTGGAAGGTGTTGAACACCGAGCCGAAGCAGCCGAAGACCAGGGCGAGCATGCCCAGGATCAGAAACAGAAGCCAGTCCAGTCCGGCCGCGCAGAGCGGCCCTGCCAGGGTATAGGCCAGCATGCCGAACATGCCGCCCGAGAGCAGAAGGATCAGCAGGACGAAGGCGGAGATCATGGCGATTTTTGCCTTGGGGCTGCGCGCCTTGTTCTTCTTCGCGTCGTAGAGATAGCTTCGGAAGATCTCCACGAGCTGTTTTTTGACCAGAAGCCTTATCATTTTGTCTCCTCCAGCTCCAGGAAGACCTCCTCCAGAGACTCGTCGCCGCGAACCTCGTCCATCGTACCGGCGCGGACCAGCCTGCCCTGGCGGATGATGGCGATCTTGTCGCAGAGCTTTTCCGCGACCTCGAGCACGTGGGTGGAGAAGAAGATCGCGCCGCCCTCCCTGCAGACCTCGCGCATCATATCCTTGAGCAGACGGGAGGCCCTCGGGTCCAGTCCGACGAAGGGCTCGTCCATCAGGATCAGCCGCGGGCGGTGCAGCCAGGTGGCGATGACGGCAAGCTTCTGCTTCATGCCGTGGGAATAGGAGGCGATCGGCTGGCCGAGGTATTTGTCCAGCTCGATCCGTCCGGCGTCGTTGTCGATCCGGCGCTTGCGTTCCTCGGCGGAGATGCCGTAGACGTCCGCGATGAAGTTGAGGAACCGGATGCCGGTCATATATTCGTAGAGGTCTGGGTTGTCGGGGATATAGCCCATCATCTGCTTGCAGGCCAGCGGATCGGTGCGGATCGAGCGTCCGCCGATCGTGATCTCGCCGGAATCAAAGCTCTGGATCCCGGCGACGGAGCGCAGGGTGGTGGTCTTGCCCGCGCCGTTGTGCCCGATGAAGCCATAGATCTCACCCGGCGAGATGTGCAGGGTCAGATCGTCCACGGCCTTCTTGGAACCGTAGGACTTGGTCAGATGGTCAATGTGCAGCATAGCGTACCTCCTTGCGGATTGTTTTGCAGTCTTTGGACGAAGCCGGCGGCGAAACGGTTCCTTCTTCCGGGGCGTCGTCCTACCTTATTTATATAGCCTTTGCCGCCCGTTGTCAACCGCGATCTTCCCGCTGCGGGGAAAAGGCGGAAACGGGAGCCGCCCCGGACGAAGCAGCTCCCGTTTCTGCGATTGTCTGTCAGTTGGCACTCGCGCTGATCAGAATGACAGCCAGAAGGCTCAGAACCACGAAGGCCAGGCCGACCCACTTGGTCAATCTGGCAAGCTTGGCGTCCATGGTCTTGCTGCCGCCCTTCGAAAGGAAGGACTCGGAAGAACCGGCGATCGCGCCGGACAGACCGGCGGACTTGCCGGACTGGATCGTGATGACGAGCGTCAGAAGCACAGCGACGATCATGTCCAGAATGATGACAATCAGTTTAGCAGTTTCCATATTGTTTCCTCCCAAAATGCCGTAGTTCACGGCACACGGCAGCCGGAATATCTAACATAGCATCGGTTATATTAGCACAGGCCGTCCGAGATTGCAAGCATTATTTTTTGATTTTTTGAAGTTTTTTTGCGGAAAGACGGCTTAAATGCCCTTTCCGGGCCAGTTTCCGGTGGCCGCGCAGGTCAGGTAGGCGTTGATGAAGCCGTCCAGGTCGCCGTCCATGACTGCGTTGATGTTGGTGTTTTCATAGCCGGTCCGGGCGTCCTTGGCCAGGGTGTAAGGCATGAAGACGTAGTTCCGGATCTGGGAGCCCCATTCGATCTTCTGCTGGACGCCCTTGATGTCGGAGATCTTCTCGTAGTGCTCGCGCTCCTTGATCTCGACCAGCTTGGAGCGCAGCATCCGCATACAGGTCTCACGGTTCTGGA
>JAEEGI010018215.1_pt1 | contig 14291 bp, 11 predicted proteins | sample 8958751 | NCBI WGS metagenome assembly JAEEGI01 (sample SAMN16246545, study PRJNA631951) | gut metagenome | biome: gut microbiome; feature: rumen; material: KS-attached | host: Bos | place: Iran: Karaj | collected 2018-10
GCAAGGTTGTCCGCCGTCATGGGGACGTCTATGTAATCAACAAGAAGAATCCTAAGTTCAAACAAAGACAAGGATGATTAACTAACAAAAAGAATAAAAAGAATTTATGGCAAGAATTGCAGGTATTGACTTACCCAAAAACAAAAGAGGAGTTATAGGTCTCACCTATATCTACGGCATTGGTAGAAGCCTTGCATCCGAGATTCTGGCTAAAGCCGGCATCGATGAAAACAAGAAAGTGCAAGACTGGACCGACGATGAACAGAACGCCCTCCGTACCATTATTAATGATGACTATAAAGTTGAAGGTGCGCTCCGTTCCGAAGTTCAGATGAACATCAAGCGACTGATGGACATCGGTTGTTATCGCGGCATCCGCCACCGTCTCGGTCTTCCTCTGCGTGGTCAGAGCACCAAGAACAACGCCCGTACTCGTAAGGGTAAGAAGAAAACAATCGCTAACAAAAAGAAAGCTACCAAGTAAATAGTAAAGGCAGCGACCTACTGCGGACGATATTTAGATTAAGGAGCAGTTGGTAAAAGAATGTAAAATCAAGCACAATTAAAGAACTATTATGGCAAAAACTTCTAAACCGACTAAAAAAAGAGTCGTAAAAGTTGAACCCCTTGGAAGAGCATGTATCTTTGCTTCTTTCAACAACGTTATTATTTCGTTGACAAATAATGCCGGTCAAGTGATTTCTTGGTCGTCTGCTGGAAAAATGGGCTTCCGCGGATCGAAGAAAAACACTCCGTATGCCGCTCAAATGGCTGCGGAAGATTGCGGTAAAGTTGCTTATGATTTGGGCCTAAGAAAAGTAAAAGTCTTTGTTAAAGGACCTGGTTCAGGACGTGAGTCTGCTATCCGTGCAATCAACGGCTGCGGCATTGAAGTGACCGAAATCGTTGACGTTACTCCACTTCCTCACAATGGATGCCGTCCTCCCAAACGTCGTCGCGTCTAATTAGAAAGAACGGATTATTCCCTTTCGTAATCAGAAACATTTATTCAATATTGTAAACAATGGCAAGATATACAGGTCCTAAAACCAAAATAGCAAGAAAGTTCCACGAACCTATTTACGGTCCCGATAAGAACTACGAAAAGAAACCTTACGCTCCGGGTATGCACGGACAGAATCGTCGTCGTGGTAAAGTCTCGGAGTATGGTACTCAGCTTCAAGAGAAGCAGAAAGCCAAATATACTTATGGCATCCTTGAGCGCCAGTTCCGTAAGCTCTACGCCGAAGCCTCCCGCCGTGGTGGTATCACTGGTGAAGAACTCATGAAACTCATTGAGGCTCGTCTTGACAATGTTGTCTATCGTCTCGGCATCGCCTGCAGCCGTGCACAGGCCCGTCAGCTCGTGTCCCATCGTCACATCGCTGTCAACGGCAATGTAGTCAACATTCCTTCTTACCAACTTAAAATTGGTGATGTCATCTCTGTTCGTGAGCGTTCCAAGTCTTTAGAGATTATCACTGACAATCTCGCTTCTCGTGCCAACAACTATCCTTGGCTTGAGTGGGATGGCTCCAGTCTTACCGGTAAGTTCATGAGCTATCCTGAGCGTACGGACATCCCCGAGACTATCAACGAACAGCTCATTGTCGAACTCTACTCCAAGTAGTAGTGTTTTCGTTACCCAATGCTTGTTACTGGCTGTTCATTTTTCCAGTCGGTATATAAGAGTCAGGGTCAGTGAAACCAAATATCAAGAAAGCAATCAAAATGGCAATATTATCTTTCCAGAAACCCGACAAGGTGGTTATGCTCGAGGCCGACGATTTCCGTGGCGTTTTCGAATTCCGACCCTTGGAGCCTGGCTACGGCATCACCATCGGCAATGCGTTGCGTCGTGTCTTGCTCTCTTCTCTTGAAGGTTTTGCAATCACTTCCGTGCGCATTGAAGGTGTTGATCATGAGTTCTCCTCCCTTCCTGGTGTGGTTGAGGACATGACCGACATCATCCTTAAGCTGAAGCAAATCCGCTTCCGCCGCCAAATCGAAGAGTTCGAATCCGAAAAGGTATCCTTTGTCGTTGTAGGTCAGCCTGTTTTCAAAGCAGGTCATCTCAACAACCATCTCAATGGCTTCCAAGTCCTCAACCCTGAGCTTGAAATCTGCCACATGGAGACTACTACCGAACTCAAAATCGAACTCACCATCGAGAAAGGCCGCGGCTACGTCCCTGCCGACGAGAACAAAAAGCCGGGTGACCCCATCGGTGTTATCGCTGTCGACTCTATCCATACGCCTATCAAGAATGTCAAATACGAAGTCTCTGACTATCGTGTTGAACAGCGTACAGACTACGAAAAACTGACCTTCGACATCCAAACCGACGGTTCTATCCATCCGAAAGAGGCTTTGAAAGAAGCTGCCACTATTCTCATCCAGCACTTTATGCTTTTCAGCGACGAGCGTATCACTCTTGAAGCCGAGCCTAAACCTGTGCAGGAAGAATTTGACGAAAGCACCGTCTATACCCGCCAGCTCCTTAAGACCAAGTTGGTTGACATGGATCTCTCTGTCCGTGCTCTCAACTGCCTTAAGGCCGCTGAGGTTGAGACCTTGGGCGATTTGGTCTCGTTTAACAAGGCCGACCTTCTGAAGTTCAGAAACTTCGGCAAGAAATCGCTCACCGAGCTTGAGAACCTCGTTGCTTCAAAGAACCTCGAATTCGGTATGAACATTAGTAAGTATAAATTAGATAAAGAATAATAAGAAATGAGACACGGTTGTAAAGTAAATCATCTGTCAAGAACCCACGCACATCGCGTTGCTATGCTCTCCAACATGGCCACCTCTCTCATCATGGAGAAGAGAATCGAGACCACGCTGGCCAAAGCCAAAGCACTCCGAGTATATGTCGAGCCCATCATCAATCGCTCAAAAGAGGACACCACCAACAACCGCCGTGTTGTCTTCAGTTACCTCCACAGTAAAGAGGCTGTCAACGAACTTTTCCGCGAAATCTCGCAGAAAGTCGCTAACCGTCCTGGTGGTTACACCCGCATTCTGAAGACTGGCATTCGCCACGGTGATAACTCTGCCATGGCTATCATTGAGCTCGTCGACTACAACGAGAACATGCTGAAACCCATTGCCGAGAAGAAAGCTAAGGCAACTCGTCGTAGCCGCGCCAAGAAGGCGGAGACTGCCGAGACTCCTGTAGTGGAGACTCCCGCAGTTGAAGAGACCCCCAAGGCCGAATAAATTCTCAGCTAATCACTGCAACAAAGGAATGCGGGGTGGTCTCCACCGCTGCATTCCTTTTTTCAATTCTCCAGCAATTAGTGTAATTATCAATCAAATTTACAAACCACTTAGATGTTTTTTACCAAATACATATAAATTTATGTCACAGATTATAGCAATCAGGGGCCGCCAGATTCTCGACTCTCGCGGCAATCCCACAGTAGAAGTCGAAGTATTTACTGAACAGGGTGCCATGGGTCGTGCTGCAGTCCCCTCAGGAGCCTCTACCGGCGTCCACGAAGCCTGCGAACTTCGTGACAACGACAAGTCTGTCTACCTTGGCAAAGGTGTCCTGCAGGCCGTCAACAATGTTAACAACGTTCTTAACGATGAACTCCGCGGCATGTATGTCGAAGAGCAACGCTCTATCGACCAGAAGATGATTGAGCTCGATGGCACTCCTAACAAGAGCCGTCTCGGTGCCAACGCCATCCTTGGTGTTTCATTGGCTTGCGCCAAAGCTGCAGCCATGGAGTCCGGCCAGCAACTCTACCGTTACCTTGGTGGTTGCGGAGCCTACCTGCTTCCCGTCCCCATGATGAATATCCTCAACGGTGGTTCGCATGCCGATAACAGCATCGACTTTCAGGAGTTCATGATCATGCCCGTCGGAGCCCCCACTTTTACCGAAGCTCTTCGCATGGGTGCCGAGGTTTTCCACAACCTCCGCAGCGTCCTTAAGGCACGCAACATGTCCACCAACGTGGGCGACGAAGGCGGTTTCGCCCCCAACCTCGCCTCCAACGATGAAGCCATTCAGGTGGTCTGCCAGGCCATCGAAAAGGCTGGCTACCGCCCAGGTGAAGACATCTTCATCGGTCTTGATGCTGCAGCCTCCGAGTACTACAATCCCGAAACCGGTCTCTACGAGATGCGCTGGTCCACAGGTGAGAAATACAACGCCACTGAGATGGTTGACTTCTGGAAACGTTGGGTTGACCAATATCCCGTCATCTCTATTGAAGACGGTATGGCCGAAGACGACTGGGATGGCTGGAAACTCCTCACCGATGCCATCGGCGACCGTTGCCAGTTGGTAGGAGACGACCTCTTTGTCACCAACGTCGAGCGTCTCCAGATGGGTCTTGACCGCAAAGTGGCCAACTCTATCCTCGTTAAGCTCAACCAGATTGGTACTCTCTCCGAGACCATTGACGCTGTCAGTCTCGCCACCCGCAACGGCTACACCTCCATCATCTCCCACCGCAGTGGTGAGACTGAGGATACCACCATCGCCGACCTCGTCGTGGCTCTTAACACTGGGCTTATCAAGACAGGCTCCGCCAGCCGCACCGACCGCATCTGCAAATACAACCAGCTCATGCGCATTGAAGAAGGACTCGGCGACGAAGCTCAGTACCTTGGCAAGAACTTCAAATTCATCAAATAAAAATACCATCGGTATCTTATATCAATCCCCCGTATAGACATTCGTACGGGGGATTTTTTTGTGCCGAAATACGTCAAGGAATATTCCTACGCCATTACCCCAAAGTTAAATGTTAACAAAACGTGTAAGAAAATGGATTTCTTCACGTCATATAAACAAAAAGCATTATCGTCAATTAATACTTGTACAATATGAAGAAATTGTTATCCCGACTCATGGTTGCTGTATCCTTGTGTGCAGTGCTAATGACCGCCTCATGCACCAAAGAGAATGTAATCCCGGTGTCCTCCAGCCTATACAACGGCCTTGTGTACTTGTGGGAGCAGCGCGAATCGTCCAGCTGGAATAACACTCTGGAGAGATACGTGTCCTATTATGGCTACACACTATTCCGCGACACAACTTACGGCACCGGCAGGACAATCTTATACCTTTGCCAGACCGACACCGCTATCTATCTGCTGAATGTCTGGTTCAGGAACGACTCCCTCTTGTCCCTGAAATGCTCGCTCTACTCTCCGCGGCAGCATTGGATGCAGAATCAGATGGCAAGGTGTGAACAGGAGATGTATAACCGTCATCCGGACGACTATATCGGAGGCTCGTTCTATTGGTTTTTGCGGCCGGACATACTCAACGCTGTTGACGGTGGCGATGTGCGGACTCACGATCTTTTTGTCCAGCGGACCGTGGAGCATGCCCGCGACGTGTGGGAGTGGGTAGAGGCGCGCACACGCTATGGCCTCCACCCTCCTTATTTGGGCGAAGACCAGCTCCAGCTGCACACCGATGGCACCCAGTATGAACTCCGCCAGTTGGGATTGGACAACATCCCGGTAGGCATCACACACCATTTTGATGTCCAGTTCAATATTTACGACACTACCGGATGGAACGACTGGAACCTCTGGCCTTGATTGATGGAACATGGCAATATGCTCCAAAGGAGCTGCATGCTATGTTGGCTATTCATTCTTCAGTGGTAGTAGTACTGCCGTTCAACGGTTGTTCAATGGTATTTTACTATTGAACAACCGGATCATTAATGAAGAGATGGCGAAAGAACACTGGTCTTAAAGATATCGGCAGCGGTTATAAATCAGTCCATAAGAAGTTTCTTTATGTCTGGAAACCGCTTATATCAAAAAAAACGCGTATATTTGCATTTTTGATTAATCCTGCCTGTGGCCGAGGGTTGTATGCCTAAGGAGGCTGGCAGGGCCGATAAGAACACTTAGATAACGATGAACAACATACGCAACTTTTGTATCATAGCTCACATCGACCACGGCAAGAGCACGCTGGCCGACCGTCTTTTGGAGTATACCGCCACGGTGTCGCAGCGCGACATGCAAGACCAGGTGCTGGACGACATGGATTTAGAGAAGGAACGCGGCATCACCATCAAGAGTCACGCTATACAGATGAACTACTGTTACGATGGTGTTGGTGAGAACGCAGGCAAGGACTTTGTGCTGAACCTTATCGACACGCCGGGTCATGTAGACTTCAGCTACGAGGTGAGCCGTTCGATAGCAGCGTGCGAGGGAGCGCTACTTGTGGTGGATGCCACGCAGGGCATTCAGGCACAGACTATCTCCAACCTGTATCTCGCCTTGGAGAATGACTTGGAAATCATCCCCGTGATGAACAAGATAGACCTTGACAGTGCCATGCCCGAGGAGGTTGCCGACGAGATTATCGACCTGTTGGGCTGCAAGCGCGAAGAGATTCTGTCGTGCAGTGCCAAGACGGGTATGGGTGTGCCCGAAGTGTTACGAGCCATCGTCGACCGCTTCCCGGCTCCCAAGGGCGACCCCGATGCTCCGTTGCAGGCGCTGGTGTTCGACTCGGTATTCAATCCTTTCCGTGGCATCATCAGTTATTTCCGCATCATGAACGGTACCATCCGCACCAACGACCATGTGATGTTCGTCAGCACCGAGAAAGACTACCATGCCGACGAGATTGGCGTGCTACGCTTGAACATGGAGCCGCGCAAGGAATTGAAAGCCGGTGATGTGGGGTATATCATCAGCGGTATCAAAACCTCGAAGGAGGTGCGTGTGGGCGACACCATCACACATGTTGAGCGTCCATGCGACAAGGCCATCGAAGGATTTGAGGCCGTGAAACCCATGGTCTTCGCTGGTGTGTATCCAGTAGATACTGACGACTACGAGGAACTGCGGGCTTCGATTGAGAAATTGCAGCTCAACGATGCGTCGCTGACGTTTGAGCCGGAGAGCTCGCTGGCGTTGGGATTCGGCTTCCGCTGCGGGTTCCTCGGCCTGCTGCACATGGAGATTGTGCAGGAACGATTGGAGCGCGAGTTCAATATGGATGTCATCACTACCGTGCCCAATGTGCAGTACAAGGTGAAACTGACCAACGGTGAGGAAAAGGATGTCTACAACCCCTCGGGCATGCCCGAGCCGAACAACATCGCCGAGGTGTACGAGCCTTATATCCACGCCCAGATTATCACCAAGGCCGACTTTATCGGGTCGGTCATCAAGCTGTGTATGGACAAACGCGGCATACTGAAAAACCAGACCTACCTCACCACCGATCGCATCGAGATAACATTCGACCTCCCGTTGGGCGAGGTGGTATTCGATTTCTACGACAAACTGAAGAGCATCTCGAAAGGGTACGCCTCTTTCGACTACTACCTGAACGGTTTCCAGCCGTCGAAACTTGTCAAACTGGAGATATTGTTGAACGGGGACCCCGTGGACGCCTTGTCGACCTTGACCTATGTCGACAATGCCTACCCTATCGGGCGCCGCATGTGCGAGAAGTTGAAGGAACTGATACCCCGGCAGCAGTTCGACGTAGCCATACAGGCTGCCATCGGCAGCAAGATTATCGCCCGCGAGACCGTGCGACAGGTGCGCAAAGATGTCACGGCCAAGTGCTACGGTGGCGACATCACCCGCAAGCGCAAGCTGTTGGAGAAGCAGAAAGAGGGCAAGAAGCGTATGCGCCAGGTGGGTAACGTGGAGGTGCCACAGAGTGCCTTCCTCGCTGTGTTAAAACTGGATTGAATAGAGATAAGTTTGTCTGATCCTCAATGAGAATCAAAAGTTAAATAATTGTCATGAAGATATTTGTTATAGCATTCTTGAGTGCTTTGGTGGCAGTGCTGGCGACGTTGGCGCTGGCAGGGTACATCTTTTTCCGCATCACCAAGCGGTATTTCGATAATCAGCAAAAGTTGCAGATGTTGCAGATGCGGGTGGATGAACACCGCGAGGCGGTGAAACTGGTTACCCCCATACGGTTGCAGGCCTACGAGCGCATGGCACTCTTTTTGGAACGCATTGCGCCGGAGAGCCTTGTGCTGCGCTGCTACCAGCCGGGTATGGACACCAAGCTGCTACAGGGTGTCATGACCAAGACTATCCGTGATGAGTGGGAACATAATCTTAGCCAGCAAGTCTATGTATCGTCCGAAGCGTGGAGTCGTATCCGCACAGCCAAGGACGAAATGATGGGTGTCATCAATTCGGCTGCAATCACTGTGCCGACCGATGCCGACCCAACTCGTTTGGCCAGTACAATTTTTGCCTCAGTGGCAGACGGCAAGCAACCTACGGTGCCAGCACTCGAATTCCTTAAACAGGAGATGCGCGACCTATGATGCGGCACCGCTCCGTCATAGTTGTTCTTGCTCTTTCCTCATTGCTTTTGGCATCAGGCTGTATAGTAAAGCCCCGTGACGAAGAGCGAAAACCTGTAAGGGTAGGGGTGATGCAGGCAGCCCAAGGCACTGCAAGCAGTCAACGCACCTATGTAGGTACGGTCGAGGAGGCCTCTACAACTGCAGTGGCGTTCAGTCTCGGTGGCCGAGTGACTGCGGTGCATGTGCGAAACGGACAGCATGTGGTAGCTGGTCAACGGCTGGTCGACATAGACAATAGCGATGCCCTTAATGCTTGCGAGGCAGCCCGTGCCACGCTCGAAGAAGCCAAAGATGGGTATCGGAGAGCTAAGGTTGTCTACGAAAAAGGTACTCTTCCAGAGATAAAATGGGTTGAAGTGCAGACTCGTCTTAATCAAGCTCAAAGCGTCTACGATATTGCCTGCCGTCGGCTTGACGACTGTTCCCTCCAAGCCCCTGTCAGTGGAATTGTTCAGCAGGTCGCTATAGAACCGGGCACCTATGTTGCACCGGGAGTGCCAATATTGTCAATTGTAGATCTTTCAAATCTTTATGTCCGCATCAGTGTCCCTGAAATCGATGTTAACCGTGTTGCCATAGGCAGTATGGTGTCGGTGGATATAGGTGCCTTGCCCGATTCCTTGGGTTTTGGGCTGACAGGCATCGTTACAGAGCGTAACGTGACTCCTGATCCGATAGCTCATAGCTACAGTCTACGGGTTCGTCTCCAACGTCCTCCCCACGGATTATTGCCTGGTATGGTGGGCACATGTCATCTGTCTTCAGCGAACCAGTCCCGAGGGATGGAATTGCCTGCACGTGCTATTCAGCTCACCACTGACGGCAGTCGTTTCGTATGGATTGTCAAACAGGGACGTGCTGTTCAGGCTCCTGTTACAATTGGCGACTTGACAACATCCGGTGTGCTTGTCACCTCCGGCATCTCTCCCGACGACACTGTTATTGTCGACGGAACGCTTAAGGTTTCAAAAGACACAGAAGTAGAACCTGTCCCAATCCACTAATGGCCGACTACTGCCTATGAAGAAGTCCACTGGCATCATTGAGACTGTTATGGCCAACCCGAAGATTATCTTTCTGATTGTCGGGTTGTTGGTGTTTTTTGGCATTTATGGTCTTGACAAGATGAATAAGCAGGAATTTCCCGAGTTTGTCATCCGTCAAGGCATCGTGGCTGCTGTCTATCCCGGAGCTTCAAGCCAAGAGGTGGAAAACCAAGTCACAACACCCTTGGAAGACTACCTTTTCACCTTCCAAGAGGTGAATAAAGAGCGTACATACAGCTATACAAAAGAGGGTGTGGTGTACGTATATGTCGAACTGGACTATAGTGTGATGAACCAAGCCGAGGTGTGGTCGAAGATTCGGCATGGATTGAAAGACTTCAAAAGCCAGTTGCCGAGTGGAGTGTTGGCGTTGGTGGTGGTGGACGACTTTGGGAATACATCGTCAATGCTGGTTTCGCTCGACTCTCGCGACAAGACTTATCGCGAAATGGGTCGCTATATGGACATTCTGAAGAAACGGCTGCGCACCGTGCCTGCGGTGGGCAACATCAAATCATATGGCGAACAGAAAGAGGAGTTGAACGTATATGTGGACAAAGAAAAGCTGGCCTCATATGGCATCAGCTACCAAATGCTCACGGCACAACTTTTCGGTCAAGGATTGTTAAGTATTGGGGGTACTATTGACGATGGGGGAGAAATAGTGCCTCTCCATGTGGCCAGCCCATTCCATTCCGAGGCCGAACTGGGCGAACAAGTGGTTTTCACTTCACCCTTGGGGCAGGCTGTCCGTTTGCAAGACGTGGCCAGAATAGAACGCAGCTATGCTGCCCCGCAGAACTATATTACCCACGACGGTAACCGGGCATTGATTCTCAGCATAGAGATGCGACCGGGAAACAATATTGTAAAATTCGGTGAAGATGTGGGAGCAGTGCTGCAAGACTTCAGCCGTATCTTACCCGACGGGGTGTCGCTAACCCGTATCACCGACCTTCCTAAAGTGGTGGACGACAGCATCTGGTCATTCCTCAAAGACCTCCTTACAGCCATCCTTGTGGTTATTCTGGTCATGCTCATGCTGTTCCCCATTACTTCGGCACTTATCCCAGCCATCGAAATACCCCTCACTACGGCCATCACCATATCGGTCATGTATATCATAGGCTATGAAATGAACACCGTCACCTTGGCAGCGTTGATAGTCACATTGGGCATGATAGTGGATGACAGCATAGTTATGATTGACGGATATATGGACAACCTGCGCCGAGGTGAGAGGCCGTGGAAAGCTGCGATACACAGTGCCAAAACCTTTTTCCCCTCGTTGGTGGTGGCTACAATTTCCATATGTGCCATTTTCTTCCCTTTCCTTTTCACTATGGTAGGGCCGTTGGCCGATTTTGTGAAATTCTTCCCCACCACAATAAGCATATCATTAGGCATCTCCCTTCTGTTGGCCATGCTCCTTACGCCTTGGTTGGAGCAAAAAATGATTAAATCTGTCACCCGCAAGCGGTCAACTTTGTTGACAAGAATTCAGAATAAATTCTTCAATGGATTGGAGACAGGTTATGAGCGGCTGTTACGACTCTGTTTCAGTCATCCATGGCACACGATAGGAGCGGGTGTTTTGTCTGTTTTTTTGGCAGCAATACTCTTTTTGCATCTTCCGCTTCAGCTTATGCCCAAGGCTGAGCGTGATAGTTTTGCGGTGGAGATTCATTTGCCCCATGGGGCTTCGTTGCAGCAGACAGCCGATATCTGCCAAAAGTTCGAAGCAGTCTTGCAGCAGGACTCCGATATATTGAGTGTCACCACATTTGTGGGCAGCGGTTCTCCGCGCTTCATGGCTGCCTATGCCCCCAATATGCCGTCGTCCAACTATGCCCAGATGATAGTGCGTACCCGCGACTACGATGTTACCGAAAGGGTTATCAAGCGGTACAAAGACACTTATATTGATGCTTATCCCAATGCTTCCATACGAGTCAAGCAACTTGACTATCAGGGGGTGAAAAACCCGGTCGAGATACGGCTTTCGGGTCAAGATCATGCACTTCTGCGGCAATATGCCGACACCTTGAAAAACCACATGCGTACCCAGTGCGACGATTTGGTGTGGGTACACAGCGATATGGAAGGCTTTCTTCCCTCTGTGCGGATAGACCTCAAGCCTGAAGAGGCCTCGAGGCTGGGAGTGAACAAAGCTCTGCTCTCGGCCAATTTGGCAGCCATCTTCGGCGGTCTGTCCATTACTACCCTTTGGGAGGGGGATTATGCCTTGAAGGTGAAATTAAAAATCGATGACAAAGGTCAGACTAATGATTTTGATCGTTTGCAAAACACTTTGGTGCCTACGGCAGTTCCCGGATTGTGGGTTCCCTTGCGCCAAGTGGCAACCATCAGTCCCGATTGGCAGCCTGCACTGATAGCCCATAGGGGAGGGGTGCCGTGCGTTACTGTAGGTGCCGACCTTCGTTTTGGTTGCAGCCAACCTGTTGCCATGGCCAAGATGAAGCCTTGGCTGGAAAATGAGTTCGCCCAGATGATTCACATGGATGAACCCGACGCCGATGCAGTCTCGTTCTCTTATGGAGGTCTTGACGCTGTCAATCAAGACAACATGTCGGGCATTATCATTGGTCTCATTGCCGCAGTCATTATTGTCTTCTTTTTCCTCCTTTTCAATTTCAAGCGTATCCGACTCACTTTGCTTGCGCTTTCGGGTACTACGCTCTGCCTCTTGGGTGGCTTTGTCGGTATTTGGATTTTTGGAACCGATGTGAGCCTTACCGCCATTATCGGCATTGTCAGTCTTATTGGCATAAATGTGCGCAACACAATAGTGATGTTCGACTATGCCGAGCAATTGAGAGCCACAGGCCTGCCATTGCGTCAAGTGGCTTTCGAGGCGGGTCGCCGACGCATGCGACCTATTTTCCTTACCAGTGCCACTACTGCTGTGGGCGTGATACCTATGATAGTGCACCGTAGCACCCTTTGGATGCCGATGGGCATAGTTATCTGTTTCGGTACGCTTTGTGCCATCGCGCTCATTGTCACCGTACTGCCAGTGGCATACTGGAAACTGTTCGACAGCAAAAAAAAGAAAACTTTGGAATGTTGATACATCGAGGCTTGCGGGTTGGGCATACGGCAAGCCTCTCTGCCAAATAATCATTATGCAATGAAACTTTTTACCATCCTGTTTATCCCAGTTCTATTAGCCGGCTCTGTTGCTTTAGGACAACCTGCTGTCCAGCCCGACAGTGGTCAATGCCTGTTTCCTCATCCCGACAGTTGTGTGGCGATGGCTTTGCAAAACCAGGCTGCCATGAAGAATGCCATACTCAATCTCTCGGTAGCTACCGAAACCCGACGGGCGGCATTCACCAAATATTTCCCGTCCATCAGTGCTTTGGCGGGCTATTTCCATGCCTACAAGCCACTGATTGATGTCTCTGCATCCGACAACAGCGACCATATCACTCTCTCTGCCACTTTCGATGGCCGTCCTATCAGCGAACAGCAAGCTGAGCTTCAGCGTACACTCGAAGAAATCGGTCTTGGCGAGGCCTCCCGTTATATCGAAAATCTCATAACCCTTTTTGTCGACCGCTTTGCCTTCGATGCACGTATCCAGCTACTCGACCACGGCGCTTTTGCCAATGCGGTGCTAACACAGCCCGTCTTTGCCGGTGGGCGCATTATCAATGGTAACAAACTGGCTCAACTTGGTGTCGAGGCTGCCGAGTTGCAATTGATTATGACCCGTGATGAAGTAGAATTGAATGTCTACCAGTTGTATTGTCAGCTTCTGTCGCTGCAGGAAAAAGAGTCTACCCTCCACCAGTTGCAACTCTTGGTCGATACCCTTGAGCGCGATGTCTCTGCTGGTGTCGAAGCCGGTGTCGTGAGTCGCAACGACCTCTTGCAGGTACAGCTCAAACGAAACGAGCTTACCGTTGCCAAGATCCGTCTCACTGACGGTATGGATTTGGTCGCCCGTGCTCTTTGCCAGTACATGGGCTTGCCGTACGATGGGAATAGGTGGAGAGTCGAGAACAACCAGTTAATGTATTCATGGCTCAATGTCCAGTTGCCGAATCCTGATTTCACGCTTACCGACTCTCCTGCCACCCGTCTGCTGGAAATCGGTGTCGAGGCTGCAACTCTTCAAAAACGCATGGCAGTTGGTGAATCGCTTCCTCAAATGGCAGTGGGTGCCACCTATGGAGTTAATAACTTGATTGGCGACAATCTGCGTCCCAATGGCATGCTTTTTGCTACTATCAATCTTCCCGTCACAGCATGGTGGGAGTCTGCCCATCAAATACGCAAACAGGAATTGCTCAGGCAACAGGCTCAGAACACCCGCAACGACTTGACCGAAAAACTCCTGCTCCAGAAAATCGATGCATACTATCAGTTGGCTGCGGCCTATCGTCTTGTCGGCGTGCGGCAGGAGGCAATTCGCTACGCCGAAGAAAACTTGACCGAGGTGAAGAACTATTTCGAAGCGGGAATATACAGCATGAAAGACTATCTCGAAGCCCAAACCCTGCTCCAGCAAGCCCGCAACGAGGCCGTTGACCAATGGGTCGACTACCTGTTGAAACGCCTTCGCTACCGTCAGTTGGCTCGTCCCGTCAGCCATGGGGGCTGATAAATGATTCTCTTTTGCCATACACTTCTTTCTTCATACCCCGGCACTCCGTGCCACCTCTCTCAAGAGGAATGGGAATCATTAGCACAACAACAATAACATAACAGGCTTGGCGCAAAGAGCGCCAAGCCTGTTTTATCATCATATCTTTTGCCGATTATTCCACCAGCAGTTTCTTGGTCACTACGCCTTGCTCCAAATACAGGGCCACCACATAGGTCCCCCTCCTCCAGCCGCTCACATCCACGTTGGCCGCTATGCCGTCCACTCTTTCCT
>JAEEGI010018217.1_pt1 | contig 14291 bp, 15 predicted proteins | sample 8958751 | NCBI WGS metagenome assembly JAEEGI01 (sample SAMN16246545, study PRJNA631951) | gut metagenome | biome: gut microbiome; feature: rumen; material: KS-attached | host: Bos | place: Iran: Karaj | collected 2018-10
AATTGGCTATAGTTGGAACTGAAGCAGTGCGTGAGGATAAGAAAACTATTGATGCGGATCGGTTTATCTTCTTTTGAGAAAGAAGATTCGATTGCAGTAGGACAGATGCATTGAAGTTAGCATCCATGACTTTGGCAATATCCTCTGCTGTAATTGCTTTACATAGCTTGCGATGACCTATTCCTGCACAGTGAACGATGCCGTCCAACTCCGGGACGGCTGTGCAAAGATAATCTCTGCTTTCTGGTTGGGTTAGGTCTGCGACAACCATTTGATGTCTATCGCCGTTTAGTAAGGCAAAGGTTTCCTTGAGCCGATTCTCTGCCCTTCCCGTGATGATGACATGTGCTCCCATTGAGGCACAAAGAATAGCCACCGCTTTTCCTATACCGGACGAGGCGCCTGTGACCAGGATAGTCTTATCGACCAAGTTGAAAGGATTATTCGTCATTATTTGGCGGCTATAGTGTTGAACAGGTCTTCAACAGTGTTACAGTGCCGTATCTCGGCTCCTGTTACAGTCTTGCCATAATTGACCTTGACCATTGCTATAACGGAAAAGGCGAGGATTGAACTCCATTCGTCCAAATCTTTGTAAACTGTTGATGGTGTAATCAAAGAAGCATCAGTATCTTCGAATTGATTCGCAAAATCCAAGGTGAATTTATCAAGCTCCATATTTTAGATATTATACTTTCTCTTTCTTTCTTCCATAATATGCTGGAATTCCTCAGGGGAATAGTTACTCTTCAATAATTCTGCCAAATCTGCAACTACTTTGGCAGGATTGCCTTTTGCTACTGTCAATGGAGGGATATCTTTGCTTACTATACTGCCGGCCGAAACAATAGCCCCCTCTCCAATTTCCACACCTGGTAGTATAGTTACGTTGACCGCAATCCAAGCATGTTTGTGAACAATAATTGGTGCAACAAAAGATTCTGCACAATTGGCATGGTAATCTAAAGGTTTGCTATGGGCTAAAAAGTAATCGTTACCTGAAATGGATGCCCCATCCTCTACTTTAACGAAATAGGGATAGGGATAATCAACTACAACATTGGTCCCCCAATGAACATTCTTGCCTATTTTAACGCCACGTTTTTTTTGTAACCATTTTCGAAGACCGCCCCAAGGCGCTTTCTGTGCCCAATTATTGAACCAGTGATCTTTCAATCTAATAAGGCCGAACCAGAAAGCCGACCGATAACCATGCTCAATGGCCGATCGTTTTGTGGTTTCTCGAAGTGATCCGGCTTGGTATCTCGGCAATTCCTGCCACTCGAAAGGTAGATAATCTTTCATTAACTCTTTTTTATGGGGTAGGATTCTATGTAATTAGTAAGAAAGTCGGCGAAATTGATTGATTCAGAAAGCATCTTTTGCCTTCTGGATTGGAAGATATCCTTCCTGTTTTCCATATTGAGCAAGCTGGTCACAGTCGCATAAAGTTTATTCTCTTGGTCCGGCTTTATGCCGAAGCCAAGTTTGTAGCCGTCTTCCAGTTCGGACAATACGCCAATTTGCCCCACGAAGTCGTTGAAGCGGATAAAAGGTACTCCCAACACTCCGGCCTCAATGGCCATGGTCTGGCTATCGCCAAGATACATATCTGCAAAGGCCATTACATGATGTATATCTAGAGGATTGATGGCGATTCTATACTTCTCGAGACTATCGTTTAGTGGCCTTTCTGACGTTATGAAGACATTTCCATAGGGCTCAAGAAGGCCGATTAATTTCTGGGCGATCTCGTTATTGATGCCACGGATACCAGTATCATGGTGGGCTTTTAAGCCGGAAAAGCGCATCAAAAAATAGGGCTTGTCCACATCAATGTAACGCCTGGCAATGTCCTTGTCCGGAGTGAAATTCTCGGGGTGAAGATACCCTAGTTCTTGGTAGCCATGATACTTAACAGCCTTATAGTCCCACTTACCGCAACTACATGAATCGGGACATAATATGGCGGATGCACCGGGATAAGTAAGTCGAGCATAAAGTGGAACAATAGAGGCATCATCTTCTCCGATGTTAATAACTGGGATATGACGGAGGGGGCCTATCCATGAATTCTCGACGCTGGATCCAGTTAGAATATCGGGTTGGAACTTATTACAGAACCGATTCATTCGGATGGCCCTTTTCAATAATCCCATGAGAATGCCAAACTTGGAATTTGTTCTTCCTTCCTCCAGAATGTTGTGATAAGGGACTCCGGCGTTCTTCAGTAGGTCTTCAAGGATATCTTTTTTCTTTATAAGAATCTCGACGTCATGACCATGAGCCTTTAGTGCAGAGATTGTGTTTTTGTAATTATGAAAATGGGCTGGATGCCCTAGATAGACAAGTATTTTCATGGGTCATATTAATGATTGATAGATTTCAACCAGTTTTTCTGCTATTGTATCGTTGGTGAGGCCACATCTCATTATTCTCTGGCGACCCGCTGTCCTCTTCTTGAAAGTGATGGCTTCTTCCAAGTTTAATGCGACGGATTCAGTAGATCGTTCCGCGATATAACAACCTTCTACTCCACCAATAAGATCTTTCACGTCGCCGACATCCACACTTACAATGGGACATCCACAGGCCATAGCTTCCTTGATTACTTGTGGGGATCCTTCAGTTAATGAAGTCATAACCAATGCATCTGCAGCATTCATCATCTGAGCAATTTCGAGACGGGAATAGCCCTTAAGTTCAATGAGAGAAGTGTTATTCAATTGTTTTACGGACTCTTTAGCCAGCGGAGCGTTCTTCACTTTGTTGTCGAAAGCTCCAGAAAAAAGAATATAATTATGGCTTTCTTCCCAACCCAATGCCTCTCGAGTTTTAACCTTATCTAGAATCGGATAATCATCTAAGTTGATTCCGCAGGGAAGAAGAGCGAAACGTCCGTTACAAGGATGCGCCAACTCTACATTGCTCTGAGATACGAAAACATTGAAAGCGGAAAGATGGATTGATTTTCTGGATATCCAGAGCAAATGCTTGTCATTAATATCGCTCCCGTGATATGTGGTGACAACCGGTATCTTGCGCTGGCAATTTGCAAACAAACCGCTTAGACCATAGTGGGCATGAATTAAATCAGGTTGGTACTCGCGAATTGCTTTCTGGAATCGTCCGTAACTACTAAGATATCCAAGAATCCCTTTCTTGTCAATCCCGAAATATCTGCATTGTACACTATCTTTTTGCAGAGCCTCCACTTGCTCCGTAATAAACGGAGCGTAACGACCGTTCTTGCGTCGGGCAACTATAAGTACCTTCATAAGTGATTAGAACAAGCCTCGACTTCCTAGCTTGAAGTATGCCCAGCCAACCTCCATGGCAAAAACAATCAAACACCATGGGGTTAAAAGCTTGAATGATTTTCCCCTCAAAACAGAAACGCCATAAGCCCACATCATAATCAAGCATGGGAGAGCGGGTAGCAAAAAACGCTCAGAGTTACTATAACCGCTTGTGGAGATAATGCCTAAATATGCTACTACAAAAGAGCCTATCAAAATATAATTTCGCCATTTTTTACGTCGAATCGCTTCATAAACGGCCAGGATGGCGAAGAAACCCATAAAGTTGCGAATATAATTTCCTCCAGACTTTTCTTGCTGACCATATTGCTCGTCCACATTAACCATAGTCGCGAATGGTAGAGTAAAAACCATAGGTGCCATCACAGCACCGGTTGCATAATGGGCCCATTGGTTGCCTCGGAGAGTTTGTTGCAGCCTCTTATTTGCCACGTTTTCCTCCCTATCCTCCCAATATCCTTCCACCTCATTAGCAATTGTCCCACCGCCAAATACAAGCAAAGCTAATACCCCCCATCCAATCAAAGCAACTCTCTTTCCTGTCTTCTTCATAGCCGGGGCCGAAGATAGCAAAATCGTAGTAGTAAATGCGAATACAGCAGCGGCACCAAGAACTGTTCGGAAAAAGAACAAACTCACGGTCAAAAGAATAGGCAGAACAATGTCCCAGAAAGCAAATCGATGATTCCGAACCATGAAATCGATTCTTTCTAAGCACGCCACTTCCAAGAATATCATCACAGTTTCCTTTAGGTGATAGCCGCAGTAAATAATAAGATTAGGCATGAAGACCATCATTATCCCCGCCATCCTCCCGACTTCTGCCCCAAAAGTCCTAGATGATATCCGATATACAAGTATGCAAGTTAAACTGCTCAACAAAGCATTGAATAATCGGGGAATAATAAGCCCGGAGCCAAAGGTTCTATAGATAATAGTCAAATAAAAGGGAAAGCCACTGTCAGAAAAGGCTTTATACCCTCCAAATAGATAATTCCATGTTTCTGACCAAGGAGAACCCGCCAGCCACTCAGCATCTAAATGATAACCTATGGAATCACCAGCACTAAACTCAAAAGGAGATCCTGTAGCCTGGATATAAAAGAAGTAAGAAATAACTACCCATATGCATCGCAAAACTAAAGAAGTGATAAATATAGATCTAACGTATTGTGTCTCGGATACGTTTCTCCACTCTTTGCTGCACTGAGTGACCAACATGAAAAACGAAAATACCCATAAGCATCCCAACACCATGTAGCCAAGCTTCATTGCGTGACTTACGAAAAGAATGCTGATGACAGCCAGGGAGGCAACATATATCAGTATAGCTCTTTGAGATATTTGTTTAGGGAAAAAAGGTATCATTTATCCAATTAACAATCTTTTTAGTTTAATAACCGCAACCCTTAAAGAGGGTCTCATCCGGGAAAGAAGTCTGGATTTCCAACCAGCTCCTTTTTCTGTCCAAGATCCAATCCCTAAATGATCACAATAAGTGTTTTCTGAACAGAGATATTCACCAGTTGTGTGTCTTGGACAGAAATAATCCACAGGGAAGACATGGATTCCGCCAAAGTCCTGCTCAATACCATTTGCCACAAACCCTTCGCACATCATCTTTCTCGTGATGAAAGTGACATTAGTGGTCATGTCATAACCACCGTCAGGAAGAATAAACCGCCTGCCCACATAATCTTTCAGTTGCCGACAAACCCATTCTCCTTGCATTTCGGAGCCAATTACACATGTTCCAACAGGACAATGTTTACTCCCTTCAAACCCAGCAAAAGCCCCAAATTTTAACAGGGGTTCGAACGATTTATAAACGAGGACGTCCGTGTCTAAATAAATCCCGCCGCAATGCGCAAGAGCGTACATACGAGCCACATCGCTAACAAAAGCATACTTTTTTGCAGTGTACGCCTCCTGTGCATAGGGATATGACGAGATGTCAAAGTTATCTTCGTTCCAGAGGACATATTCCCATTCTGGCATAAACTTATGCCAGGAATTAATGCACTTCACGGCAGACTCTGGCATAGCTCCTCTACCAAACCAACAATAGTGAATGATTTTGGGTATCATATAAATTTGAAGACCAGTAACTTTAAAAGAGATCCCAACTTGAGGAAAAGCTGACGAATCTTCAAAAATAAAAATGGTTTCCGATACAAATCCCTTGTTTTGCGGGGCTGTTTTGACCAATCAACTTTATCAAGTTCCGCTTGAGTAATCTTCCTATAATGTTTGGAAAGATAATACGGGAGAAGATTAGATGCACGAAGATTGTCAATCAATAGCTTATAATCGGAGTTTTTCTTTTCTTCCTCTTCAAGAAAATTTATGTTCCATAACATATGTGCGCAAGGCTCTTGAAGATGGCTTGTCGCCCGCCATTGATAATCTGCATCTTGATTGTAACAAGCCAAAGGCTTATTCAAAAAAGCTACTGAATGCCTTAGCGCAATTCGAATCCAAAGCAAAAAATCCTCGCCCAATTTAATCCCAATAGGGAAACCATGCATCTCATCAAAGACGGTTCTTGGTATGGCTACAGAAATGGACGTGAGCGGCATGACCAGAGTCTTGGCATATACTTGACAATAATTGATATAGCCTTTTTCAAAACCGGGTTCCACTCCTATCGGCGCAACACGTGTTTTGCGCTTGGTCTCGTTGATAATGGTGTATGACGTCCCATAAATGCCGGCATCCGGATACTCATCAATCAACTTTCTCATCTCCTCCAAGAAAGTAGGAGCCCACCAGTCATCAGCGTCCAGGAAACATAAATAATCTCCTTGCGAGGCGGCAACTCCATTGTTGCGAGCAGCGGAAACGCCAGCATTCTCTTGGCGGATCAACCGAAAGAAAACTGAAGAGTTTGACAGGACCCTTTCAGCGATGTCTGCTGAGTCATCTTTGCTCCCATCATCTACAACAATGACTTGATAGTCCGCAAAGGTTTGCGCCATGACGGAGCGCAAGGCCTTGTCAATGTAAGGCGCCTTATTGTACAGAGGTATGATAACGGAAAATTTCACCTCAATTAAAAACGACTTCTGATTCTGTTCAACACGTAATTGAACCGATGCCGCAGTTTTGTACGACTGACCGTGCGGTACAGTTTCCAATGGCACAATTTGCCTGCTACCTCTTTATCCATCATCTCCGAAAAGACGACTTGATAATGGTGCGTAATAGCACGAAATACGACAGTTTTGTCAAACCCTTTTTTCGGGACAAAGAATGCGGCCAGTTCGTTGGCTGTTCCCATAAGGTCCATCAGCCTTTGGGGATTGATGGTAGTAGTGATACTCTCGTTTCGTACGCGATAATTGTACAGGCATTCATTGATGGTCGTCACCTTATGGGCATGATAGCAGGCGAGGGGAGTGAACAGATTATCCTCGTGGAAGATACCCTCCTTGAAATGAAGGCCATTCTCTTCAAGATATGCCCTTCTGTATGCTCTGAGAACAACGCATACGAAGGCGAAATCACGACTCATAAGGGCATTGTCGTTATAATAATCCATCCCGGACTGATAGTGCCTTTCAGGCAATTCGTCCGCAGGATGATAGCTACCTTCGCTTTCAAAAAAACGCCGGCCGGAAAAGCATAACATATCCTCGCTACTTATCCTGCTCGCCAAAACTTCTAGTGCATTCAGTTCCAGCCAATCATCGCTGTCCAGAAAAATGACATACTCTCCCTTCGCTGCTTTAAGACCGGCATTGCGAGCCGATGAAAGGCCTCCATTAGGTTGGGTGACCACTTTAAAACGAGGGTCTCTCGCAGCATATCTCTCAAGGATGTCACTTGACTTGTCCGTGGATCCGTCATTCACGCAGATGGCCTCCCAATCACAGCAGGTCTGATTCAAGACACTGTCCAAGCATTCACTGAGGTATTTCTCAACGTTATATATCGGTATGATGATTGAAAACATCATTTCCACTCCACATTATCTTTGACTACTTTTGCCGGAACTCCTGCAACCATCGTATGAGCTGGAACATCCTTTGTTACAACAGACCCCGCCGCGACAACCGCCCCTTCACCGATGGTTACGCCCTTAATAATAGTAACCTTTGCACCAATCCAAACATGGTCTTTAATTACAATCGGCATTGTCATTGGCTTTACCGAGCCCGCGATTTCATGTCCATCACTGTCCCGTATGGCTACGTCATCTCCGATATAAACCCCATGCCCAATGGAAATCTTGTCAAAGGCATGGATTTTAGCGCCATGGTTGATAAAACCGCTCCCAATCTCCAACACGGCGTTTTCATTGATCGAAATGTCAGCATTTGAGTAGATTGACAAAGATCCATGGGCAACCAGCATGGAGTTCTTTCTCATGGAGAACAGCGTGCGGAAAGGATTTGCATCGCACCAACTATCGTTCAGAATCACCTTCCCGGATCCCACCTTGATAGAAGCGGTAGAGTCAAGACTAACGGCAGTCCCATTGAGCGCAATGATATTGGATGGATTTCCATCACAGACCTTTGCCTGAAGTTTCCGGGATGAACTCCAACTAATCTTATTCCAGTTCTGGATAAAGTATTTGCTGATTCCTAACCGATGTAAAAAGCCCATATTGTTATTTCCATTGTGTATATAAGAAAGGCATCATATTTATCCAGGACATCGCCGCAGAAAAATACTTTTTCTCCCTCCACTGTTCTTTCCCCAGCCTAAGAAAGAAAGAAAAGGACATTCGGTTCATCTCAAGTTTGGAGAGGTTGGCGACATGACCCCCACTCTTTTTCCTGCGGGTGTAAGCCGCTTTCACGCAATAATACCTCCAATAGAAGTTATTGAACACTTTCCGTTCATTCCAAGATGAATTATGGCCGTGCTTCCGGTAATAATACATCGGCTTGTCGATATAGCAGACTGGCGCCTGTTCTTCCATCTTCAAATACAGATCCTGATCTTCGGAGACTTGATAAGTTGCATTGATTCCCTCGGTCTTGTCATAAACCGCCCTACGGCATACTGCCAATGCTGAGATATGCCCACCCGTTGATGTCAGGTGGGACTGTCCATCTGGGATATTGCCAGGATAGGTGGAAACTCCCTGAGGCTCCAAGGCCTCATTGCACAGAAAATGCGTGCAATAGGCAATTCCTAGATCCAGATGGTCCAGAAGGACTTGCATCAGGGTTGCTATTGCTTCCGGTACAATCGTGTCTTCCGGATCGAGAAACGTGAAGAAAGCACCGCTTGAGGATTCGATGCACTGACGTTTTATTCGCCCACATCCCTGATTGTCGCTATTCTGTACATACTTGAAAGCGACATCTTGGTGTCTCGCCATATACTCTTTAATCACGCGCCTGGAATCGTCCGTCGAGCCATCGTCGATGATGACGATTTCCAGATTACTATAAGTCTGCCCGAGCGCGGAATCCAACGTCTCCGTGATAAACCGGGCATTGTTGAAGTTCGCTATCAAGATGGAGACAAGAGGTTGTTCCGTCATTTTACGATTGCCTTCTTGACGATTTCAGAAAAACTCTCGAAGGAGAAATAACGATTCATCGTTTCCTTGGCATGATGGGCGATCCGCCGGTTCTCCTCCTCGTCCCCGAGCAAGGTTACCAACGCTTCTACAAACTCATCATCCGATGACGCGACATAAAGGTCCTGCCGATTCTCGAACCGCCCGTTCATCCTTTCAAACACTTCCGTCGTGGTAATACAGGCACGATTCATCTGCATCGCCTCCAAAAGCTTGATGTTCGTGGCACCGCAGCGGTAGATGGGTACGGCAACGGCATGGCTGTCGGCATACTCCTGAGCGAGATCCTTTACAAAACCTGTCACCGTTACATTGGGATACTTCTGCCACTTCTGACGAAGCTGATCATTCGTCACACGGCCCACGAGGTGCAATTCTACCTCTGGAATCTTTTCTATCAGTGGCAGATAGATGCTCTCCAGGAAATGCTCCACCCCTTCTTTATTTGGCAAGTACTCCAACTGCCCGACAAATATGATGCGTCTAGTAGGAGAGGTCATCTCCGCGTCCGCGCAACTTGCTGCATAATACGGGATATTCGGCAAAAAAACGCCCTGGTTCATTTTGGCCACTGATTCCTCTGCAAAAAAAGCGGCACGAAGCGTCCGCACTATTTTAGGAACGTCGTGAGTTGCCCTCTTTGCCGCGACTCTCATTCTAATCCGATTACTCAAAGAGGACTGCTCCGTAATCTGGTTCAAGAAATAAAAAGGAAGGTCATCATCAAAATCGACAATCAACTTCTCCCGATATTTCAACAAGCCACACGAAGCGGCGCGATAAAAATAGCGTGCAATGATATAATCATAATTCCCCTCCTTGATTTTGGCATCCACGATGGATTCCCACTTTGGAATTACAGGAAACAAGGATGCTATATTCTTGCGAAGAAATACGTCTTTCCATTTCTCGAAACGAGATTTGACCGCCGGCTTTTCCCACTGCCCCGCAAAAGTAACCACATCGACTTGGGCGATACGTAAACACGCCTGATATAATAGACAAGTCCGCTGCCCATCGCCGTTAATCGGAGGAGCCAATGGGTCCGTATGTGTTGAGACAAAAAGGATTCTCAAGGCTGAACGATATAATTCCGATAAAACAGTTTACACCCCTTTGACCGTCTGATTCTTCCGCCATATCCAATAACGGCCGTCTCATACCCGGTATTCCAAACTTGCTGATTCGTCGCTTCATTGAAGAAGCTGTGGGGGTATGAAAAATGTCTGACATCAACGCCAAGCATTTCCCTGATTCGGGTACGGGATGCTTCTAATTCTTGGGCAACGCCTTCTTTCGGTAGTAACGACAACGCCGAGTGACTGACACCATGGGAACCAATCGTACACAATCCTTCTGATACCATTATCCGCAACTGTTCCCAAGTCAAAGAAAGCCTTGAACAAATATTAGTATCAGGGGAAGTGGATGTTAAACCATGCATCGACGCTGCAAGATTGCCTTTTTGCCTATAAATCTCTTTGATTCGCTGTTCGAACCAAGCCGCATCTCCGTTAGCTATCTCTTCAAGTTGCAACCACCACAAATCGGCCTTTCCGTCCGGCATATCTGTCGACAAGTAAAGCGTGAAAGGTATTTGATGCTTCTTCAAAACGGGATATGCATTCGTAAACACATCGGCAAACCCATCATCGAAAGTAATATGAATCAGACGGCGTCCCCTACGCTTCCCATTGGCAACGGCGACGAGCGAATCCAAATCAACGAAATGGCATCCCTCCGCCTTTTTTGCAGAAATGATGGACTCAAGATAATCTGGGGTTAATTCCAATTCGCGGTTGCTCGCAAAAGAACTCCGCTCGGTTTCGGGGAGCACCCGGTGCAAACACCAGATCTCGCCGATTGCGGGATGAAACAGATTCTGTATTTTACGATGAACGGTCACTACGGATATAAGCCTAAATCGAACAATTCAACATGCTCATACTTCATGTTGTTCATATATAACGCAGCACACGCTCCCCCACAATTCCCTCCCAAAAGCACATCACACTTAGATAAAAGCAGCAAGGACGAAAGGTACTCCAGTCCTTTTAGGTAGATGTCGTTGTCCCTGTTAAATTGAACTTGATAAATATATGACATATCTGACGAATTGAAGATCTCGTCATAGTACTGTCTTTTATTGACGATGATTCTACCCGGGAAAGCGTCCTCATATTGTTGATGGATAGCCCGCTCTTCTGTGGCGAGATAGATCTTATCCAAATTGTAAACCCTCATCAATTCTTCAGAGCGCTTGATCACCTGGGGAACGGATGGCTGAACAGGATGACCTTGAGGTTTCAATTTTATATAATCCGTTCCGCGGCAAATCACTCCGAGCATCCGTGTATGAGGAAGGAATAACCTGTGATATTCGTCATTGACGTACTCCAATGTAACGTGGTTCAACCTGACCAATCTATCGTAAACTTTACACCAGAGTCGCAAATCAGCTTTCTTATAAGGCGTGTTAAATTGAGGGTGAAAGTACCCTTGATTAATCGCGCAAACACAGTCATACTCCACATCCGAGGAAGTCAGAAAAGGCTGTTCAAAAAAAGACGACCAATTCGTCCAACCTTTCCCCCTATCCTTAAGATGGATGTGAGGCAAGTATCCATGGCTCAACGCATACACCATCAGGGACATCATATTCTCCAGAAAACAAGCATTAAAATAGCCATACTCATAAAGCCCATGATCAATAAGCATAACCTTTTGCCCGCCACCCAATGGCTTGTCCAGCTTGGAAATAAACGTGTATAATTTGCAATAATTGTGTTTCGAGAGGAACATCATAAATAATAGCAGACGAAATATCTGTTTCATAGCGCTTGGCTACTCAGATAACAGTGATTCACGATTTCTTTCTATATCCAGTTCCTTCCTTTTTCCCGATTAGCAGAAACACTGTTGTCTAGTTCAATACTGTGTTTTTTCAACCAGGAATATGTGGAGAAATGGTATTGTGCCGCCTTCTTTCTCCCCCTTATAACCGCTTTGGCCGCTTTAAATAGATGCTGTCTCATCTCCGCCTTTATGTCGTGGCGATGATTGACATTCGTGTATTCAATCAACATCAAGACTTCCTTTTCCCGACTGTCATAGAGGGGACGCGGCCGGTCATTGTCGTGCACGATTTGGATTTTGGGACAAATGCCGATCTTGAGGCCATGATACAGAACCCGGTTTATGTAATTGTCATCCTCTCCGTAATGGAAGAAGATCGGATCAAAACCTCCGATTGTCTCTAGGGTCTTGCGGGGCATGAACCAGGCGGCGGCATTAACATACTTGGTGCGATAGACATCCATCAAGTGACCGAAAAACAAATCCTCAAACAAGGACGAGTCTGTAGTCCGGAAATCATCGAGCCGCTGGAGCAGCCACTTTTCAATATTGGTCTTTCCCGTATTCAGATGAACGGGACTCAGGATACCATATTCTGGATGCGCCTGCGAAATGCGGATCAACTCAGCAATCGTCTCAGGCTCGATCCAGGCATCCTGATTAAGCAGGAAACAATAGTCGCAACCTTGGTCCAACGCATAGCGGATGCCGATATTGTTCGCACCGCCAAATCCCAAGTTTTTATCCGATTCGATAAGATGGATTTCAGGGAAATGCTCCCGGATATAGAGAATCGTCCCATCGCCGGATGCATTATCAACGACCACGACCTTCAAAGGGACTCCCGAAATCATCAAAGAAGAAAAACAACGGTCATACCACTGCCTTCCTTTGTGGGTGACAACGACCACATATACCATGGGTATATCCATCTTTGCAGAAACAGTTACAATCCCCACCTACTTCGCCGAGGTGTTCTCATATCCAACCAGCCAGTTCTCGCGCATGATCGAATACTTAATTGGCATTTTCTCGGCAAATGCGTTCACTTTCGACTCCTTGCTCAACTCGACGCTGAAAGACAAGATCGATTTGGTATCCGCATAATTCATGACGTTTTTCTCGGCAATATCAAATACGACCGAGTACTCACCATTAGACAGTCTCCCCCCGGGAATCCTGAAATGGAATTCATATTCACCGACCGGCAGATTCGTCCGGCCATCAAAATCGTTATAGTCCGCCCGCGCCAAGGGATAATTATAAGAACTGTAAATGTTGAAACCGCAAACTAAGCTCTTAACGGGCTGATTGACTGCAACTCTATAGAAGATATCCACTGGAGTATCCACATAGATGGCATCTCCTGTAGCAGGAGTGACGCTGGCATATAGCAAATTCAATTTCTTCTGCAGATCGGGCGTCCCAAAGTACTCTGTTTTCGCTACTTCTTCTGCCAAGTAACGATGAATCGTATCCGAAATCTCACCATCATACTTGACCAAGCCATTCTCCAAGAGAATGCCTCGCTTGCAAAGACGCTGCATACTCGCCATATTATGGCTCACAAACAATACGGTCCGGCCCTCTCCTCGGCTAACATCCTGCATCTTGCCGATGGCCTTCTTCTGGAACTCGGCATCGCCAACGGCAAGGACTTCGTCCACCACCAGGATCTCGGGCTCCAGATGAGCCGCCACGGCGAAGCCCAGACGCACGGTCATACCGGAAGAATAACGCTTCACCGGGGTGTCTATATAACGTTCACAACCCGAAAAATCCACAATTTCATCCAATTTGCGTGCTACCTCCGACTTGGACATCCCCATTATCGCGCCGTTCATAAAGATGTTTTCCCGCCCCGTCATCTCAGGATGGAAACCAGTGCCGACCTCAAGAAGAGCTCCAATCCGACCGCGGGCCCGGATTGTACCGACGGTCGGACCTGTCACCTTAGAAAGAAGTTTGAGAAGCGTACTCTTACCCGCACCATTCTTTCCGATAATACCGACGACATCTCCTTGATCTACCTTGAAATCTATGTTTCGGAGCGCCCAGACATACTCGCTGCTTCCTTTGACGGACCGGTCGTTGGTCTCGCCGATCTTCAGATACGGATCCTCCTGTTTCAGAACAACCGTTTTCCACCACCGATCAAGGTCATGGGAAAGGGTTTTAGTAGAAACAAGTCCTAAACGGTATTGTTTGCCGACATGGTCAAATTCAATTGCTGTTGACATACTAATATATAATTATTTACGACGTTCGATAATCTTTCTCAATTCAATGAATAGTTGGCTTGGGCTTTTAATATAGCCCCGGAATAAAGAATAGAACGACTGGGGATATTTCTTTGAGTGCCAATACGCGCGGGCAAGGTTGTACCATATCCAAGCATCGTCGTCAAACTCCTTCTTAAGATCTTCATATTCTGGCGGTAAAACACTCTTTAGTGAGTTGTTAATATTAAAATTCTCCTTAGCAACAGCCAACCTGCGCTCATTGGTATTTTTGTGCGTTACTGAGTTAGGATTAATTCTATACGCAGTCGTAACTTCATTAAGATAATAGAAATC
>JAEEGI010018220.1_pt1 | contig 14290 bp, 14 predicted proteins | sample 8958751 | NCBI WGS metagenome assembly JAEEGI01 (sample SAMN16246545, study PRJNA631951) | gut metagenome | biome: gut microbiome; feature: rumen; material: KS-attached | host: Bos | place: Iran: Karaj | collected 2018-10
CCAGAGAATAAATAGCAACCTCAGCAGTTACGTTATAAGGCTCTGTCAAAAAAGAAGAATCAAAATCAACATAACAGACACCGTCTTTAACGTTAACGCTGTTGATCTTGGTGTCCTTGGATATGGTCGGATAACAGATATCAGTCTTGGGGCCTGTGATTATCTGCTCTACAGCCAGTCTCTCCATGGAAATATTACTGTTATAAACTACAGAACGATAAACCGGAACCAGCCTATCTCCTGCTTCATTTGCAAAATAGAGCTTAAGCTCAACCCTTTCATAGGTGTTGATCTCGTTTCCGACATTAAAGATAAATGTATCCGCTGACATATTGCCGATAATATTGCCATAGTGGTCAGCTAGAGGCGTTCCCTCTACCTGGAAGGATACATACTCAATCTCATCAAGCTGCGTAAAGGTTCTTACAATTGCCGCTCTGTCAAGGATTTCCACAGTTCTTCCGATATCTGCATACTTGATATCAAAATTAAGGGTCAGAACCTTATCGTTTAAAGAATACCCAAGAAGGGTTACTTCTCCCGTCAGCGGAGCTTCGTACTGAAGTCTTTCGGGCATTGTGCCAAGCTGTCCGATCAGTTCACGAATTACTGCATCCGTATCCTGCAGAGAGCTTTTAATATCATAGTTTACTGCTACAATACCGGTCTCACTGTTATTGACGTAAAAGAGCTTGAAGGCATCCGGATCGACTGCTTCTTTTCTGCCACATCCCGCCATTAAAACCGTCATACAAACAATAAGGACAGCACATGTTATTCTGTTTTTTAAAATATTAATTCTCTTCATATGACAATCCAATTGTTATTTTGCCGTAGTATTAACTGCAGTAGCTGTAAGTGGAATTGAAATCGTAAAGGTTGTTCCTTCGTCCAGTTTACTCTGCACATCGATACTTCCCCTGTGCATCAGAACCGCATTTCTTGCTATTGACAGGCCAAGTCCCGTTCCGCCGATCTCACGTGATCTTGACTTATCAACCCTGTAAAATCTCTCATAAATATGGTCAAGGGATTCCTCGGGAATACCGTAGCCCGAATCCATAACCTTGACATAAAAATTCTGATGGTCGGCATCAAGTTCAACCTTAACCCAGCCCTCATCCCTGTTGTATTTGATAGCATTTTCGACAAGGTTCATGATAGCGAGTGATATCTTAACTTCGTCTATCTCAGCAACGATAGCTCTTTTACTCTCAAGCGTAAGTTCAATATTGTGTCTTCTGGCTATAGGTCTAAGTCTCTTAAGGATCACCTCTGTGAGGCTCACAACATCTACTGAGGTAATGGTAAGTCCCGATGCCTTCTTGTCCATCTTGACCAGGGACAAAAGGTCGTTGATGATCTTATCCTCTCTGTCGATCTCGGCACCGATATCTGTCATGAACTCCCTGTAAACCTCATTGGGAACATCCTCCTGGGCAAGAAGCGAATCTGCCAGAACCTTCATGGAGGTAATAGGAGTCTTAAGCTCATGAGAGACGTTGGATACAAACTCCTGCCTTGAGTCATCCAAAACCTTCATTCGCTTAAGGAGCGCATTGAAAGCCTTGATGATCTGCTCTGTCTCAAGGTAGTTAGGTCCGGTGATAGGCTCATCAGTATAGCCTGCCTTAACATCATTGATGGCTGCGGTAATCCTATCGAAGGGTTTTAGCAGCGTATGCGATACCCAGGCAGCAAATGCAAGGATGAATAGGATTATAACAACCTCAAGACTCTGGGCTCTTCTGCTGAGGATATTAAGCGTAGTTGCTATCGTGTCGGTAGATACACTGGTCAAAAGAACTCCACGCACCACTTCACTGCTCTTACCGATTGCAGATACATCCTCCTCCTGAATGAGATCACTCTCAATGATGGGAGTAACAATTTCAATGTATCCGTTGGCCTGGTCATACTTTGAAACCGTTCCCTTGGATCCGGTCTTTAGGCAGTTTACCACCTCTTCTGAGATGATGGTCTTGCCCTGACTTATGTTATAAGTGTCTTTTACCACCTTAAGATCATCGTTGATAACGATAACACGGCCATCATAAAGATTGGCAAGCATATCCAGCTCGGCATTGATCACTTCTGATGATGTATCAAGAAGGTAGTTGGAAACAATGAGGTGATTTGCGAGAATTCGCAGCTGTGTCTGTACCTCGGTCGATCTTACATTGACAGCACGATCCTCATAACTGGTCAGAATGACAGAATGCATAACGAGGCATGAAACAAGCCCCGTTATAAATACAATTATGAAGAATCGCACTCTTAGACTCTTAAGAATGTCTTTAAATTTAAACTTACTTTTATCCATAAGTTATGCCTGGAAGTAATATCCGGCGCCCCACTTAGTTCTTACGTATCTAGGCTCGCTTGGGTTAGACTCAAGCTTCTCACGAAGTCTTCTGATATGAACATCTACTGTTCTCTCATCACCTGGATAATCTGTTCCCCAGATGGTCTCAAGAAGCTCTTCTCTGGTATAAGTCTTACCGGGAGTGGACGCCAAAAGCTCCAGCAGCTCATACTCTCTGCTGGTAACATTGATCTCTCTGTCTCCCACAAATACTCTTCTGTACTCTTCGTTGAGCTTAAGGTCACCAAAGGTCATAACCTGGTTGGTATCGGCAGTTCTTCCTGTTCTGCGGATAATAGCTTTGATCCTGGCCTTAACCTCGAGGATGTTGAAAGGCTTTGTAATGTAATCGTCTGCACCGTACTCAAGACCAAGGATCTTGTCCATGTCGTCGCCCTTGGCAGTGAGCATGATAATAGGAACATCCGAAAACTCCCTTATCTGCTGGCAAACCTCAAAACCAGTGAGCTTAGGAAGCATTACGTCGAGAAGGATAATATCATAATTGCCGGCCTTAGCCTTATCAAGGGCTTCCTGTCCGTCATATGCACAGTCAACAACAATGTCGTCCTGCTCCAGAGAGAACTTTATTCCCTTTACAATTGCCTTTTCGTCGTCTACTACAAGCGCTTTCTTGCTCATTTCTTCACCATTCCTATAAATCAGACAGTTATTTGATCTTTTATCTTAGAGAACAGCTTATCTTTGATCCCTGATACCTTCATGATATCTTCGATACTTTTAAAAGAGCCGTTCTCGTCTCTGTATTTTATAATCTTGCCGGCTATTCCCTCTCCGATTCCGGGAAGCGTAGCCAGTTCCGTTTGTGAAGCGGTATTGATATTGATAAGACCGCCTTCATCTGATGCACCGGACTTAGAACCGTTATCTTCTGCATCAAAAGAGTTTATCTCTTTTGCAAGAGTTTCATCAGAAGTCTCTGACAACGTCGGTATCTGCAGCTTAGAGCCGTCACTTAGCCTGGCGGCCAGATTGACATAAGTCCTGTCGGCATCCTCAGAAAAACCGCCGGCAGCGGTAACTGCATCATCGATCCTGCTTCCTTCAGAAAGCTCATATACTCCGGGATTTACCACTGCTCCACAGACATATACCACAACACTAACAGGAAGTTCATTATCTACAGTCTCCGGTATTTCTATCTCTTTTCCGGAATCTTCCTGCGAGCTAAAAGCCTCAGCTTCCAAGGTATTATTAGCAGTGTTATCAGATAAGATTATCTCTTTGTTTGCAGATGTGCATCCGGTCAGAAACATCAGCATAAGTGCTGATATTGGTAATAATTTTCGCATGTTTCCTCCTAAATAAGAGGACCCCACCATGCTTTTTTATTCTATGCGATTGAAAGAAATAATTCAATCATTATCTTCACTATCTTCTGTAAGTCCTGCAGTTATCGCATCATCATCGGGATCAGGAAGTGCCTCTGCAGTATAAGGAGTACCTGTAACCTGCGTCATAATGCTCTCACTGACGTTTTTAAGCGTTGAATTACAGTCCTCTCCGTTCCAGATCTTGGTAAATGCGATCTCAAGCTCCATCCAGAGGTTGCTGGTCTCAATTGTCTTGGGCATTGGAACCGAATCGGCATAAACGCCTACAAAGGTTGCAAGATTGGGATTGTCATACTTAACGCCGTAATGAGCTGATACCTTTCCGCCAAGCTTGTAGATATCTCCGGAATTGTCAGAGCACAAAAATCTGGCTACTTCATTGGCTTCTTCCGGATTTTCGGAGAGTCCATTGACAACGATACAGTCTGTCACTGACATGGTTCTTGATCCGAAATCAGCTGTAAGTCCGGGCATATCAGCTACTGCAAACTCAAAATTACACTCGCCTGATGCCTTGGCATCGTCAATCTTCTTGATGATATCTGTTGTAGCAATGGTAAATACAACCTTCCCGTCAATAAAGTCCTGAACCACCTTGTCATAGTCGATTGAATCGGCATCGATAGCAAAGAACTGATTAAGCTGCTGATAAATCTTCATGCAGCTGATAGTGTCTGTATTATAAATATCGATCTGCCTGACATCATCTCCTGCCTGTCCGCCAACGTTCATGTAATTACCAACAAAGAAGTAATTATAGAAAATATCGGTAACGTCCCACTGGAATACCGCCTCAACCTGCTCCGGAGCATTGTAACTCTCGGCAAACTTCAGGATATCTGAGATATTAAGAGGAAGGCTCTCAGCAACAACTTCATCGATCATACCCTGAGTGATCTCAGGATTTACATCTTCTGAGGTAACCTCGGCATCTTCCGAGAGATTTCCTTCTTCCTCAGCTTTTTCAGTCTCTTCCTGGGCAGCTTCTCCCTCAGCTGTATCTATCTCTGTCTGCATGGTCTCAACAGCCATGTTCTCGAGATAGGTCTTGTTGTAGATAAGAGAACTGGTCTCAAAGTAGAAGGGATATGCTATCTTTTTCCCTTTATAGGTAACGGAATTAATAGCAGCTTCAGGGAAAATTCCCTTTGAAAGGAATTCATCTCCACCTTCAATCTCTGTTGCAAGGCCTGCTAAATAGGCCTTCTCGAGAGAATCATTTGTTATTATATACAGATCCGGGTAATTGTCTTCATCCACGGAGGCCTTGTTGATGGCCTCCAGGTATTCAAGACCAGAAACAAGCACAGGCTCGATTCGAACCTTGCTGTTAGACTCAGAGTAGGCAACAGCCTTACTCTGGAGATATGGAGTCAGGGTATCATCCGTATACCACAGCCTCACGGTAGTTTTATTTCTTGCAAAAAGAGAATAATCCTCAAATATGCTCCTGTCAGAGCGGGCGTAAACGTAAGTGCCCAGCAGTGCGCAGGCAACAAGTATTATTGATATTATTCTAATTCTAATTCTCATAAAGACTCCAGACATGAATCCAAAATCTCGATCATGTCATCTACATTCTCCTTAGTTATAACCAGCGGAGGAACAAATCTGATTATCTCTGCTCCCGCATTTATAAGGATAAGTCCCTTCTCAAGTGCCTTATTGATAACTTCACCTACAGGTCTGTTAAATACCAGTCCCTGCATAAGACCTGCTCCACGCCTGTCTGTTATGAAATCATACTTATCCTTAAGCTCATCAAGGCGCTTCTCCAAATAAGGAGCCACCTCATTCACATTCTCTATTATATTGTCCTGCTTAAATAAATCAAGGACTTTGTTTATGGCAGCGCAGGCAAAAGGATTGCCACCATAAGTGGTTCCGTGGTCTCCTGCAACCAGTGAGTTCTGACCTACTTTTTCAGTCATGAGGAATGCTCCAACCGGTACTCCGCAGCCAAGAGCCTTGGCAGTTGTCATGATGTCAGGCTTTATTCCGTACTTCTGCCAAGCAAACATATATCCTGTTCTTCCCATTCCGCACTGGATCTCGTCCAGGATAAGAAGGATGTCTTTTTCGTCGCAAAGAGCTCTTACCTTGGTCAAAAACTCTTCGGTTGCCGGATATATGCCGCCCTCTCCCTGAACAGTCTCAAGGATTATAGCGCAGGTCTTGTCATTTACGCACTTAAGAACCGAGTCAAAGTCATTGAGATCAGCGAACTTTATATTGCCGATCATAGGCTCAAAGGCCTCTCTGTAATGAGGATTTCCTGTTACGGAAAGCGCACCGAAGGTTCTTCCGTGGAAAGAATGATTCATGGCTATGATCTCATGATCATTTTTGCCATCCTTAAGGAAAGCGTATTTCCTAGCTGCCTTCAAAGCACCCTCAATAGCCTCTGCTCCGCTGTTTGTAAAGAATACCCTGTCCATTCCGGATACTTCTTTTATCTTCTTGGCAGCCTCAATTGCCGGTACATTATAGTAGTAGTTAGAGGTGTGCAGAAGCTTATCAATCTGGTTCTTGAGCGCATCATTGTACTCTTTGTTGTTATAGCCAAGGGCAAATACAGCAATACCCGACACGAAATCCAGATACTTCTTACCATCTATGTCATAGAGATAAACTCCGTCACCTTTGTCCAAAACAATCTGATATCTGTTATATGTGTGTAAAAGAGCTTTCTCCGCCTCTTCAATGTACTTCTGCATCATCTCACTCATTTTAATATCTCCTGTTATTAAGCATTTGCTGCTGTTTTCTCGTGGTCCGGCATAAACATGGTTCCGATACCCTTGTTGGTAAAGATCTCAAGAAGAAGACAATGAGGAATTCTTCCATCCAGGATATGCACTCTGTTAACGCCGCCTCTTACTGCATCTGTACAGTTTCCAAGCTTTGGAAGCATACCTCCGCCGATATTTCCGCTGGCGATAAGAGCATCTGCTTCAGAGCAGGTAAGTCTTGAGATAAAGGACTCGGGATCCTTGATATCCTTATATACTCCCTCAATATCTGTAAGGAATGCCAGCTTGTCAGCTCCCACCGCCTTGGCTATGGCACAGGCAGCATCGTCTGCATTTATATTGTAAGTATCGAAGTTATCATCAAGTCCGATAGGTGCAACGATAGGCAGATAATCGTTGTCGAGAAGGTCATATAAAACCTTAGGATCTACGCTGTCAATTTCGCCTACATATCCGATATCCTTGCCGTCAGAGTACTTCTTAGTAACATGAAGAAGACCTGAATCCTTACCGCTTATACCGATGGCCTTAACACCCAGCTCCTGAACCATGGTCACAAGCTGTTTGTTTACTCTTCCCAGAACCATCTCGGCAATCTCCATGGTCTCGGAGTCCGTGACCCTGAGTCCGTTTACAAATTCAGCCTCTTTGCCGACCTTTGACACCCATGAGCTGATGGCCTTTCCGCCGCCGTGAACAATGATAGGCTTAAATCCAACCAGCTTTAAAAGAGTAACATCTGTTATTACATTCTTCTGAAGCTCCTCGTTGCTCATGGCGCTTCCGCCGTATTTGACAACTATGATCTTCCTGTTGAACTTCTGAATATATGGAAGCGCTTCTACCAGCACCTCCGCTTTCTTAAGTACATCCTGCATCCCCTGATCCATGACTCTCTCCTTTAGCTTCTGTAATCTGCATTTATCTTGACATAGTCGTATGTGAGATCGCATCCCCAGGCTGTAGCCTCTTCGCTTCCCTCATGCATATCGACAAATACCGTTACTGCATCTGCCTTCATAATCTTAAGGGCTTCATCCTCATCAAATACAATAGGTGTTCCCTTATCAAATACCTTCAGTCTTCCGTTTGTGCTCTCAAAGAACAGCTCCACATCATTCTGATCAAAGTCTGCTCCGGAATATCCCATGGCACAAAGGAATCTTCCAAAGTTGGCATCGCACCCGAAAATAGCTGCCTTTGAAAGGTTTGATCCGACGATTGCCCTTGAAAGTGTTCTTGCATCCTCCTTGGACTTTGCGTTTACTACCTTTGCTTCAAAGAGCTTACTTGCTCCCTCGCCGTCTGCTGCCATCTTCTTGGCAAGGAAGGTGCATACAAAGCTAAGCGCTTCCTTAAAGGTGTTGTAGTTATCCGATTTATCCTTAATAATCTCATTGCCTGCTTCACCGTTAGCCATAACAAGAAGCGTATCGTTTGTTGAGGTATCTCCGTCAACGGTTATCATGTTAAAAGAGTCTTTTACCACCTCTGAAACTGCTTCCTGCAAAAGAGATTTCTCAATGCTTAAATCTGTTGTGAGGAAAGCAAGCATAGTGCACATGTTGGGATGGATCATGCCTGAGCCCTTGCTCATTCCGCCGAGGGTGATCTCTTTCCCGTCAATTTCGAAAGTAACTGCCACCTCTTTGTTGACGGTATCTGTAGTCATGATAGCCTTGGAGGCTGCTGTTCCGGCGCTTATGCTATCATCTAAGGTCTTGCTCATAGCTTCTACTCCGGCCACTAATTTATCAACCGGAAGCTGCATACCGATAACACCTGTAGATGCCACTGCAACTGATGAATATGGAACTCCTAATGCCTTCTCTACAGCCTTTGCTGTAGCTTCGCAGGCATCAAAGCCCTCTTTTCCCGTGCAGGCATTTGCAATTCCTGAGTTGATGACAACTCCGTGCATTGGCTCACCGGAATATACAATCTTCTGATCCCACTGAACACAGGCTGCCTTTACCACGTTTGATGTAAATGTACCTGCGCTGGTACATGGCGTTTTGGAAAAGACAAAGGCCATGTCCGTTCTGTTTTTATACTTGATACCGGCTTCGCAGCTTGTGGCACTAAAGCCTTTTGCTGCTGTTACTCCTCCTTCTATTACCTTCATAATGCCTCCTCATTTATTAAATACTGTAAGATTGCTGTCATTAAGTACAAAGTCGTAATAGTTCATATCATCTCTAAGGGTCCAGCCCATCTTCTGCCAGAACTTGTTCCCTACTTCATTGGTGACAAAGGCGTTAAGGCAGACCTTGTTGATACCCTCTTTCCGCAGCTGCTCGCAGCAGAACTCAACCATTTTCCTTCCAATGCCGTGCTTTCTGTACTCCTCACTTACGCATACATGGTAAAAGCATGCTCGTCTTCCGTCATTGCCACATAAAATAGCACCGACTATTTTTCCATCCTGCTCATATACTGCGCTGGTTTCAGGATTTCTTTTGATAAATCTCTCTATCCCCTCCCTGGAATCATCCATGGTCCTTATACCGAATCCATGAATGGACATCCACAGCGCATACACCTTGTCATAGTCTTCTATTGTCATCTTGCGAACCATATCAGTTTTCTCCCCAGATCTGTCAGTAATTACGGGAAACTGGGAACAAGCTCAAGTCCCTTGGTCTCATCAAGACCAAACATGATGTTCATGTTCTGAACCGCCTGTCCTGCTGCTCCCTTTACCAGGTTATCAATCGCTCCCATCATGATAACTCTTCCTGTTCTCTCATCGATCTTAAAGCCGATATCGACGTAGTTGCTGCCCTCTACCCATCTGGTCTCGGGACATACACCATCATCTAAGAGCCTTATGAATTTCTCATCCTTATAATACTTCTCATATGCAGCTCTTATATCTGAAGAAGTAGGAAGCTTGCCGTCCTTCTTTATAAGAGTAGCGTATTCTGTAGCAAGGATTCCTCTGTTCATTGGAACAAGATGTGGCGTGAAGTTTATCACCATCTCTTTCCCCGCTGCGTAGCCAAGCTGCTCCTCGATCTCAGGAGTATGTCTGTGAGTTGCAACTCCGTAGGGCTTGGCAGATTCGTTGACTTCGCAGTAGAGGTTGGCAACCTTGGCTCCTCTTCCTGCTCCGGACACTCCAGAGAGAGCATCAACGATAAGTGTATCTACATCTATAAGACCTTCCTTAACAAGAGGATAAGCTGTAAGGATTGAGCAGGTGGTATAGCATCCGGGATTTGCAACAAGCCTTGCACTCTTTACCTTATCTCTGTTGATCTCACAGAGTCCGTAAACTGCTTCTTCTATATACTGAGGTGCCTTGTGCTCTATCTTGTACCACTTCTCATATACAGAAACATCTTTTAATCTGAAGTCTGCTGACAGATCGATTATCTTTACTTTATTAAGAATATCTTCATTAACAAGTGATGCGCAGAGCCCCTGCGGAGTCGCTGTAAAGATGACATCCGCCTGTGATGCAAGCTCTTCCATGTTGTCGTCCATGCATTTTGCATCAACCAGTTTAAAGAGATTTCCATATATACTGCTGTACTTCTCATCGATAAAACTTCTGGATCCGTACCACACAACCTCTGCATCGGGATGACCCTGGATGAGTCTTACGATTTCAGCTCCCGCGTAGCCTGTAGCACCGATAATTCCTACTTTGATCATAATGGTTTTCACCTCTCATATATGTATAAACTTGTTTAAGTATACGACCCATGCATGAATAATGCAATAGAAATTTAAATATTTATGCAGAAAAGGAAAGATTTTTAAATATTTATGCAAATTAGTGTTGCATTTTATGCATCGAGGGTTTATATTTATATCCAACGAGCAACAATAATTATAACATACGAAGAAAGTTGAGGAGTGTTTCAATGGCAAAAGAAAAGGTTATTCTCGCATACTCAGGCGGACTTGATACTACTGCTATCATCCCGTGGCTTAAAGAGAACTTTGATTACGAAGTTGTTTGTGTCTGCATCGACTGCGGACAGGAAGAGGAACTTGACGGTCTTGAGGAAAGAGCTATCAGCTGTGGAGCCAGCAAACTCTATATCCTTGACGTTGTAGATGAATTCTGTGACGAATATATCGTTCCCTGCGTAATGGCTCATGCTGTATATGAGAACAAGTACCTGCTTGGTACATCAATGGCTCGTCCACTGATCGCCAAGAAGCTTGTTGAGATTGCAAGAAAAGAAGGCGCTGTTGCAATCTGCCACGGTGCTACCGGTAAGGGTAACGACCAGATCCGTTTCGAGCTTGGTATCAAGGCTCTTGCTCCTGACATCAAGATAATCGCTGCATGGAGAAATGATAAGTGGACAATGGATTCACGTGAATCTGAGATTGCATACTGCAAGGCTCACGGCATCAATCTTCCATTCTCTGCAGACTCCAGCTACAGCCGTGACAGAAACCTCTGGCATATCTCTCACGAGGGACTTGAGCTTGAGGATCCTTCACTTGAGCCTAACTACAAGCATCTCCTCGTTCTTGGTAAGACACCCGAGGATGCTCCCGATACACCTACAACCGTTACCATGACTTTCGAGGGCGGAGTTCCCAAGTCAGTTAACGGAAAAGAGATGAAGGTCTCCGATATCATCCGCACCCTCAATAAGCTTGGCGGTGAGAACGGCATCGGTATCGTAGATATCGTTGAGAACCGTGTAGTTGGAATGAAGTCCCGCGGCGTATATGAGACACCCGGTGGAACCATTCTCTATGAGGCTCATCAGCAGCTTGAAGAGTTGATTTTGGATCGCGATACCTATACAATGAAGAAAGATATGGGCAACAAATTTGCCGATCTAGTATATGAAGGGAAATGGTTCACTCCTCTTCGCGAGGCCGAGCAGGCATTTATTGAGTCAACTCAGAAGTATGTAACCGGAGAAGTTACATTCAAGCTCTACAAGGGCAACATCATCAAGGCCGGTACAAAGTCACCTTACTCTCTCTACAACGAGAGCATCGCTTCCTTCAAGACAGGTGATCTTTACGACCACCACGATGCAGAGGGCTTCATCAATCTCTTTGGCTTATCATGCAAGGTTCGTGCTATGAAGATGCAGGAAGTTGAAAAGAACAAATAATTAATGAAGACCATCTTTATTCTTGGAATATATCTGCTAATACTTAACATCTTAGGGTTCGCTTTCATGGGAATCGACAAAAGGCGCGCAATACGCAGCGCCTTTCGTATCCCGGAAGCGACCCTTTTTGCTATCGCAATTCTTGGAGGAAGTATCGGAAGCATCCTTGGCATGCACCTTTTCAGGCACAAGACCAAGCATTGGTATTTTCTCTTTGGAATGCCTATAATACTTATATTACAGGTTGCACTTGTAGTTCTTCTTTATTTTAGTCCGATAGAATTTAACTTTATGTAAAAGAGGTATCCTATGCATATAGCCGTTTGTGATGACAATATAGCTGACAGAAAGCAGACAGAGCGCCTTTTGGGGCGCCAGTCCGACAGATACTTTAAGGAAACCGGTGAGAGAATCTGGATCGATTCCTTCGGTAATGTAGAGGCCTTCATGCAAAATCCGCAGATGTATCAGGGTCTTTTTGTCGATATGCACGATGATGAGTGCAACGGCTTTAATATCCTGAAGATGCTTCTCTATGCAGGTATCGAGAGTCCCATCGTAATGTGCTCTTCCACCATCGACTACAAAGCCCTTGTGGAAAAGGAAGGCATTACTGCCTCCAACATCATGTTTTTGGATAAGCCTATTAAGGTAGCCGAGATCACAGCTATAGTGGATAAGATTGCAGAGCTTGCTGTAAACGGCGAGCCTGCCATAGAACTTCGCGGCAAAGACGAGACCCTCTATGCCCACGGGGACGATATCATCTGTGTAAAAAAAGTCCGCTCCGAACTTGAAGTTCACCTCACCGGAAACCGTGTAGCCTGCGTTCTCGATGACATAGTCAATTTCTATGATCAGTGCAATATCTTCCCGCAGATTTGCCCTGTAAACGACAACGGCCTTGTAAATGTCAATCACGTTAAAAAGACGTCCTTTGGAAAAGTCACTATGGACAATGACATGACTCTTCCCGTTTCTTTTACCTACAGAAATGCCATAGCCAAAACCAGAAATTATATGGAAGAAAATAAATCATAATATATTTGTTTACGAGTAATGCCATTCATGATATTATCAGACGTGGTATTTAAAACTACGTATAAAAAGATATATCAGGAGGCTTTATGAGTTATAAAATTGTTGTTGACAGCTGCTGTGATTTACCGGAAGATCTTCGAAAAGATTCCAGAATTGAAGTCATTCCTCTCATTCTTCAGATTGATGGCTATGAAATAATCGATGATGAAACCTTTGATCAGGCCGATTATCTCGCAAAGGTAGCTGCTTCAAGCGGATGTGCAAGAACTGCATGTCCATCTCCTGAATCATACAGAAATGCCTATATTACTGAAGCTGACGATGTTTATGTTGTAACCCTGACATCTAAACTAAGCGGCAGCTACAACAGTGCCGTTCTTGGAAAAAACCTGTATCATGAAAAGTACGGCGATAAAAACATCTACGTCTGCGATTCTCTCTCAGCATGCTGCGGAGAGACTCAGATTGCATTAAAGGCCATGGATCTTGCAGAGTCAGGTCTTCCATTTGAAGAAGTTGTAAAAGAGCTTGAGGCATTCAGGGATGAAATGAACACCTATTTTGTTCTTGATTCTCTTGAAACTCTCAGAAAGAACGGTCGCCTTACCGGCATGAAGGCTCTTGTGGCTTCCACCTTAAATATCAAGCCTGTCTGCATCGGTGTCATGGGCGAGATAAGGCAAAAGAGCCAGGGAATCGGCATCCGTAAGGCTCTTGTAAAAATGACGGAAATCGTAGCTTCCGAAATTAAAGACGCCGAAAAAAAGAGACTTCTCATAACTCACGTAAACTGCTTTAAGAGAGCATGTGAAGTCAGGGATATGCTTCTAAAAAAAGTTCCCTTCATGGAGGCACATATTGTTGACGCAGCAGGTGTTGCAACCACTTACGCCGGTGACGGTGGTATAGTTGTTACCTGTTAAGTCTTTAAACAAAAAAAGAAAATGATAGCACTTAAAATACTAAAACAAAAAAACTTCATGGCCAAGCTTCTGACTACTGAGCTTTTTGATAACTTTCTTGTGGAGGAGGTCACAATAGATACCTTTAACACCTTCACAATAGACGGCAGGATAAACAAGGAGTTTTTCAAAAATTCAGATGAGCCCGGGGAAGCTGCAAACAGCGAGTTTTCAACCTGGGCCAAGATCCGTCCCATCGCTCTTAGCCTTATAAAGGGCAAGCAGACGCCTCTTGGCTTTAAGTTTATATTACATCTGAGCGAGGCAGATAAACTCACACTATTACAGGATGCAGACATGGATATCTCTCCTGACCAGCTATCCCTTGGTATCAATATAAAGTTTTCCCAGGGCGAGGTTATCATCACAACAGGCGTCAGCTATAGCATTTTCACTTTGGATAAAAGCGCAGAAAAAGCCTGGGACGAATACATCCCAAGCTTTTTAGAATCAAACGGTATTGAGGCAGATCTTTTATGATCTGCTTTTTTTATGCCTGATACTTTTGTAAAATAGTGATCAGCGCGTCATACTTCGGCTTAATCTGGTCGTACTTTTCCTGATAACCATCCATGGAACCGGCTCTCAATATCTCAGTCAGCTCGCATACCGGAGTAAGGAAACCTTTAAGTCCAAGGTTTGCTCCTACACCCTTAAGGGTATGAACAGCTTTAAATGCCTCAGAAACGTTGCCTTCATCTAAATACTTCGTAAGATC
>JAEEGI010018221.1_pt1 | contig 14290 bp, 9 predicted proteins | sample 8958751 | NCBI WGS metagenome assembly JAEEGI01 (sample SAMN16246545, study PRJNA631951) | gut metagenome | biome: gut microbiome; feature: rumen; material: KS-attached | host: Bos | place: Iran: Karaj | collected 2018-10
CAGGATCCTTGCCGCCATGTCCGGGTCAGCGGCCCTGTCCACGTAGACGTGGCAGGTGCCCGCGCCGGTCTCGATCACCGGGACTTTGGCGTTTTCCACCACCGCCCGGATGAGCCCCGCGCCGCCCCGGGGGATGAGCAGGTCCACATAGCCCCGCAGCTCCATCAGCGCCTTGGCGCTCTCCCGGCTCTCGCAGTCCACAAGCTGGATGCAGTCCTCCGGCAGGCCGGAGCTGCGGAGGGCGGCCCGCATGATCTGCGCCAGGGCCTCGTTGGAGTTTTTCGCTTCCTTGCCGCCCCGGAGCAGCACCGCGTTGCCGCTTTTCAGGCACAGGGCCGCGGAATCCACGGTGACGTTGGGCCGGGCTTCATAGATGACGGCGATGACCCCCATGGGCACCGTGAGCTTGCGGATCAGCAGCCCGTTGGGGCGCTTCGTCTCCTCCAGCGTCAGGTTCAGGGGATCCGGCAGGGCCATGGCAGCCCGCACCCCGTCGGCGCAGCCCCGGATGCGCGCCTCCGTCAGGAGCAGACGGTCCAGCAGGGCCTCCCGCAGTCCGGCCTCCCGGCCCAGGGTCATGTCCTTTTCGTTTGCCGCCAGGATGGCGGCGGTATTCGCTTCCAGAGCGGAGGCAATGGCCTCCAGGGCGGCGTTCCGCTCCGCCGTGCCGCTGGCGGCCAGGACCAGCTCCGCATCCTGCGCTCTTCTGCCCAGTTCTTCAAGCATTGTCGTGATTCCCCTTTCCCATGAATCGCGTGCCCAGGTCCTCACCGTCCCGGAGACGGTAGATGTTCCTGGGCTCCGCCCCGCAGAGGACGTAGGTGTCTATCCCCGCCTCCGCCGCCAGCTCCGCCGCGTGGACCTTGGTGACCATGCCGCCGGTGCCCAGACCGGAGACGGCGCCGCCGGCGCAGGCCTTTATCTCCTCCGTGATCTCCCGCACCAGGGGGATGCGCCGGGCGCCGGGATCCACGCCGGGATTTGCCGTATACAGGCCGTCCGTCTCCGTGAGGATCACCAGGGCGTCCGCGTGGATGAGCACCGCCACCACGGCGGAAAGACTGTCGTTGTCGCCGTATACGATCTCCTCCACCGCCACGGCGTCGTTCTCGTTGATGATGGGCAGGACCCCGTAGCGGAAGAGCTGGTCGAAGGTCTGCACCAGGTTCCGGTGCCTGACCTCGTCCTCCACGTCCTGCCGGGTGATGAGGAGCTGCCCCACCTTGCAGCCGTATTGGGCGAACATCTTGTCATACATATACATCAGCTCGCACTGGCCCACGGTGGCGGCGGCCTGCTTGCCCGCGGTGTCCGCCGGACGCTCCCTGAGCCCCAGCTTTCCCATGCCCACGCCGATGGCGCCGCTGGTCACCAGGGTCACCCGGACGCCCTCGTTCATCAGATCCGCCAGCACGCTCACCAGCTCCTCCATGCGCCGGAGATTCGTTTTCCCGCTGGCATGGGTGAGGGTGGAGGTGCCCACCTTGAATACGATGCTCTTTGCTTCCTTCAGCATGTCTGTCCCTCCCGGCGCCGGTCACAGCCGGCAGCCGCAGTAATCCTGACGGTAAATGTCCAGCTCCCTGCACAGCTCCACGCTGCGCTGGAAGCCGCCCTGCTTCTTGAAATCCGCGTAAAACCAGGGTACGCCGCAGGCTCCGGCGATCTCCTCCCCCAGACCGTTCACCATGACCGGGGATTTCCTGGGTCCCACGGTGAGGGTGCTGCCGAAGAAGTCGAAGCCCATTTCCCGGGCCAGCCGCCCCGTTTCCTCCAGCCGCATGCGGATGCAGGCGGCGCAGCGGACGCCCCCCTCCGGCTCCCCCTCCAGGCCCCGGACCCGGTCCAGATACCGGGCATTGTCCCAGCTGCCGGTGAGCAGGGTGAAGGGAAACCGGCGCAGCTTTTCAAATTCCCCCAGCCGCCGGTCATACTCCTCCCGGGGCATGGTGTTGGGGTTATAGTAATACAGGGTCACGTCCATACGGGCGCTGAGCCGCTCCAGCACCACGCTGGAGCAGGGGGCGCAGCAGGCCTGCAGCAGCAGCCGCCGGCCCTCGTATTTCCGGAGGATATCCTCCATCATCTGTGCATAATGATTCATGCCCCTAAAGATAGCACATCCCGCTTGAAGTCGCAAGGGATAAGGCGTATAATCCCGGAAGAGAAAGGTGCGGCATACCCCCCGGGGGATCTTTGCCGCGCCCGGTCTGCGTTGCCCGAAAGAAAGGATGAAGGCGTCATATGCTCGGTTTGACCCATGCCCTTGCGCAGGAAAAGGACTTCCGGGAGCTGCTGCGTCGGATGGAATACGGCGGCTGCCCCGTGGTGTACAGCGGCCTCAGCGGCATACACAAGAGCCACGCAGCCGCCGCCCTCCGCCGGGAGAGCGGCCGTCCCCTTGTGCTCATCTGCCCGGATGAGCTGGAGGCGGAGCGGATGCGGGGGGATCTGGAGACCCTGTGCCAGGAGGAGGTCTATCCCCTGTACGGCAGGGAGTTCACCTTCTTCCATGCCACCAGCGTTTCCCGCACGGGAGAGCAGACCCGGCTCCGCACCCTGGCTGCCCTCCTGCGGGGCACGGCGGGGGTGGTGGTGACCACGCCGGACGGCCTCATGCAGCGCACCGTGCCGAAGGAGCGGCTGGAGGAGGCCGCCGTCACCGTGCGCCAGGGGGAGGAGCTCCCGCCGGAAAAGCTCGTCCAGGCCCTGCTGCGCTGCGGCTACCGCCGGTATGACGCGGTGGAGGGCCCCGGCCAGTTCGCTGCCCGGGGCGGCATCGTGGACTTTTTCAGCCCCGCCTATCCCCAGCCCGTGCGCTGCGATTTCTTCGGGGATGAGCTGGACGCCATGGGCTTTTTCGACGCGGCCACCCAGCGGCGCACGGAGAACGTGACCTCGGCGGAGCTGCTGCCCTCTGCCGAAGCCCTGCCCGCCCTGGCGGACGGGGGGGAGGCGGGTCTGGCGGACCGGCTGGAGGAGCTGCTGCGGCGGATGAAGCGCCGGAAGAATCCTCCGGCGGAGCTCATCCGGAACCTGACGGCGGACCTGGAGCGGCTGCGGCAGGGACTTCCCTTCGCCGCGGCGGATAAGCTCATGGCCCTGAGCTTTTCCGCCCTGGCCTGCGCCGCCGACTATATCCCCCTGGACGCCGCCGTGGTGATGGCCGAGCCCGCCGCCTGCGGGGAGCGGGCGAAAAACTGGGTCTGGCAGCTGGGCCAGGATACGGAGACCCTGCTGGAGAGCGCCCAGATGGACGGCTCCTTCGCCGCCTTTTACCGCCCCTGGGACGAGGTGGCGGAGGGGCTGAAGGAATACCCCGTGGTCTTCATGGACAGCTTCCGGGGCAGCCGGTATCCCCTGGCCCCCAGGGCCCTGCTGGACCTCACGGCAAAGCAGCTTCCCAGCTACGGCGGCAGCCTTTCCACCGCCGCCGGGGACATCCTCCACTATGCGGGGGACGGATACCGGGTGGTGGTGTGCTGCGGCGACCGGCGCAAGGCGGATATCCTGTGCCGGTACCTGGAGGACCGGGAGATCCGGGCCTATGTGGACGAGACCCTGGGCGCCCTGGGGGAGCCGGGGAGATGCGCCGTCACCGTGGGGTCCCTGTCCGCGGGCATGGAGTATCCGGGCATCCGCCTGGCGGTGATGACGGAGGGACAGTTCACCCAGCGGTACCGGCAGGAGAGCGCCAGACGCAAGGGGAGCAGCAGCCGTCAGAAGCTCCAGAGCTATACGGACCTCAGCCGAGGTGACCTGGTGGTGCACGATACCCACGGCATAGGCCGGTTCATGGGCATCGAGCAGCTCCAGACGGACGGGGTATACAAGGATTATATCAAGATCGCCTATGCGGGGACGGACGTGCTGTACGTGCCCGCCACCCAGCTGGACATGGTGTCCAAATACATCGGCTCCGGAGGGGAGGACGCCCCCGCGCGCCTGAGCAAGCTGGGGGGCACGGACTGGGCCAGGGCCAAGAGCCGGGCGAAGAAGGCGGCGGCGGACCTGGCGGAGGGGCTCATCAAGCTGTATGCCGAGCGGAGCCGCAGGCCGGGCTATGCCTTCGGCCCGGATACGGTGTGGCAGTCGGAATTCGAGGACCGCTTTGAGTATACGGAGACCCAGGACCAGCTCCGGAGCATCGCGGAGATCAAGGCGGATATGGAAAAGCCCGTGCCCATGGACCGGCTCCTGTGCGGCGACGTGGGCTTCGGCAAAACGGAGGTGGCCTTCCGGGCCGTCATGAAGTGCGTCATGGCAGGGAAGCAGGCGGCGATCCTGGTGCCCACCACCGTGCTTGCCCAGCAGCACTATGTCACGGCCATGAAGCGCTTTGCCGGCCTGCCCCTGCAGATCCAGGTGCTCAGCCGCTTCCGCAGCGCGGGCCAGATCAAGGAGGCGCTGCGCGCCGCGGCGGACGGCAGCGCGGACATCCTCATCGGCACCCACCGGCTGCTGCAGAAGGACGTGCGCTTCCGGGACCTGGGGCTGCTGGTGGTGGATGAGGAGCAGCGCTTCGGGGTCAGCCACAAGGAGCGGCTGAAGGAGATGAGCCGGAACGTGGACGTGCTCACCCTCTCCGCCACCCCCATCCCCAGGACCCTGAACATGGCCCTGGCGGGGATCCGGGACATGTCCTCCATTGAGGAGCCCCCTGTGGGACGGCATCCGGTGCAGACCTACGTGCTGGAGCACGACTGGTCCGTGCTGGCGGACGCCATCCGCCGGGAGGTGAGCCGGGGCGGACAGGTATACTACCTCCACAACCGGGTGGAGAGCATCGACCGCTGCGCCGCCCGGATCCGGCAGCTTGCGGACGGGGTGAGCGTTGCGGTGGCCCACGGCCAGATGGACGAATCCGCCCTGAACGCCGTGATGGACCGGGTGGCCTCCGGGGAGGTGCAGGTGCTGGTCTGCACCACCATCATCGAGACGGGCATCGATATTCCCAACGTGAACACCCTGATCATTGAGGACGCGGACCGGCTGGGCCTGGCCCAGCTCCACCAGATCCGGGGCCGGGTGGGCCGTTCCAGCCGCCACGCCTTTGCCTATTTCACCTTCCGTCAGGGCAAGGTGCTGACGGAGGTGGCGGCAAAGCGCCTGGCCGCCATCCGGGAATACGCGGAATTCAACTCGGGCTTCCGCATCGCCATGCGGGATCTGGAGATCCGGGGCGCCGGAAACCTGCTGGGAGCAGAGCAGAGCGGCCATATGATGAGCGTGGGCTTTGACATGTATCTGAAGCTCCTGGAGGAGGCCGTGCTGGAGCAGAAGGGGGAGAAGAAGCCCCTGAAGACCGCCTGCTCCGCGGACCTGTCCGTGGACGCGGCCATTCCGGAAAGCTACGTGGAAAGCCCCGAGCAGCGCATGGACCTGTACCGGCGCATCGCTCTCATCCGCAGCGAAGAGGATGCGGACGACATGACGGACGAGCTCATCGACCGCTTCGGGGATCCCCCCAGGGGCGTGAACAACCTGATCCAGGTGGCCCTCATGCGGGGCGAGGCAGCGGAGGCCGGCATCACGGAGATCGTCCAGAGATCCGGCAGGCTGCTGTTCAAGCTCCGGGACTTCGATATGGAGCGGATCTCCGCCCTGTATCAGCAGCAGGACTTCCGGGGACGGCTGAAGGTGGAGGCGGGCACCGTGCCCGGGGTGAGCCTGCGGCTCCAGCAGGGGGACGTGATCCGCCAGGCGGTGCGCTTCATCCGGGCGTATCGGAGCATAGGCGCATGAAAAAACGGTGGAAGCTTGCAGCCGTCCTCCTGCCGGCCATCCTGCTGCTGGCGCTGCTGCCCAGGCTGTCCGACAACAGCGGAATGGCGCCCCGGGTGCGGGAGGAGAAGCCCTATTACGTGCCGGAGCGGGCGGTGGTGGCCCGGCTGGGCGGCCTGGGCCTGACCCTGGAGGAATTCCGGTACCACGCCGCCATGGCCCTGCTGGAGGACCTGGGCAGGAGCCCCCTGCTGGCGGACCTGTACTATGACGAGGCCCTGGCGGCCCGGGTGAAGGAGCTGGCTCTGGCCCGGGCGGCCCGCTGGCGGGCCTTGACGGTGATGGCCATGGAGGCGGGGATCGACACGCCGGAGCCGGACCCGAATGCCGTGGAGGCCCTGAGCCGGGAGCCCTGGTGCACCCGGGCGGCGGCAGCCTCCCTGGTGCGGGCGGATACGCTGAGCTCCCTGCTGTACGCGGAGCGGTACGGCGTATCCGGCGAGCGCCTGACGCCGGAGGAGATCCTGGCCTGGGGAGAGGGAAACGGGATCCTCCGGGTCCGGGCCTTGTTTCTGAGCACGGATCCCCTGGTATACAGCCCGACGGAGGCGGAGGGCAGGCTGGAGCAGGCCCGGATCTTTGCCGCCCAGCTCCGGGCCGGGGAGGCGGGATTCGACGACCTCTGCGCCGCCTACGGCGAGGATGAGCGCTGGGCAGCGGGACGGCAGCTCGCCCCGGACTGCGGCAGGGAGGATATATACGCCCCGGCGTCGGCGCTGGAGCCCGGCGGCTGCGCGGCGCTGAAGCTGGAGGACGGGGTATACCTGATCCTGCGCTGTCCGCTGCTTCCCGAGGAGACGACGGAAACGGGGGACGGGCGGGAGAGCCTGCGGACCCTGGCGGCGGCGGGCCTGTTCCGGCAGGAGCTGGCGCAGACCGCGGCGGGGCTGGATACGGAATTTACACAGGAGTGGAAGAAGCTCCGGATGGATCTGCTGTTTCGGGAGCGCAGCGGCGAAGGAGAGGCGAAGAAAAATGGTATTTGAAGCCGGAACGTGCGATATTGCCGTGATCGGGGCGGGCCACGCGGGGATCGAGGCCGCCCTGGCGGCGGCCAGGCTGGGGCTGGACACGGTGCTGTTCACCATCAATCTGGACGCGGTGGGCAACATGCCCTGCAACCCCGCCATCGGGGGCACGGGAAAGGGCCATCTGGTGCGGGAGCTGGACGCCCTGGGGGGCGAGATGGGCCGCGCCGCGGACCGGGCCTGCATCCAGTACAGGATGCTGAACCTGGGCAAGGGCCCCGCCGTCCACTCCCTCCGGGCCCAGGCGGACCGGAAGCTGTACCAGCGGATCATGAAGCAGACCCTGGAGCGGCAGCCCCGCCTGCGGCTGAAGCAGGCGGAGATCACGGAGGTGGGCGCCGAAAACGGACGGGTCGCCTGGGTGCGCACGGTGACGGGCGCCACCTGGCGCTGCCGCGCCGCCGTCGTCTGCACCGGCACCTATCTCCGGGGCAGGACCATCGTGGGGGAGGTCATGCGGGAGAGCGGCCCGGACGGGATGCACGCCGCCTCCGCCCTGAGCGGGAGCCTGAAGGCCCTGGGCCTGCCCCTGCGGCGCTTCAAGACCGGCACCCCCCCTCGGATAAACGGCCTGACGGTGGACTATTCTCGCCTGGAGCCCCAGTACGGGGACCCGGCGCCGGAGCCCTTTTCCTATTCCACGGAGACGCCCCTGGAAAACCGGGCGGTGTGCTGGCTCACCTATACCACGGAGGAGACCCACCGGATCATCCGGGAAAACCTGGACCGGTCCCCGCTGTTTTCCGGGGTGATCGAAGGGGTGGGCCCCAGGTACTGCCCCTCCATCGAGGACAAGGTGGTGCGCTTCGCGGATAAGCCCAGGCACCAGCTCTTCCTGGAGCCCATGGGCCTGGATACGGAGGAGGTCTATGTGCAGGGCTTTTCCTCCTCCATGCCGGAGGACGTGCAGCTCCGGATGCTCCACACCGTCATCGGCCTGGAGCACGCGGAGATGATGCGCCCCGCCTACGCCATCGAATACGACTGCGTGGACCCCCTGGCCCTGCGGCATACTCTGGAGACGAAGCAGGTCCCCGGCCTCTACGGCGCGGGACAGTTCAACGGCAGCTCCGGCTATGAGGAGGCGGCGGTACAGGGCTTCATGGCAGGGGTGAACGCGGCCCTGGCCCTGCTGGGCCGGGAGCCCTTCACCCTGGACAGGAGCGAAGCCTATATCGGGGTGCTGCTGGACGACCTGGTGACCAAGGGGACCAACGAGCCCTACCGCATGATGACCTCCCGGAGCGAGTACCGCCTGCTGCTGCGGCAGGACAACGCGGACGAGCGGCTCACGGAAAAGGGCCGGGAGATCGGCCTGGTATCCCCGGAGCGGCTGGAGGCGGTGCGGGAAAAGTACCGCCTGGTGGAGGCGGAAAAGCAGCGGCTGGAGAGGACCCACCTGGCCCCCACGGAGGAGCTGGGGAGCTTCCTGGGCTCCATCGGCAGCGCCGCGCCGGCTTCCGGCGTATCCCTGGCGGATCTGCTGCGCCGCCCCGGCGTGAGCTATGAAAGCCTGGCCCCCTTCGATCCGGACCGTCCGGCCCTGGACCGGGCGGTATGCCTGGAGACGGAGATCGGCCTGAAATACGAGGGATATATCCGGCGCCAGCAGCGGCAGGCGGAGGAATTCCGCCGCCTGGAGCAGCGCCCCCTGCCGCCGGATCTGGATTATCTGCATATCTCCAGCCTGCGGCTGGAGGCGAGGCAGAAGCTGGACCGGGTCCGCCCGGAGAGCTTCGGCCAGGCCTCCCGCATATCCGGGGTGAACCCGGCGGATATGGCGGCGCTGATGATCTGGCTGGAGAAGGAGGGCAAGTGATGGAGAGGATCGTCCTGGGTCTGTCCGGCGGCGTGGACAGCACCGTGGCCGCCAAGCGGCTGCTGGAGCTCGGCTATGCCGTGGAGGGCGTCTGGCTGGACCTGGGCTTCGGCAGCCCGGCTGCGGCGGAGCGCGCCGCAGCGGAGCTGGGGATCGGCTTTTCCGTGTTCGACGCGGCGGACGCCCATGAGCGCCTGGTGCGCGCCCCCTTCGGCGAAGCCTACCGCCGGGGGCTTACCCCGAATCCCTGCGCCGTGTGCAACCCCCGAGTGAAGCTGCCCTCCCTCCTGGCGGCGGCGGATAAGCTGGGGGCGGAGAAGATCGCCACCGGCCACTATGCGGCGGTGCGCAGGGGAGAAACCGGACGGATGGAGCTCCTGGCCTCCGGAGGGCGGAAGGACCAGAGCTATATGCTGGCCCTGGTGCCCCAGGAGCAGCTGGAACGGCTCGTCCTGCCCCTGACGGGGCTGGAGAAGCCGGAGGTCAAAAGCGCCGCCGCGGCGTCGGCCCTGTCCGCCGCGGGGGAGAAGGAGAGCCAGGATATCTGCTTCATCCCGGACGGGGACTACGGCGCCTGGCTGGAGCGCCGGGGCCTGGGCAGACCGGAGGGCGACTTCGTGGACGCCTCCGGCCGGGTGCTGGGCAGACACCGGGGCATCCACCGGTATACCGTGGGCCAGCGCCGGGGCCTGGGGGTCTCCTGGGAGAGCCGCCTGTATGTGGGAGAGCTGCGCCCGGAGAGGGAGCAGGTGCTCCTGTGTCCTGCGGAGGACCTGCTGGTGACGGAGGTCCGGGCGGAGGCCGTGAACTGGGTGTCGGTCTCCCCCCGGCAGGAGCCCTTTCCGGCGGAGGTCAAGCTGCGCCACAGCCGGCAGCGCACCAGGGCCCTGGTCCTGCCCGAGGCGGACGGGAGCCTCAGCCTGCGCTTTTCGGAGCCCGTACGCCGTCCCGCGCCGGGACAGCTTGCGGCGGGATATATGGGAGACCTGCTGCTCTTCGGCGGCAGCGTCTGCAGGAATAAGGAGGAAGCATGAAGGATCGGCGTTTTCTCCGCGGGGGGCGCAGGATGAAGCGGCTCGCCGCCCTGGTCCTGGCCTGCCTGCTGATCCCGGCGGCCCTTCCCCTCCGGGCGGAGGCGGGAGATCCGGGGGCGCTGTCCCTGACGGACTATCCCACGGAGATCCGGCACCGGGTGCAGGCAAAGGGAAGGTACGTGAACTGGGCGGGGGTATCCTCCGTATCCCAGTTTGCGGATGAAAAGGGGAATTTCTGCTTTGCCGCGGACGAGGGAGACAGCGTGACGGTTTACCGGACGGAGCGGGGGACCGTGACCGGGAGCACGGTCATCGGGAATCCCTATGATTCCTTCGGCGCGGCCCTCTGCGGCGGGGACGGCTCCCTGTATATGGTCTGGGGCCGCAATAATCCCGGCAGCGACTGTACCGAGGAGACCATCATCCTTGGCAAGTACGCCCCGGACGGGACCCTTATCGCCTCCGTGGGGGGCAACGGCAGCGAGGGCATGCCCGATTACTACGGGGAGCGGTTCTATACCAGGACCCCCTTCGACTCCGGCAACTGCGACGCGGCCATGAACGGGGACCTGGTGATGGTGAACTATGCCCGCCATATGTACAGCGGACACCAGGCCAACACGATCTTCACGGTGGATACGTCGACCATGACCGTCAGGACGGGCATGACCAGCTATAACTCCCACTCCTTCGACCAGCGGGTGACCCCCTGCGCCGGGACCGGCGGCTTCCTGCTGGAGAGCCAGGGAGACTGCTTCCCCAGAAGCTTCACCACCTCCGTGACCGACGCGGGCCGGGTCCTGGGGGAGATGGATACCTTCAGCTTCTGGGTGGAGGAGGGCACGTATACGAATTACGATATGCGGAAGCTGAACGCCACCCGGGCCAGGCTGGGGAACATCCTGGAAACGAGCCGGGGCGCGGCGCTGGTGGCCGCCTCCGCCCGGTCCCTTTCCGAGGCGGCAAAGAACGAGCCCTACGACCTGTTCGTGCAGGTGTTCGACCCCACCGGCAGCGCGGCTTTCCCCGAGACCTACGTCACCGCCGGGGAGCGCAGCGGCATGGCGGGCAACGACGGGAATACGCCCACGACGGACTACGGCGTGCAGTGGCTCACGGATCTGGCGGGCACCGGCAGGACCGTGGAGGAGGTCCAGGCGGTCTCGGCGGAGGACCGGATCGTGGTCCTCTATGAGCTGTACGCCGGCTCGGCATACGAGTCCACCCAGTGCATGGTGCTGAACGCCGACGGGTCCGTGCTGCTGGAGCCCTTCTCCCTGGGCGCCGTCCGCCTCAATCTGAGCGAGGACCCGGTGTATGCCGACGGGGCGGTGCAGTGGGTTTCCAACGATCCCGGGTCGGACCTGCTGACGATCCGCTGCCTGGACGTATCCGGCCTGGACAGCGGGACCCTGGGGAGCGCCGGGGAGCTTTCCTGGCTGTACCTGAACGGCAGCCTCACCGTCACCGGACCCGTGAGCGGGGAAGCCCCGGCAGTCGCCGCTCTGTACGGCCCCGGGGGAACCCTGCGGGAGGTGCGGATCATCACCGGGCCGGGGGAGGTCTGCTCCCTGCCCCGGAGGGGGGAGAAGCTCCGGCTGATGTGGGTGAACGAAAGGTGGGAGCCCCTCTGCGCCCCGGCGGAGGTGCATGCGGACGCCGGCTGGAGCAGAGGGAACTTTCCCGTCCCCCTTCCGTCCAATACGCCGTAAGGCGGTAAATCTTGCGCGGACGGCCAAACCGTGGTAGAATCAAGGCGACCGTCCCGGGAGGCGCGGGGGAGCCCGCCGAACAGGGAGACCGGCATGCGGGCGCCGGACCGGCAGATCCCGGGGTCCGGCTTCGCCGGAGGCTCCGTCCCGGAGCCCGGGCCGGGAAAAACAGCCCGCCCGTGCGCGGGACGAATTTGATCGGACCGCCGCGCAGACTTCGGCTGAGCGGCGGAATACATCGGGGAGGAATACCATGTCCATAGAGCTTTGGGTGATCGTTGACGCGATCCTGCTGATCCTGATCCTGTGGCAGCTCATCATGGGCATCCGCAACGGCTTCGTGCATATGCTGGGGGGCGTCGTCTCTCTGGGCTGCGGCATCCTGGGCGGCAGCCTCTGCCGCCGGCTCTTTGCGGGTCCCATCGCGGAGAGCTGGCTGGTGCCGGGCATCCGGAAGCTGCTGAACGCGGCGCAGGAAAAGCTCGGCGTTTCGGATATCCTGTCGAACCTGGGGGATATCCTGAAGGATACCCGGCTGCCCGGCTTCCTGAAGCTGGATGTGCTGGAGCAGGCTGCGGAGCGCATACAGGAAAACGGCGCCACCGCCGTGACCAACGCCACGGAGCTCATTGCCCAGCGCATCGCGGGCTGGCTCCTGTTCATCATCGGCCTTCTGGTCGTCACCCTGCTGGTGCGGCTCCTGTTCCGGGCCGTGCTGGAGCCTCTGATCGATCAGCTCCCCCTGGTGGGCAGCGTCAACCACCTCCTGGGGGGCATCCTGGGGGGCGTGTTCGGCATCCTCATCGCCGGCCTGCTGCTGTGCGTCTGCTCCTGGCTGCTGCCCGGCCTGTGGGACAAGGCGGGGGAGATCTTCAGTGCGGAGACCGTCCGCAAGTCGCTCCTGATGAAGCTGTACTACCAGCTTTTGCCCGGCGTCTTCCGGGGCTGACCCCCGGAGGCTGAGGAAAATACGCGGATCGGCCCGCTGCCATTCCGGCAGTGGGCCGATCTTCAGCGTTTTCGGGGCTTTATTCCGCCTCCCCCTCGGGGATGATGCAGGTCATGAGGGTGAGGTTGGAGCAGGCGTTCCAGGAGGACCAGGGCCAACCGTCGGAGGCCACGGGGCCGGGGGTGATGTACACCGGCTTGCCGGTGGCGAGGTAGGTATCGGTTCGGGGCGGGAAGCCCAGGATGCAGCCCTTGTGCTGGCTCTGGTCGCAGAACCGGCGGGCGATCATGGCGGCCTCCTTCTTCTTCCCCGCCAGGTTCAGGCCGGCGCAGAGGAAGAGCTGCACCGGGGCCACCACACGGCCGTGAACGAAGGTGCCGGTACCGTAGTTGGAGTTGGCGCTCCTGAGGCTCTCGGAGGCCAGGCCGATTTCCGTGAGGAAGTTCCCCTCCTCCGTGAGCTGCTCGCAGACCCGGTCGATGATCTTCTGGGGCAGCCGGTCACCCAGGATGATGGGCTGGAAGCAGGCCACGGACTTGCTGTCCACGGGCTTGCCGTTGTGGAAGGTGACGAACTTGTCCCCATCCCAGAATTCGGAGATCAGGGTGTCGAAGAGCTTCTGGCTCCGTGCGTGGTAGGACTCCGCCTCGGCGGTCTTGCCGCAGCCCTCCGCCAGACGGCCCGTCATATCCAGCAGGTCGATCATGAAGGCGATGAGGTCCGGGTTCACCGTGGGGAAGCCGTCCTGGAAGATGGTGGCGTCGTCCCAGCCGGAGTCGTTGGGGGAGTTGATCATGGTCACGTCGTCCCCCCGGCCCGCGCTGCGGGTGGTGACCCAGAAGTCCACCCACTTGGCGAACTTGGGATACATCCGGGCGCACTCCTCCGGGGTGAGGAAGCTGTCCCCGCACTTCCTGATGAGGAACTTCAGGGCGAAGCCCTGGATGGGAGGCTGGATGCCCGCGTTCTTGGTGAGATACCCCACGTTGCCGGGGAGCTGGCCCGTCACCTCGTCCTGGTACTCGAACATGGTGCAGATCTGCCGCCAGCCCTCCTTGGGGTTGCCCATCATGGACATGCCGTTGAAGGACTGCTGCCAGGAGAAGGCCTCCCCCAGGTATTCGTAGTGCATCAGGATCATGGGGGACTGGTAGATGCCCGTGGGCTTCACCCGCCGGGCCCAGACGGTATGGGTGGCGTACTTGAAGAGCTCCTCATAGCCCTTGGCGGGCTTCAGGTAGTTCTTCTGGAAGGCGTGGTAGCGGTCGAAGCCGTCCTGCTTCAGGGCCTCCGGGTCGGGGTAGGTCTCCGGGAGCTTTCCCACCTCGATCATGTCCTCATGGACGGCGAAGTCCAGCTCGCCCTTCTCGTCCGGCACCAGGTCGAGGGTGAGGGCGGTGTATTCGCTGCCGTCCTCCTTCATGGGGGCGCAGACCTGGAGGCTGCCCTTCAGGGGGCGGAAGCGGAGCTTGCCGTAGGTGCCGTAGGTGACCTCGGTGGTGCCGTCCGGCAGGGTGCAGACGCCGTGGCAGGCCTGGGGAGCGCGGCCCCCCGCCCGGTAGGGCTCGGCCACCAGCCGCAGGGTGACGCCGTCCTTGCTCAGGACCCGGAAGTATTCGTCATAGGTGAAGATGATCTCCAGGGACCCGGCGGGGAGGTTCAGGAGCATGGAGCCGGGGTCCCCCTTGTAGGCATAGGGGATCTCCCGTCCCCCCTGGAGGGTGTGGAGGGTGAAGACGAACTCGTTGCTCATCATCCAGGCCCCCGGCTTGAAGCTGGAGAGCTGGAGCAGATGGGTGTAGTAATTTTCAATGAGGAAGAATGCGGAGCCCTCCCGGGCGTATACCGCATGGGTCAGGTCAAAGCGTTCGCTGGTTCCGAACATCTCTACTCAGCTCCTTTCCTGCAGGGCCAGCAGCAGGGCGCTGCGGGCGGGGTCGAAGGCTGCGGCGGAGGGCGCGTCC
>JAEEGI010018230.1_pt1 | contig 14284 bp, 10 predicted proteins | sample 8958751 | NCBI WGS metagenome assembly JAEEGI01 (sample SAMN16246545, study PRJNA631951) | gut metagenome | biome: gut microbiome; feature: rumen; material: KS-attached | host: Bos | place: Iran: Karaj | collected 2018-10
ACTTGAGTGACAACGCAAGGACCTACTTCGATAACAGTGCACGGCACGTTCTTGCCGTCGGCACTGAAAACGGATGTCATTCCGATTTTCTTTCCTAATAATCCTGGCATTTCTCTTGAAATTTTAAAAATTACTGTTTGTTAATGCTGTTTGTTTAACTCGTTTTGTTCAATCCTTTGTACTACACCTTGATCTCGACCTCAACACCGCTGGGCAACTCGAGCTTCATCAGGGCGTCCACAGTCTTAGCAGTAGAGCTGTAGATGTCGATGAGACGCTTGAAGGATGCCAGCTGGAACTGTTCGCGGGACTTCTTGTTGACAAAAGTCGAACGGTTCACTGTGAAGATGCGCTTGTGGGTGGGCAGGGGGATAGGACCGCTCACTACAGCGCCAGTGCTCTTCACTGTGCGCACGATCTTCTCGGCCGACTTGTCAACCAAGTTGTGATCGTAGCTTTTCAATTTAATTCTAATCTTCTGGCTCATATTATTTATAATAATGTAATGTATTATTGCAATAATTCGACGTGACCCAGGCATTCACCCAGCACCTTGAGGGCGATGGGGGTTGCCACAGGGGCAAAGTGGGAAAATGACATCGTGCTCGTGGCACGGCCGCTGGTAATGTTGCGCAGGGCGGTAACGTAGCCGAACATCTCGGCCAGCGGGGTGCTGGCTTTAACGATGCGGGCACCGCTGCGGGCGGTCTCCATGCCCTCGACGATGGCACGACGCCTGTTCAGGTCGGCGATGACGTCACCCATGTTCTCTTCGGGGGTAACGACCTCGAGCTTCATCATCGGCTCGAGCAGCACGGGGCGGGCCTTGCGGCAGGCGCTGCGGTAGGCCTGCATGGCGCACAGCTCAAAGCTCAGGCTGTCGCTGTCCACAGGGTGATAGCTGCCGTCCAGGACAGTCACCTTGAGGCTCTGCATGGGGAAACCGGCGAGCACACCGCTGCGCATCGCGCTCTTGAAGCCTTTCTCGATGCTGGGCATGTACTCCTTGGGGATATCGCCGCCCTTCACCTCGTTGACAAACTGCAGCGTGCCGTCAAAGTCGTCGTCGATGGGCTCGACACGGCATTCGATGTCGGCAAACTTGCCGTGACCGCCGGTCTGCTTCTTGAAGACCTCGCGCACGGTGGCAGCCTGTGAGATGGCCTCCTTGTAGGAAACCTGGGGGCGACCCTGGTTGCATTCCACCTTGAACTCGCGGCGCAGACGGTCGAGGATGATGTCCAGATGCAACTCACCCATTCCACGGATGATGGTCTGGCCAGTCTCCTCGTTCATCTCGACCTGGAAAGTGGGATCCTCCTCGGCAAGCTTTGCCAGACCCACTGCCATGCGGTCAAGGTCGTTCTGCGTCTTGGGCTCGACAGCGATACCGATCACGGGCTCGGGAAAATCCATCGCCTCGAGAACAACGGCGGTGTCAGCGCTGCTGCACAGGGTGTCACCCGTGTGCACGTCCTTGAAACCGACTCCCGCGCCGATGTCACCGCAGCCAATCACCTCCATGGGGTTCTGACGGTTGCTGTGCATCTGGAACAAGCGGGAAACGCGCTCCTTGTGGCCGGTGCGCACGTTATAGACCTGACTGCCGGCATTGAACTCACCCGAATACACGCGGAAGAACACCAGACGGCCCACATAGGGGTCGGTAGCGATCTTGAACACCAGTGCGCACAGGGGCTCCTCAAACAGGGGCTTGCGTGCGATCTCCTTCTCGGGGTCATTCACTGCCACACCCTTCACCTCACCTGCGTCAGACGGGCTGGGCAGGTAGGCGCAAACGGCGTCGAGCAGCGTCTGCACACCCTTGTTCTTGAACGAGCTGCCGCACAGCACGGGAACCATGTTGCGGTCGAGCGTAGCCTTGCGGATAGCGCTCTTGATCTCGTCCACGGAGATTGATTCGGGGTCGTCAAAGTACTTGGCCATGAACTCGTCGTCAAACTCGGCAAGCTGCTCGAGCATCTTGTCGCGATACTCGTTCACCTCGTCGATCATGTCGGCGGGGACGTCGGCGGTCTCATACTCGGCACCGAGGGTCTCGTCGTGCCAGTAGAGGGCCTTCATCGTGATCAGGTCAACAACGCCCTTGAAATTCTCTTCGGCGCCGATGGGCAACTGAATGGGGCAAGGATTGGCCCCGAGGACCTCGCGGATCTGGCGCACTACGTCCAGGTAGTTGCAGCCCACACGGTCCATCTTGTTAACATAGGCGATGCGAGGCACCTCATACTTGTCGGCCTGACGCCACACCGTCTCGCTCTGGGGCTCTACGCCGCCCACAGCGCAGAAGGTGGCGATAGCGCCATCCAGCACGCGCAGCGAGCGCTCCACCTCTACGGTGAAGTCCACATGCCCCGGAGTGTCGATCAGGTTGATCTTGTACTTGTCTCCGTCATAGTTCCAGAACGCGGTGGTAGCGGCGCTGGTGATGGTGATGCCCCTCTCCTGCTCCTGCTCCATCCAGTCCATGGTGGCGGTACCTTCATGAACCTCGCCCATCTTGTGGGTCAGGCCCGTGTAGTACAAGATCCGCTCCGATGTGGTGGTCTTGCCGGCATCGATGTGTGCCATGATGCCGATGTTACGTGTATATTTCAGTTGTGCGTCGGTGCCCATTGTCTAGTTCACGTCGTCGCTAAATCAGAATCTGAAGTGAGCAAATGCGCGGTTAGCCTCGGCCATGCGGTGCATGTCCTCTTTACGCTTGAATGCGCCACCCTGCTCGTTATAGGCGTCCATGATTTCAGCAGCCAGCTTGTCGGCCATAGTCTTGCCGCCACGCTTGCGAGCGAAAATGATCATGTTCTTCATTGAAACCGACTCTTTGCGGTCGGGACGGATTTCGGTGGGCACCTGGAAGGTAGCACCACCCACGCGACGGGACTTCACCTCCACCTGGGGAGTGATCTTCTCCAACGCGGCTTTCCAGATTTCGAGAGGGGTCTTCTCTTCACTAGCCATCTTCTTGCCCACGAGATCCAGGGCACTGTAGAAGATACGGTAAGACGTGTTCTTCTTACCATCATACATGAGGTGGTTGACGAACTTGGTTACGCGAACGTCACCGAACTTAGGATCGGGCAGAATGATCCTCTTTTTTGGCTTAGCCTTTCTCATTTTTTAAACACAGTTGTAGTTTTAAGTCTGCTTGGTTGTCTTTTGCTTTGTTCTTCAACGCCCGCCGCTGCGGCGCGTTTACTCAACCAAATGAATCAATCCAATAAAACTGAAAACTAAGTTTGAAATTAATTTTACTTTTGAATTGTTTTAGTAAGTCTTGGCCTTGATGCGTCAATGATTATTTTTTCTTCTTGGGACGCTTGGCACCGTACTTGCTGCGGCGCTGGGTGCGGCCTTCAACACCGGCGGTGTCGAGAGTGCCACGGATGATGTGATAGCGTACACCGGGAAGGTCCTTAACGCGACCACCGCGTACCATGACGATCGAGTGCTCCTGCAGGTTGTGGCCCTCACCAGGGATGTAGGAGTTGACCTCCTTGCCATTGGTCAGGCGCACACGGGCAACCTTGCGCATTGCCGAATTCGGCTTCTTAGGCGTGGTCGTGTAAACACGAACACACACACCGCGACGCTGGGGACATGCGTCCAGAGCGGGCGATTTGCTGGTGGATTCCAGAGCAGTGCGGCCTTTTCTTACTAATTGCTGAATAGTAGGCATCTTAGTTCTGTTTAGTTTTTTAATTAATTTGACAAATATTTTTCAGTTTGCTTCCCTGCCCTCTAGAGCGCTTAATCTATCACGTTATCAAGCGGTTAGATATCATTTTTCGGCCTAGCGGCGCAAAAAAGCGATGCAAAATTACAAACAATTTTCCGAACAGCCAAACTTTTCAGCCTTTTTCTCTTATATATAAGGTACCCCAGCCCAACGAGCCAACTATCTGTTTTTCATACAAATACACCTAAATTCATGGTTTTCAGCCACTTTCGAAAGTGTGAAAATTATTCAAACTTAACATTATTTAACTTATTTTAGCCGAAAAAACCTCGTTTTTTGGCTAATTCTGTGCCTAACGGCGTCACTTCCCTACCCGATTTCAGTAACCATCTCTTGGTAAGTAAAGGCGCTGGTTTCACTTACACATTATAATAATATATAGGGGGAATTTTTCAGGAAAAGCATTACCTTTGCTGCGGTAATCCCTAACACTGAAAGATGATGAATCTCATAGCCAATATCACCCTGCTCGTTGCAGCACTGCTCGACATGATAGTGCTGCTGGGTGGCGACATTGCCGACCACCGCAACAATGGCCACAGCAACTCTAAGTACTACCGGTGGCTCAACAAGAGTGGCGAACTCATGTCACTCAAGCGCCTGCTGCTGCTTGCCGTGTTTGTCTGCACATTCACCACGATGGCGCTACAGTCGTGGATAGTGGTCATGATCCTGGCAGCGACACTGCTCATCCAGGGCATCTACCTGCTGTGGCGGCGCCAATGGAAACTATTGGATGACGGAAAGAATGCGAGGCAGATGTTGTTCACAGCCATATTCATTGTGCTGTGCGCTATTTTCGGTGTGGGTCAAAGTGCCCTTAGGAGCTCAGTCGGCACCACACTCTTCGCCTCACGCGTCACATCGATGGCTGCTGTGATGATCGTCCCCATCACCTGGCTGCTCACGATGTTAACGGCCTGGGTGCTCAGGATTCGCCCTGACTCGGACACTCCAGAGCAGCAAGACCAGCAGGATTAAGGATTTCCAAATACTCGGCATAGGGGATGAAACGCCCGCCCATCGACTTGAGATGGGGCGTTTCGAGCTGACAATCAATGAATTTGCCGCCAATGCGCTGCATGAACCTGGCCAGATGGATCAGGGCCAGCTTTGATGTGTTGGGCTCGCGCGAGAACATGCTCTCGCCAATGAAGCACGGTCCCATCGCCACGCCATACAGGCCGCCAACCAGTTCATTCTCCTGGTTCCACACCTCGACGCTCACGGCATAGCCCTGCCGATTGAGGTGGCGGTAGGCCTTCATGATATCCTCGCCCAGCCAGGCCCCATTCATGTCGTAACGGCCATCAACCTTGCTGCAGCCGGCTATAACACCGTCGAAGTCGTCGTTAAAGGTCACATGGTAGGCCTTCTTGTTCATCAGCGTGCGCATCGAGTGGGAGATGTGGATTTCATCGGGAAAAATCACAAAGCGCTGCATGGGGCAATACCATGCCGGATAAGGCCAGTCACGGAACGAATACCACGGGAAAATGCCGTAGCTGTAAGCCAGCAACAGACGCTCCTCGCTCAGGTCACCACCAACGGCGATCAAGCCGTCGGGCTCTCCCAAGCGCGGATCAGGAAATACCAGGTCTTCTGTCAGTTCATACACCATTTTCCAGGTCCTCCAAGTCCTCGATCACACATTCTCCTCCCTGCTTGAGAGCACCAAAGAGGATTTCCCGCACCAGGCGGGTCTTCAGGCGGTTGTGGATCACGCGGTCCATCTCGCGGGCGCCGTATTCCTGGCTATATCCCTCCTGCAGCAGCAGCTCTCGGGCTTTATCCCCCAGTTTCAGAGTGACGCCCTTGGGTGTCAGCATCGCCTGCAGCTCACGCAGTTTCTTGTCCAGAATCAGACCGGCCATCGTGCGGTCCATGTCGTTGAAGACCACAATCGACGACAGGCGGTTGATAAACTCAGGCTTGAAAGTCTTCTTGACCTGCTTGAGCATCGCCTGCCCTGCCGTCACGGTCGAGGCAAAACCTACCGAGGCCTGGCGGGCAAACTGCGCGCCGGCATTGCTGGTCATGATGAGCACCACATTGCGGAAGACGGCCTTGCGACCCTTGTTGTCGCTCAGGGTGCCATAGTCCATCACCTGCAGCAGCAGGTTGAAGATGTCGTCGTGAGCCTTCTCGATCTCGTCGAGCAGCAGGACACAGTCAGGGTGCTTGCGCACGGCATCGGTCAACAGGCCGCCGTCATCATATCCCACATATCCGGCAGGCGAGCCGATGAGTTTGGCCACGGTATGCTTCTCGACATATTCGCTCATGTCAAAGCGCACCAGCTCTACGCCCAATTCGCTGGCAAGCACACGGGCCACTTCGGTCTTGCCCACGCCAGTGGGTCCCACAAACAGCAGCGAGGCCAGCGGTTTGTTCTCATCGGTGAGGCCAGCCTTGGACATCTGCACGGCCTCCACCACCTGCTGTACGGCAGTGTCCTGGCCATAGATCTTGTCCTTTATGCGCGACTCGAGCGTCTCGAGTTTGCCGTTATCACTCTCGTCCATCGTCAAGGCATCGACTTTTGCTATGCGGGCGAGCACACTGGCGATAAGCGCCTTGTCAACACGACGGCTCTCGCCCTCCTTGCGGTTCATCTGCACCCATGCGCCGGCCTCGTCCATCAGGTCGATGGCCTTGTCGGGCAAGTAGCGGTCGGTGATGTGACGGGCGCTGCCCTTGACGGCCAGTTCCAGTGCGTCGTCATCATACTCCACCTGGTGGAATTCCTCATAGCCCTCTTTGAGCATCTGCACGATCTTGAGTGTCTCTTCGATGCTCGGCTCCTCGATGGGCACCTGCTGGAAACGCCGCATCAGGCCCTTGTTGCGCATGATGTAGCGGTTATACTCCTCGTAGGTGGTCGCACCGATAAAGCGCACCTTGCCTCCCTCGAGATACGGCTTCAGCAGGTTGCTCGCGTCCATCGAGCCCTCCCCTATCTGTCCGGCGCCAACGATATTGTGTATCTCATCAATATAGAGGATGGAACCTTGTTCGGCTGCGATGCCTTTCATCACGGTCTTGAGGCGTTTTTCAAAATCGCCGCGGTATTGCGTGCCGGCTATGAGCGACCCCATATCCAGCTGGTAGATTTTGGCGCCCTGCAGGGTCTCGGGCACATTGCCGTCCTGGATGCGCTGTGCCAGGCCATAGACAATGGACGTCTTGCCCACACCGGGTTCACCGATGTGAAGCGGATTGTTCTTGTCCTTGCGGCACAATACCTGAATGGTGCGGTCCAATTCCGCCTCGCGCCCGATCAGCGGATTGTGGTCGGTCAGGTGGTCGTTGATGCACAACACATAATCCCGCCACCCGCTGGCTGCCGGGCGGGCATCCTTCTGTTTGTCCGGCTCGAGCGGTTCACTCTCATCAACGACCTCGCCCTCATCACCGCTTGCAGGGCTTTCCTCAAGCTTGCGGCTTTCGGCATAAGTATAGATGATGCTCTTCAAGAACTGCTCCTTGTCCTCGTTGATGAGAGCATTGAGGCAGTTGGCGGCAAACGAGTCCTTGAGCTGCATCATCGCCAGGAAAAAATGCGGCACATCCACCACATCATCCTTGGTCAGTTCGCTGTCATGCTCCATGAGCTGCATGAGTTCTCCGTACTGGTGCGAGGCATACAGCTGGCGATGCGGCTCCTCCTCTTCACTGAAGTGTTCCTGCCTGTCAATGTATTCACGCAGTTTCTCCTTCACTTCGTCGATGGGCAGGTCAAGGACAGTTGATTCCAACACATCACACACCACCTTGTCACCCAATGCCGAGAGCAGCAGGTGTTCAGGGGTCACCAGCTTGTTGCGGCACGTGTCGGCAAGAATCATTGCCGAGGTGATGATATTCTCGAGTTCAGTTGTAATATTCACGGCTTGTCAGCTTGCTTTGTTGTTTTTAAATCGTTTCACTCAGGCTCGCAGGTGATTTTGAGGGGGAAACCCTCCTGCCTAGCCTTTGCGGTGGCTTGGGAGGCCTTGGTCATGGCCACGTCATAGCTATATACTCCCACTATGGCCTGTCCCTCGCGATGCACCTTCATCATCAGTGTCACGGCCTCGTCAGCAGGCTTGTTAAACACCTGCCTCAGGACCTCAGTGACAAATTCCATTGTCGTGAAGTCATCGTTATGGAAAATCACCTTATACTGCCGGGGCTCCTCGATGAGAATGCGTTCGCGGCTTTTAACCCCTGTGCCAGTTCCTGGCCTGTTCACTTCTGCCATATTGTCACGATAGTTATTCCTTGACAAAATTACTCATTTTACCGCAATCCAGCAAATACTGTGCCATGCCCACAAAGTGAAGGCACCGCCAGGCATGTTCTGCCACAGCGGTGCCAACTTGTCTAGTTCTCACCTCCCTGTTGAGGGCGTTTTACCAGATGATGACGCGATCGGCGGGGTCGCGCCACATCTTCATCTGAGGCTGGATGTCAAAGGCGTTGAAGAACTCCTCCAGATTGCGGATGGCCACATTCACACGGTTTACGCCCAAGCTGTGCGGGTCAACCTTGGTGCGGCGCAGCATCTCCTCCTTGGTGATGTTGGCAGCCCACACGTTGGCATAGCTCAAGAAGAAACGCTGGTCGGGGGTGAAGCCGTCAATCATTTCGTTACCCTTGCCCTGTTCGGTCTTCTTGAAGGCGCTGTAGGCGACGCGCAGGCCGCCATGGTCAGCGATGTTCTCACCCATGGTGAATGTGCCGTTGGCATGAACGTCATCGGCAACAATCTCGGCACTGTACTGGGCGCCCAGCTTGTTGGCGAGTTCCTGGAACTTGGCGGCGTCCTCAGCGGTCCACCAGTCCACCATATTGCCGTTGTGGTCAAAGTTGCGGCCCTGGTCGTCAAAGCCGTGGGTCATCTCGTGCCCGATGACCACGCCGATAGCGCCATAGTTGCAGGCCTCATCGGCATTGGGGTCGAAGTACGGCGCCTGCAGGATACCGGCCGGGAAGCAGATTTCGTTGCTCGAGGGCTCGTAGTAAGCATTAACCGTCTGTGGGGTCATGAACCAGCGCTCCTTGTCCACAGGCTTGTTCAGCTGGCCGTATTCATACTCGGCCTGGAAGCGTTGGGCGTTCAACAAGTTCTCCCAGTAGCTCTTGGTGGGGTCGATGTCCAGATTGCTGTAATCCCTCCACTTGTCAGGATAGCCGATCTTGACGGTGAAGCTGTTGAGCTTGACCAGGGCATTCACCTTGGTCTTGGGGCTCATCCACGACAGCGTGGCGATGTGCTCACCCAGGGCTTTCTTGAGGTTATCCACCAGCTGCTGCATCTTCTTCTTGGAGTCAGCGGGGAAGTACTTCTCGACATATAGCTGGCCTACGGCCTCGCCCAGCATGGTGTTGGGTACATCGAGCGAGTGTTTCCAGCGCGGCATCTTCACCTGCTTGCCCGACATGGCACGGCTGTACATGTCGAAGTTGGCGTCGGCAAACGCGTCACTCAGGTAGGGAGAAGCGGCATCCACATACTTGAAGATCAGGTATTCCCTCACGTCCTCTTCCTTGAGCGTTTTCATCATCTCGTTGACCTTTGCCAGCGACTTGGGCTGGAAAACGCACACCTTGTCGAGCTCGCTGATATCCAAACCGGCAAAATACTGGCTCCAGTTGATGTTGGGATAATCGGCCCTGAGCTGGTCCAGGCTCATCACATTGTAGAGCTTGCTGTAGTCGCGGGTTTCTTCACGGGTCATGGCCACGCGTGCCAGGGCCGTTTCAATGTTCATCACACGCTGGGCAGCCTTCTTGGCATTAGCCTTCTTGTAGCCGATGAGTTGGAACAGCTGCTGGATGTAATTGACATAGGCGTTGCGCACCTTGACGGTATTGGCGTCGTTTTCCAGGTAGTAGTCGCGGTCACCCATGCCCAGGCCGCCCTGCATGAGGTACATCATGTTGGTGTTGGAGTCCTTAAGGTCGGCCATGACTGCCGAGTTGAAGAATGGTGACGCGATGCCGACATGCTGGTCGGCGATTGCGGCCATGTAATTGTCACGCGTGAGGGTCTTGTACTGGTCGATGCCGGCCTTGAGGGGCAACATGCCTTCCTTGTTGAGGCGCACGCTATCCATACCCATGGCATAAAGGTCACCCACCTTCTGCTTGATGCTGCCACGGGGGTTGTTGGTCCCTAACGTGGTAATGATGTCCTTGACCTGATTGCGGCTGTTCTCGGCCAGTTGGTCAAACGTGCCAAAACGGGCATACTGCGGGTCCAGCGGATTGTTGAGTTTCCAACCGCCACAGGCATACTGATAAAAGTTCTCTCCCGGCATGGTGCTCGGGTCCAGATTGTTGCGGTCAACGCCCTTGATCGGGTTGCCGGCAACCGATGTCATTGCAATGACTGACATGAATAACAAGATGATTTTTCTCATAATTGAAATTTATTGGTTTTGGTAATAAAGATTCGACTCAATCAGCTGCTTCAGCAGCAAAGGCTCCATGACGGCATAGCCCGTGAGATTGGGATGTACGCCATCCTCGGTATATTCCGCATTCAACGATGAGCCATCGGCAGTCATCGACGGGAAGTAATTCAGGAAAGGAATCTGGCGGGCATCGCAATAGGCCTTGATGCGGGCATTCAGGCGCCCGATCTTGCCCACCACGTCCTTCACTCCTGTGTTCCACACAAACCGGTCCGTCGGCAATACCGACGAGAGTACAACTTGGATGCCATGGGCCAACGCCAGCTCAGTCATCGACATGATATTGTCCATCGTGATGTCCTCGTCATACGGGCCATTATTCTCGGCAATGTCGTTCGTGCCGCAGTTGATCACCACGGCAAGGGGCTTCAGGTTAATGACATCTTGGCGGAAACGCGCCAGCATCTGACTCGACACCTGGCCGCCGATGCCCCGCCCCACCAGGTGGTTTTCCACGAAAAAAGCAGGATGAAGCTCCTCCCAAAACTCGGTGATGGAATTACCCATCATCACAATGCGGGCACTATCCACAACTTGGGACAATTCGCTGTTCGATTGCGCATAGCGCGCTTTGTTAGCCCAATCGGCCGGTTCGGCACAATGGCCATTGAATATATTCCAGAACAACATAATGATAACAAATATCCGTTTCATGACTTGCGACGATTAATGCGACATTATATGATTAACGCTCAGGCGAGACAGAAGTTGTTGTAATCTCGCCTAAATTCTTGCGGTATTGCTGGGGACTGACTCCAAACTGCTGCTTGAACGTCTTGGAGAAGTAGGAAAGATTCTGGAAGCCGCACTTACTCGAGATGGCCGTCAACGACAGGCTCTCGTTGGGAATCAGGCGGCGGGCATAGTTCAGACGCACCTGCAGCACATAGGCCACCAGCGTCATTCCAGTAATGTCCATGACGCGGGTACGCAGCTGTTTGGGGCTTAACGACAATGCTGCCGCAATATGCTCCATGTCGATATCGTCATTCGCCATCTGGGCATGAATGACCTCTACCAGTTTGCTGATAAGTTGCTGGTCCTCCTTGCTCATGGACATTGGACGGGATTCACGGCTGGCATCATGTCGGCTCTGATACAAGCGGTCTCGAATGATTGACCGTTGGTTGATCAGATGATCGGCGACCAAACGCAGTTCACCTGAATTGAACGGCTTGACAAGCACATTGTCAGCACCGGCCTCAATGCAGGCCATGCGAGTCTGTTCGCTCATGTTTGACGTCATGGCAATGATGGGAATGTGAATGAGGGTCGGCGTGGAGCGCAGGCGCTTGATCAGTTCCCAGCCATCCATAACGGGCATGGTCATGTTGGTGACGATCAGGTCAGGCACAAGATCCTGAGCGCTCTGCAATGCCTCGCGGCCGTCACGTGCCAGCCTCAAGTTGTACTTGTCACTCAAATGGCTAGCGATGAAAAAGGCCACATCTTCATTATTCTCGACGATAAACACAAGCGGTAACTGCTTCGAGTCCTTACGGATTCTCTTTTCGGCAAAACTAGAAAAATCTGCAGCCTGGGCATCTTCATCTCCCTTGGCAAACTGTACCGGGAAGTTGATGGTGAATGTGGTGCCTTGGTTCGGTTGGCTTTCTACGGCAATCGTGCCATTCATCGATCGCACAATCTGCTTGACAAGTGCCAATCCCACACTCACCCCTGCACCGTCATCATCATTTTCATGACTCTGCGAAAGCGGGTCAAACAAGCGGTCTATCTCATTCTCAGGAATGCCTTTGCCCGTATCAGCCACAGTCAACTGGACGTGACCCGATTCTGGAGTCTCCAGCGACACCGTCACATTGCCGTTTCGTGGGGTGAATTTGATGGCATTGTCAACAAGCGTGTGCACGATCTTGCGAATATACTCCAAGGGGAATTCCACGACCAGGGTATGCAACGAGGATATGAATTCAAGGTTGATGAGTTGACTGGCTGCCGACTCACTGTGGTTATCGACAAGCATGCGCACAAACATCACGATGTCGCCTGTTTTTTCCTCAGGCAGCTCCTCAGCACCCGACTTCACGGCCTCTATATCCAATAACTGGTTAACCAGTCCCAGCATCCTGTTACCATGATTGATGATCAGTTCACCCAATTGTTTCCTGTCTTCAACACTTGTTTTGACATTATCAAGCAGGTGGTGCCCGGCATTCATGATAACGGTTAACGGGGTCTGCAGCTCGTTGGTGATATTGGTGAAGAAATGTGACTTCAATTCCTGGGTCTTACGTTGCATCTGCATTACGCTCCGGCTCTTGCGCCAAGCGACGGTCATAGCAATCAGCATCAACACAGCCATCAACAGCAGCAACAGCCCACCCCACTTGAGCGCCTGGTTGATCTTGCGCTTGCTTGCACTCATTTGCTCAACGTTCAAGCTCTGGGCTGTAAGATCCATTACTCCCATCTGCGTTGACAGCAACTTCGATTGCAGCGAGTCGGTCAAGGCTGTGTAACGTTCAAGATGAATCATGGCTGCAGCCGGGTTCTCGTCACGCATGGTTTGCCACAGGCCACGTTCGGCAATGCGTTCAGTCTTGGGTGAGCCGCACTTGACGCTCTGTTCCAAGGCCTTCTTGTAATAGGCCATTGCGGCCTCGCGGTTTCCCAATTTCTCGTTGACGCTTGCCAACTGGTTATAACACACAGCCAGAGAATAGGTATTATTGGCTTTTTCAAGTTCAGGAAGGGCTCTGTTCATCACAGCCAGCGCCTGTTTATATTGTGACAACGCTTCGAGGACAGCACCCTTCTGCGACAAGCGGATAGCGGCTTTTTCTTTACGGCCGGCTAAACTGTCGATCTTGTATGCTTCATCGATCGCCTGCATAGCCTTGGATGGCTCATGATTCATTAAAAACAACTCGCTGGCCATTCCCAGCCTGATTGCCAACCGGTCCTGACGTTTCAGTTTGCGTTCCAGAGCGATGGCACGCTCAATATATCGGATACCCGCTTGAGGCTGCTTCACTGCCAGATAGATGGCAGCAAAGGAATTCAAGTCGCCACTGATCAATTCATCATCGCCCAAATCCATGTCAATACTGTAGCACTCCTGCAGACTGTGAAGAGCCTTGTCATACTCACCAAGCCGGAAATAGGTGTTGAACATCGTCGACAGGATATCACTCCTCAAACGCTTGTCCCTGATTTTTGCCGACAAGTCGTCAGCGCATGAGATTGCCTCAAGTGACTGGGCATACTGCTCTTTGTCGTAATAATACTCTGCCATCCAGTAATGGAGATTCGCTTCTACGACTGTTTGCCGTGAGTGTGCATCATAGGAGTACAGTGTATCAATAAACCCCATATCGGCAAGCTCTTTAAAAATGTCGTTGGCAAGAGCAATCTTCAAGTTATCATCACAATTCTGGAACTTGACATAGAGGGAGTCAACCGAAAGAGCACGCACAGGCATAAACAAGCCCAACAAAGTCAGTAGAGCCACAATAAGCCGCTTAGGAAATATGACCTGCGCCACCTTCATAATCGCAAAATTAAGCATTTTATTCCACTCCGCCATACACCACCCCCACTTTTTATAGCTCCCCATCCTATCCGTTATATCCGTTTTCTCCGGGCAACAAAAAAACGAGGGAGCCGCAGCTTTCACTGTGACTCCCTCTTAGGGGGCGGTTACCTACTCTCCCACTTTCGCAGTACCATCGGCGTGGTGAGGCTTAACTTCTCTGTTCGGAATGGGAAGAGGTGGGACCCTCACGCTATGACCACCTTATCTTTTACCTTTTCAGCCCTGACGGCGCATCTTGCATGGGCCGCGGCTGTGATGACTAAAAAAGACCATCGGGGGAACGCTCCGCGCGACAAAGATCTTGTTCGCGACTTCTTCTTACTAACCGGTCCGACGCAATGACACCGGGACAAGCCCTTTTCATTGCATGCCTTGTATCTCAACCTCTGCCTCCGCTCCGGCTCTGCACCTCCGACTAGCGGAGTGCGGCCACACGGAAACAGCGGTCACAAGAAAGATTTCGGGTGATTAGTACGGCTCGGCTGAGGACGTTGCCGCCCGTGC
>JAEEGI010018235.1_pt1 | contig 14282 bp, 18 predicted proteins | sample 8958751 | NCBI WGS metagenome assembly JAEEGI01 (sample SAMN16246545, study PRJNA631951) | gut metagenome | biome: gut microbiome; feature: rumen; material: KS-attached | host: Bos | place: Iran: Karaj | collected 2018-10
TAAAGAGCATAACGATCACACTGATGCAGGAACTTGACTACTGTAAGGCACACGCACCTAAGGCAATCATCCTTGCAGCAACAAACGTTGTTGAGAACCTGGATCCGGCACTCCTTTCAAGATTCTCGATAAAAAAAGAAATTCCTCTTCTGAGCAATGAGGAGAAACTTGGCTTTGTCTGCAAGTACATGAACAGCATGGATGTTCCTTACAATGTAGATCAGGTAAGAGAATATATAGCTCGCAATTCAAGAGTCACACAAAGAATCATGGAGCAGGACATAATAAGAGCTCTTATTTCCTGGCTTGACAGCTCCAAGGAAGGATTTGTCACTCTGAGCGCATACCAAAACTATTAAACACGCCAAACAGGTAAAATAACATGGCGCCAATATATGATTTGTTTGCTTGCAAAAATAAAACAAATGAGGTAGTATCTCAATGTTGAACTCAATATGCACTAATTCATCGGAGGGTGAGTTGTTCTTGAAACGACGAGCTGGATAAGATGACCGGTTGAGATGCCGGTTGCTTATCCAGCTTTTTATAATTAACCAAAGGAAGGTGTTCACTTATGGCAAGCAATCAAGATTTTACTGAAGGGAAAATACTGGGACCGCTTCTCAAATTTGCAATTCCCATCCTATTTGCTTTATTTCTACAGTCTCTTTACGGAGCAGTTGACCTGATGATAGTGGGGAAATTTGCCAGCCCGGCAGATGTTTCCGGAGTTTCTACTGGATCGCAGATAATGATGACGCTAACCAATCTTGTAAGTTCTCTGTCCATGGGAATGACTGTATTCCTCGGGCAAAAAATTGGTGAAAAGAAAGCATCCGAAGGTGGGCAAATAGTAGCCAATGGTATAATGCTTTTTCTTACGATTGGGTTTTTACTAACTATATTCATATCAGTATTTGCGGGTAATCTGGCAAGCATCATGAATGCCCCAAACGAAGCCTACAGTCTTACTGTATCTTATATAAGAATTTGCGGAGCGGGTGCTGTAGTGATAATATCGTACAACCTTATTGGAAGCATTTTTCGAGGGCTTGGAGATTCAATCACACCACTGGTTACTGTGCTTATAGCCTGCTTCTGTAATATAGTTGGTGACCTTACTCTGGTGGCTGGCTTTAATATGGGTGCAAAGGGAGCGGCAATAGCCACCGTACTTGCGCAGCTGATCAGTGTAGTAATATCACTTCACTTTATCAGCAAAAAGAAACTTCCCTTCAAGATTGACAAATCCAGTTTTAAGCCTTCAAAGGATATAATCACAAAAGTGATTCGTATTGGTGCACCGGTAGCATTACAGGATCTTCTGGTCGGAATATCATTTCTTGTTATTCTCGCGATAGTCAATACACTTGGCGTCATAGCATCAGCCGGTGTTGGTGTCGCAGAAAAAGTATGCGCATTCATAATGCTGATACCGATGGCGTTTGCCCAGTCTATGTCTGCATTTGTAGCTCAGAACAGAGGCGCCGGCAAGCTTGACAGAGCATTCAAAGGCCTCAGATATGCTATAGGAGTATCTTTAATATTTGCGATACTTATGTTTTACACCGCCTTTTTTCATGGAGATCTGCTTGCTGGGATATTCGCAAAGGATGTTGAAGTTGTAACCGCGTCCTGGGATTACCTTAAAGCATATGCCATAGATTGTCTGTTTACCTGCTTTTTGTTTTGTTTTATTGGTTTTTTTAACGGCATGGAATATACTCGATTTGTCATGCTTCAAGGAATTATTGGTGCATTTCTGGTAAGGATTCCAGTATCATACCTTATGAGTAAACAGGAACCCGTATCACTTTTTCACATTGGCTTGGCAACACCTTGCTCCACCCTGACACAGATAACAATGTGCTTTATTTGTCTTATTATGTTAAAACGCAAAGTGAAAAAGTCCTGAAGCTGTTATAATCGTATTTAGAAATACTATTCAATGAGATGGATGAGGAGGTAACAGTTATGATTATAGCAATGGCCAATGATCACGCCGGTACTCAGATGAAAGAAGAAATTAAAGCATACCTTGTCTCACAGGGATATGAAGTAAAAGATTTTGGTACATACGATGATAAATCCTGCGATCTGTCAGACTTTGTATATCCTGCAGCCCTTGCTGTTGCCAGGGGAGAATGTGACAGAGGCATTTTCTGTGATGGAGTAGGGTATGGGAGTGCTCTTATTGCCAACAAAATCAATGGATGCTATGCTGCTGTATGCCAGGATCCATTATGTGCCACACTTGCCAGAGAACATACCGATTCAAATATCCTTTGCCTGGGCGCTAAGATAATAGGCGGTCTGATGGCCATGGAGATCGTAAAGACATGGCTTTCCACCAACCCTCTTATGGATGAAAAATACAGAAGAAGAGTACAGAAAGTATGCGAAATAAATGATAAGCACTGTGTTCCTGTTAAATAATCCGATCTAAAGACCATCAAATATCCAAAGCCATAATGCTAAAGCAAACTGCTTTAGTATTATGGAATATCAATAGAACTATTTGGAGAAAGACAATGAAATCACTTGTAGTTTACTATTCACTTGAAGGTAATACCGAGTACGTTGCAGGAAAAATTGCAGAAAAGCTTGGTGCTGACACACTTAAGCTCACACCTAAAAAAGCATATTCAGACAAAGGATTTTCAAAATTCTTTTGGGGAGGAAAAAGTGCAGTAATGGCAGAAAAGCCGGAGCTTGAACCTTATAATGTAGACCTGTCGTCATATGATCAGATCGTTTTTGGATTCCCTGTATGGGCGGGTACTTTCACGCCACCAATAAGAACATTTGTCAGTGACAATATAGAAAGCCTTAAGAACAAACACATATCTGCATTTGCATGTCAGAGTGGAGCAGGAGCGGAGAAGGCATTTGCGAAACTTGCCTCAACCATTGGTATAACAAGCTTCGAACATACTCTAATACTCATAGATCCACTCGCAAAAAAGTCTCAGGAAAATGACCTTAAGCTCCTTACATTCGCTAAAAAGCTCCAGGAGGCAGATACATGATTCGGGAACTTAGCCCAAAAGAAAAACAAGAATATGACAGACTTACTCGTTTCTGTACCCAGCTCACACTGGCAGACTTCTCAGAAGACAGAGCACTAAAAAATCTCCCCGCCACCAGAAGAAGAACCGGTGCACAGGAAGATACCGAAATGCCATTTAGAAAGCATGGTTAAGAATATCTTTTCGTCTTGGCTTTAATATGTTTCGTAACGATTACTGGGGATTTTTTCCTCAGTTTTTTTGTTGTAAAAAGCAGATAGCTTGTATTACCCAAAAAATCCTCAATGCTCACTATCTCAGAATAATGGATAATATCATCATCGCCACCATCATATGATACATATATATTGCCATTATCCTTCACGCCTGCGATGTCTACTCCAACAAAAAACTTGTTCTCAGTTTTAATAATGCATCGCTGACCTGTTGTAAACCAATCCGTAAGATTTATAGTAAACTGTTCCTTAAATCTTACGGCAAGAACACCGGTATTTGCAGAATATTTTTCTTTCCCAAAGGCAATGTGTCCTGACTTCATTTCTTTAACACTGCATGAGAATATCCCCATTTCATTCTTAACAATAACACTTCCGTCACTTTCCACCTTAAGAATTATTGATTCCAGCATTCTCTTTTTACCATCACCATAGTACACAACGTCCCCAGCACCGTACCATGTTGTGCCATCCAAAGTTCCCTCGTACTCTTTTCTGATAGCAAAGAAATTACTGTCTTTTTCATAAATCCCCTTCATTACTCTTTCCAAAACCTTTCATTTGTTCTTGCACAAAAGAATATACCATATACTTAAAAATATGGCGATAAACCGCAAAATGCATGCAAACAGCACACATTAGCCCCGTATTATCCTACGTTTCCCCTGCTTGTCCCCCTACTTTCCCCCTGTCTTTCCCTGCACAATTCCCCAACAATTTCCGAACGATTTCCTGAAATTTCAATTCTGGATTGAAAAAAAAAGGAGAGCTATTAAAACTCTCCTTAAAATGCCGTAAACCCAAATTTTTTTATGAGATCTTCTCGGCCTTCCTCCTGCTGAATCTTACCGGCTTTCTCATGCCAGTTTCCCCAAACATCCAGGCACCTATGCCAGAAGTATATACCAAAGAGCATGATTGCTTCTTCTTTACGATAACCAAAAACATGATGATCAAGGCCAAGGAACTCAGCAACCTCAGCTTCCACAGGATGTGGTTTTGAAAAATAAAGTCCGTCCAGGATGTCAAAATAAAGCATTCCGATTGGAATCTCTTCCTTCTCCTGCGAGTCTGCCTTGAAAAACTTTATTGATTCAAGCGTGTTACTTAAAATGCCCTGTGTCTTTTCATCATTTAAAATCAGCATGAGCATTCTGTTTACAACTGCCGTACCGATAGGTTCATCTGCAATGAAATTTCTATAGGCATAAGGCATAACCTTTTCAATCGAATCACACCCTACAATAGAAAAGTCAAATACGTCCTTATTGAATATGATTTCCCTATGATTTTCAAGAATTATCTTGATGTTCTGTAAAGTCTTATCATCATAGTTTACTCCATAAAGCTCCCCGATTCGTTCTATGAGCTTTTTAGCTGCTGTATCCTTTCCGACCATGCAAAAATTATCCCCTTTTACTTAAAACACACCCTCCATGGTTAAATATTTAACGTGACCATGCAAGTATATTATAAATTTATGAACAAATTATAAACTTTTTATAAAATCGAAACGAAATCTCGTTGCTGCGTTTCTGTAGTTTCCTTGGAATCCCCTACCCATGTGGCATAGCAGACGTAATTTTTTTTCGATTTTATTGAAAAAATGTGAAAAATTTTCAGCAGAGCCTCAAATAAACACAGGAAAAGCCCAAATCTATAAATTATGATTTAAAAGAAACCTTCTTGACAATATATAGTATTAGAGATATTATAATTATGTTTTTAGTTATTATTTTATATTGTTGCGTGTAGAAGTCGAATCAGTTTACTGGTCCGGCTATTTTTTATGCCATATGGCAGAGCAACATGTATCTTTGATACGTGAGAAAAGAGCAGCTTAGCAATAAGTCTGTTCTTTTTTTATGTAAATACATAACAATAACCAGCTTATAGGCAACCTTAAATCAGTTCTATAAGCACAGCAACCATGAAAAAGGAGGAAAAAATCATGGAAATCACTAACATCACAACATTCACACAGGAACTCGTAAACGGCGTTCAGGAATCACTTGGAGAAGGTTTTGTAATTGAAACCAGACCGGTAGAGAAAATGAATGAGAAGTATGATGCACTTACAGTTAAGCCTGTAGATGGCATCATCGGTGTCAACCTCAATGCAACATCTCTTTTCGAAGAGTACGAGAACGGAAAGGCATTTGACAGAATTGTTGATGAAGCTGTCAAAGTTGCAAAGACTGCGCTTGCAAACACTCCCGATTTTGACGTTGAATCCTACAAGGATTACAGCATCATGAAGGACAAGCTTGCAATGGAGGTTGTATCAGCAGAAGCCAACAAGGATCTGCTCAAGACAGTTCCTCATAAGGACATCGAAGACATGGCAATTGTTTATCGCTTTGTTTTAGAGAACGTTCCTGGTCAGGGAGTCGGAACTATCCTTGTTACCAATCAGCTTCTTGAGGGATATGGTATCACAGCAGAACAGCTCCACAAGGACGCTCTTGAGATTGCGCCTAAGAACAGACCTCTTGAAATCAAGGGTATGGGTGAAGTTCTCGCTCAGCAGATGGGTGTTGAAGATCTTGCTATGCTTGGTCTTAACATCCCTCCAGAAGAGGAGAAGATGTTTGTTGCATCCGTAGAAGGCAATGTTCACGGGGCTTGTGTTCTTGCCTATGAAGAATTCATGGATAAAGCGGCTAAGAGAGTAGGAGGCAGCTTCTATATTCTTCCCAGCAGCATACACGAGATTCTCCTTATTCCGGATGACGGACAGTTCGAGCTTACCATGCTTGATCAGATGGTAAGAGAGGTTAATGCAACAACAGTTTCTGCTTCAGACAAGCTCACAGATAACGTATATCACTACGACTGTGATGCTAAGATCTTCGAGACGGGTGAGAAGTTTATCATCCGCCACTCGGAGGAAGCAGAGAAGAAGGAAGGCATCGCTTAAGATGTAATTCCTAAAGCAATTAAAGGATGTGCCAGCAATTACCGGCGCATCCTTTTTTATTGCAGTTAATAGTTTTATATGTTCTTTCTTTATCACTCTTTCAAATTAACAGTGAACAAAACTACCTTATTGATCTCTTCAAGTGTAGTCTTAAACATTTCTATGATTCCCGGAACGTCCTCAATATCATAATAGGAAACCATCGAAATACATCCCGGCTCCTCATATATTTTTATTTCCTTATGGAGCTTTTGCGCAATCATGTTCCCAACTGTCTTGATCTGTTCCATTGACGACTTGTTTAAAAGCTGGATCACAAGCTCCGCCTCGTCTGGAGCCTCATCATGAATATTGAAGCTCACTGTGATTTCTCGTCCGGATTTAGATCTTAAAGTAGAAGCGCAGGCATAAAACTCTTGAGTCCCAAACCTAAGCCGTTGAAATCCATGCGTCAATATAAAGTCATCTCTATACAATTCTCTGTAAAAATGTTCTATTCGTTCTACCTGATTCATGTTTCACCTTTGTACATATTCTGCTATTATATTTTTAATGATATACTTATTTAAAAGATAAACCACTCAGAAGAGCAAATGCAATATGAATTTTGAAATCCTACAGCATTTTATCATCACTGATAATACCATAGAACTCAAATTACAGATAGAAGATCAGAAAATCCTGGTAATTTATGGCAGGCATATCAATGGCTATTACATAGCACTGCCAAATGTCTATATCTGCTGCGAGGCTCTTGAGCCAGAAGAAGTAAAGAGAAATACCATCTATCTGTCCCAAGCAGGGCTCAGAAGCGACTATGCTGAAGCAATATGTACTGCAATCTATAATTATGAGAAGGAACGAGAATGATATGTCCTCCAAAGAAAGATATTTATCAAAAGAAGAGTATAAAGGATATGAACGACTAAAAGCTGACATAAAAGGCGGAAGGCTACTTAATCCTGAAGGTCTTCTTTACCTGGCTGAGTCAGTTGATTATGATCCCACGCGATTAGGACAGCTCCTTTTAAATAAAATAGAGCAGTTCAAATCCGAGGATCCATATCTACAAAGTTTTTCTAATGAAAAGCTTTTATTTGAGCCTGCTTCTGAGATATTTATTGAAGAGGATGATTGCCTGCCATTTATTGGCTGTGAGATCTAAGTACAGAATACTCTGATATTCAGCACTCAATTCAGATTGTGTGCTGATTTTTTTCTCTCTATAATGTAGTAATAAGGTATTCGGAGGCAGATGACATGCATTATACTTATTGTCCAAACTGTGGAAATAAGCTTACAAAAATTCATGCCGGAGACGATGGCATGGTTCCCTACTGTGCTAAATGTGACAAGCGCTGGTTTGATTCATTTCAGAGCTGCGTAATAGTTCTAGTCTATAACGAGTTCGATGAGATCGTCCTTTCAAAGCAATGGTACTTCCCCGATGATTACACTTCACTAACATCAGGCTTTATCACCCCAGGAGAAAATGCAGAGGAGTGCGCGATTAGAGAAGTAAAGGAAGAGCTTGGCCTTAATGTAGAGTCTTTAGAATATGCCGGCACATACTTTCTAAGTGAAGCTGATCAACTCATGCATGGATTTATAGCCTTCACCAAGAAGAAAGATCTCGTTCTGTCAGAAGAAATCTCAGACGCCAAATGGGTTCCTGCTATTAAAGCCCCTGAGACTATGTTTCCAGATAAACCTGGTGGTCCTCTTTACGAGGTATATCACAGATTTATTAAGGAACGAAAAATAGAGGATTCCTCTAATGAGGTTAAATGAAAATATGATGAAAAAAATGTATGCAGGGCTGGCATCAATAGTGCTTATAATGGCTCTTACTGGATGTGGAGGCTCCAATATTCAAGAATCTGAAACCGCATCTCTGCAGAAATCTACAGCCGAAGATAATAGTAACACTGAAGAGGAAACATTCTCCCCACAGCTTGACTTTTCAGATTCCAACCTTGAAAAGCTGTATGAAATCAGACATTCCATGTCAGATCATGCAGACTTTTCCGGAGAGTGGAAAAGAACAGCCGTCCATTCGTCCCTTAGCGCCGATATCGTCATAGAAAGAGTAGATGACGAGGGCTTTGATTTTTCGGGTGAATTCTATTACTACTCACATTCAGGAGAATTGGCAGGCAAAGCATTCTACATTTCTAAGAATCAGGCAATCTATAAGCAATTTGAAGATGATGACATAGATCATGAACCGGCTTATATCGGTTTTTCTCTGACTGATACTTGCCTTACCGTGATTTCCTCTGGTTTTGTTGAGGGTATGGGAATGAATGTCTCTGTAAACGGAGATTATATTCAGGATGAACCGTATTACACAAATGAAAATGTTGTCGCAGAAAACTTCTCAGAAGATGATCTTTTGCAGTTAAAAGAGCTTTTAAGAGAAGAAACATATAATGAACTGTTCCTTAATAATACCGAGATTGGTAATGTAACATCAGAAGCAGTAAAGCTTTCTGACGGAACAATCTCCAGGCATATTGAATGCTTTGTACCAACGATGGGAGATGGGTACGATTTGCTTATCACAGAGGATGGACGCTACTATTTCTTCCATGAAAATTCGGATCTATTTGCTACAAATGACTCAAATTACTCCGACTGGCGCATCCCTGACTATACCGTATCCTCCGATGAAGAAGAGTATAGCGAAAGCAAATCGCCCTTTGTTCTGTGGGAATATGAAGGATATGTCGACGAGTGTGAGGGTTACTACTGGCAGGATGAGTTCAAGGACTGCGACTATGATGGCGACGGCAAAAAGGATCGTCTAAACAGGAAATGGGACGGAAACGAGCAGATTGCTCTTTACACCATAGAATTCGGAAATGGAAACAAGCTGGAAGTCCCCAAGGGATGGGAGACCGGATTCCCTCATGTTCAGAGCGGGGATCTTGACGGTGATAATGTAAAAGAAATCCTGGTGACTCTTTCCTATGATACAAGCACAGATCCATTATCTTTCGGAGACATCTGGTTGTTTGATTATGATGATTCAACTTCCGAGTATAAAGAGATCAGTCTGCCACTCACATCTGGTGAAAACGGCGCAAAGGGATTTACTATATCCTATGACAAGCCTGAAGACCTGGTGATAAGATACACTATCAAAGAGACTGGACTATCAAGGAGTGAAGAAGTAAATGACGACTACATAAACTCATGGTGGACTAATGAAAAGACTACAGAAATGAGGAGCGTGTATTGGGCTGAGATGCGGGAAGGAAAGGATCCTGCAGTTCGCTGTTATGTTGAACCGCTTCCAAGAAGCGGTGTCAGCCTTGGATTTGATCTATATTATAGAAACGGCAAATATGATATTGGTTACGTAGAGCTCGATACCCCGGAAGGCCCCTTTTAAGCATCTATCGTAACCAGTGAGTAACAGATTATCAAGGAAGAAATTACATGAATTATATTGCAGAGATGAGGAAGAAAGTCGGAAAAGATCTTGTGATGACAATAGGCTGTGGAGTACTTATTGAGAACTCTGACGGGAAGGTGTTATTGCAGAAGAGAAGCGATACCGGCGAATGGTGTGTCCCCGGAGGGGCACTCGAACCAGGAGAAACATATATTGAAGCAGCAGCAAGAGAGGTTAGGAAAGAAGTCGGAATTGAAGTATCTGATCTTAAGCTTTTTGGACTATATTCCGGCGATGACAGAATGATACATTACCCAAATGGCGACAATGTATATTCCTTATCTGTTATCTTTACAACCAGCCATTATTCAGGAACTATATCCGACAGCGACTCGGAAGTACTTGAGCACAGATTCTTTTCAAGAGAAGAAATCCCATCCGAATTGTTTAGTCCAGATGCAAGACCTATTTTAGACTGGAAAAGAGCGGTCGAAGGAATCCCCGTAGCATGAACGTACTTGCATAACGCATGAATGTATAAAATATAGGAGGTAGCTAATATGAGCAGATTATCAGAAGTCAGATCGATGCAACAGGAACGAGAAAAGAATATTGCAAAAAAGACCAAAGATGCAGACATGAGGGAGCTATGCAATATCCTCGAACGAATAAATGGCAACCTAGAAGACTTATCAACGTCAATGGCAATGCTGGTTGATAATCAGACTAAGGGTAAATAGAGTATTAACTACGAATGCATATCCTCTACAAAAAGAAAAATACATATCTTTATTTTGCCAGTTATTTCATTTATTTGAGGTTTCCCCAAACCTATAATAAAACCATAGAAAAAACAGGAGGTGAAGCCACATGACAGTATTATTCTTTATTTTATTTTTCATGATATTTGGAAAGCTCATTGGCTTTGCTTTTAAGACAACCTGGAGCATCATGAAGGTAATGCTTTACATTGTATTCCTTCCACTTATTCTGGTAGGAATGGTCTTCAAAGGACTAGTATTTGTAGCTCTGCCAATACTTTTAGTAGTTGGCTTGATAAGTCTTTTCGAAACAGCTTAAGGAGGATAGCAGAATGCATAAGAACTCAAAGCTTTATGCCGCAATAAGTTACATCACATGGGTAGGATTTATCATTTCCCTTCTTCTGAGGGATAAGGACGATACACTTGTCAGAAGGCACTTAAATCAGGCTCTTATCATAAACGTAATAGAAACCATAGGCGGAATCCTTATTAGAGTCGGCGGTCTATTTGGTATAGTTGGCGAAATCGTTGATATCGCATGTCTTGTTCTCTTCGTCATGGGTATTGTAAGAGCACTTAAAATGAGCGAGGAACCGCTTCCTCTCATTGGAGGCTTCAATATAATCACCTGAGCAGTTCTCTTCGGGTTATGCAGATTATTCAATCCAAATTAAATAGGTTGCCCACTATAACAGGGGCAACCTATTGTATTTTATATGCTCTTTCTTCTATCCTTAAGATGATGACTGAGTTTTTCCTCATACATCATTTTATCTATTGCTTCCATAAACTCCTTGGAATTCAGATTCTTTTCTTTGTCATAGACAAGTGCTCCAGTGCTGATAGAAAGATCCATCTCGCCTTTTCCCGCCCAAGCAAGATGAGAGACCGTGTCTTTTACAGAGGATAACTTCTTTGAAAGTTCATTCTCATCGCATGTGCTGGTTATTATGCAGAATTCGTCGCCTCCAAATCTCCCTACGGTGTCTTTACCGCCAAAGGTACTTCTGAGGACGTAAGCGATGCTCTCCAGAACCTCGTCTCCAACCTTATGTCCAAATTTGTCATTTATGGATTTAAAGTAATCTACATCAATCATTACTGCGGCGAAATCGTTGCCCTTGCTTTCAGATATGGCTTTTTTGAGTGCCATGTCTATTCCTCGTCTGTTTACTACACCAGTCAGATAGTCAGTGTTTATGTCTCTTCTCTGAACATAAATCAGGAGAATAAGGCACGCAGCAACAGTTGCAGCATATTCCATGCTTATCGGAATGACTGCTACCTGGAGAAATCCTCCAAAGGCGACAATGATTGGGAATAACGTGATTGGAAGCCTGTAATGCTTTGATATGTGTTTTCTGAAAACAAAGACATAGACCATTACAAGGATACAAAGGATCACATGAAAAAGGCCTCTTAACATGTACAGTGGTCCTCTGTAGTATTCTGAACCGATATAGTAATAGAATAGGTTAAGCTTCAGAATTTCTGATAACATTACCGCTACAAGGTTAACTGCGGAATATACATACAGTGGTATGAGGAAGGAGTCCCGTTTCTTTTTCTCAATGCCTATTGTGTAACAATCAATATAAGCAAGAGAGAAGAGGAATCCCAGCGGATCAAAAGCGAAAACAAAGAATGAACTAATCTTTCTGAGGACAAGTCCGTTCTCGATAATTGCGCCTATGTCTCCAATGGCGGACATTCCAACCAAAAGGGAAAGAATGCCTATCAGCTTCAAAAAAGCAACATTAGATTTTGATTTTCTATCGCTCTCCTGAAACAATAAAAGAAGTAGTGCGATAAAAAGGGAATATAAATTCAGGACGAGCCCTGCTGATTCTAAATCCATATTATAACCTGCCTTTGTTACAATTTGATTCTATAGTTATTTTTACTACCTCATAATGGAAAGGTCAATGATTACGAAAGCCATATCCACAGATCTATAAGTGAATCATCCTATTGCGTTGGGTGCGAAATACTTTTTAATAGCTTTTTAATGGAATGGCTTCCTGTATGATGATAAAATGAAAATAGGTACGGATTCACCGATTATATCTATACGGAAAATAGACTATGGGAAAAGACAATAGACATTCAGAAAAGAGAATCCTTGAAAAGACGCTTGACGAACTCTACATAAAAAGTCGTGCTCCAATGAAGGGCTTCTTTGTTTTGGTCTTTTTTTACCTGGCATGCACTTTTTCCGTGTCTTTCGTGGCTAAATCCCAAAGCTCGGTTAATATTAAGGGAATAGAGATTGGTGTTTATACGTTCGCAGGAGTTATTTCGTCACTTGCAAATATATTAGCAATCTTTATGACCGTTTATTATGGAAAGAAAGGATTCTTTACAGCACTTTCAGTTTTGGTATTACAGTTACCCATGATATTTATGGGTATATTTGTAAGAAGAACTTATACGAGCATTCCGGGAGTATTTGGGAATCTTGTGGCAATTCTTGCAATCATAGCAATCTTTGCAAACAACTTGAGGATAGAGAAGTACCAGACGAAGCTTCGCGAGCAGGCTGTTACTGATATGCTTACAGGTATTCCTAATAGATTCGCTTGCTCTGAGCTTGTAATGGATTTCATAAAAAGAGGGACTCCATTTGCAGCAGTTTCCGTGAATCTCAATGGATTTAAAGGAATTAATGATACCATGGGCTTTGATGTTGGAAATGCGGTCCTGATGGAAGTTGCTTCCCGCTGGAAAAAGATTGCGGATAACGGGAATTCGGGGACACTTGATTTTATCTGCCGTCTTGCCGGAGATGAGTTTGCTATTGTGATAAGGCATTATCTTACTCAGGATGACATTTTAAAAACAATCAATTTATATGCCGATGCCCTAAATGAAAAAATCGTTGCGCAAGACTATAGTATAAGCATATCTGCAAGCTTTGGATATGCAATGTTTCCGGATGACGCAAAAGATGTAGACGAACTGTTTACTTATGCCAATATTGCCATGTTAAAGGCAAAAGAAAGCGCAGATCAAAAGCACGTTATGCGGTTTTCAAGGGATATGATGGATAACCTGCATACTGCCGAACTTGAGGCTAAAATAAGAGACGCAATCGAAAATGATACTATCTATTTTAACCTTCAGCCCCAGTTTGACATGAATCATAAACTCAGAGGATTTGAAGCTCTTGCTCGCATGAAGGATACAGATGGATCTTTTATCAGTCCGGGAGAGTTTATTCCGATTGCTGAGGAAACTGGTATCATTGACAAGATAGACAGTTCAGTATTTAATAAATCAGCGCGCTTCATAGGGAACCTTATAAAAGAAACTGGCGCTGACATCATGCTGAGCATAAATGTTTCGGTAAAACACATGATGAAGGCAGATTTTTTGGATGAACTGACCTCAATATTGGAAGAAAGCGGCATAAGGCCGGGGAACCTGGAGATAGAGATAACTGAATCCATAATGATTGAGTCTATGGAAAAAGCTTTTGAATGCATAGAATCAATCAAAAAGATGGGTATCCAGATTGCAATCGATGATTTTGGCACAGGGTATTCTTCTTTAAGCTATCTGAACAGTTTCCCTGCTAATCTGCTTAAAATAGATAAGTCTTTCATAGATAAGATGAACAGTAGTGATTCCTCAAAACAGTATGTAGCAGCGATAATATCTTTGGGACATATTATGGGAATAGATGTCATCTCAGAAGGAGTTGAGCAGGAAGACCAGCTCGATACATTGAAAGAAATTGGCTGCGATTATGTGCAGGGATTTATCTGGGGGCGCCCGTTACCTCAAGAAGATGCAAGGAAAGTCGTTCTGGATTCCTTGGAAATGGCGTGATCAAACTTAGTGTGTAAATTATGTCCATTTCGAGAAAAAATTTCTTAAAAGTGAAAAAAACTGAATATTATGTCTAACATCCAATAACCCTCTTGTTTTCTATCAAAAAAGGATTGTGTCTAT
>JAEEGI010018238.1_pt1 | contig 14281 bp, 11 predicted proteins | sample 8958751 | NCBI WGS metagenome assembly JAEEGI01 (sample SAMN16246545, study PRJNA631951) | gut metagenome | biome: gut microbiome; feature: rumen; material: KS-attached | host: Bos | place: Iran: Karaj | collected 2018-10
GAAGTACGCAGGGACTGTCCCCGCTAGGATTGTAGCGTCGGCTTCCGCCTCTGTTGCTCCGCAGGACCGCGCGAATGAGGTGTGGAACAAAGGCGTGAGAGCATCCCACAAGCGAAGCGAGCGTCGAAGGCGACGATGTGGTTCTTCGAGGCAGTGATTACGAGTCAGTCAAAAGGATTGTTCAAGATACGGAAGCCGAGGTCGGCGAAGTCGCGCGTGTTGCGCGTATGGAATTCATCAACGCCCCAATACTTTAGCGTTTCCGCAAGGCGAACATCATGTATGCGTCGTCTGGCGAGATTCTTTGATGCGGCACGCCGCCAGACGGCATTCATGACATCCGGCGCAGCGGGAATGTCAATTATCGTCCAGGCGGGATTGCGTCGATAGGCAGAAATTACAGCCACTGCTTCTGATGCCGATAACGGATGCTTTTGCACTATCGGATTGCGCAGAAGACAATATAATTCCACAAGCGTCTGTTCCGCAATGACGAAATTCGAATCATCGACATGCGCTTCGATAAAGGCACGCGCCTCAGCATGCTTGGCGTCGTCAGGGTTTGACGCCGCGAAAAGAACGTTTGTGTCGCACGAGACCATGTGGCGGACTCTTTTCTTTATTCGTCGCGACTCTCATAAATCTGCGCGCGCCAGTCCTCGTGAGTGAACGGGTCGTCGACAAGCCCTGTTGAGCGGCATACTGGAACCGTCCAGTGGCTGTGCGCTTCGGCGGAGTCAGCGCTAGCGTGGACATTTATGAAGAGCTCCAGTGCATTGCGGAACACATCCGCAATGCTTGTCTCGCGGATTTCAGCATATCTGCGGATGCGCCCGAATAGGGCGTCTGGAATCTGTACTTGGGTGCGTGTCATGGTGATGATTATACATCATCATCATTTTGGCGTCAATAGGACCACGAATCTTTTGTTGATTTGAGTTTTGCGCATCGTGTCAGTCAAGATTGTGGATGGCGAGCCGAAGATTGAGAGAAAACCGAAGGTGAACCGTTAGACTGGCGCTGAGATGCCGATTTATGATATACTCTCTGTCATGAAAAAGCCAGAAGAAATCAAGATGTTCAGGTTGACGGGGAAGGTCGTGTTCGCGCTGTGTACCGCAATGGTGGCATTCGGCGCGCCCGAGGCGAGGGGAGCGGTGCTTCAGTCTTCTGACGGCACGAATCCGATCGTCAAGGACCGTTTCTCGCCCGATCCCGCCCCGGTGGTGGACGGTGATACGCTCTATGTATTCACAGGGCACGACGAACCCGACGCGCGCGGGTACAAGATGAAGGACTGGCAGGTGTTCTCGACGAAGGACATGGTCCACTGGCATAGCCACGGCGCGGTGATGGACACCTCCACGTTCAAGTGGGCGCGCCAGGGCGACCGCGCCTGGGCCTCGCAGGCGATCAAGCGCAACGGCAAATGGCATTGGTACGTCGCGGTGCAGCACGGAAAGGGCGGCGACGCGATCGGCGTTGCCACTGCCGACTCGGTGGAAGGTCCCTGGACCGATCCCGTTGGCGACGCTCTTCTACGCGCCCCCGCCGGCTACATCGACCCGTCCGTATTCATAGACGACGACGGCAAGGCCTGGCTCTTCTGGGGCAACTGCGGCGGAAACCCCGGCTGCTGGTACGTCGAGCTCAAGGAGAACATGCACGAGCTCGCCGGCGAGGTGAAGCCGGTGAAGGGCCTTATGGACGAAGCCGCGTTCGGCGCGCCGCTCTGGAAGAAGTGGGGCGCAGGCCACCGCCGCAACGGAGAGAAGAACACCAACTTCGAGGAGGCGCCCTGGATATACAAGCTCAACGGCACCTACTACCTTGAATACGCTGCCGGCGGATGTCCGGAATTCTGGGCGTATTCCACGGCGAAGTCGATCCACGGCCCTTGGACCTACCGCGGCGCCGTCACGGACTGCGCGGAGAACACGGGCACCATCCACGGCGGCAGCGTCTTCTTCAAGGGCTCGTGGTATCTCGTCTACCACAACGCGAACCTGCCCAACGGCGCCGACTGCCGCCGCAGCTTCTGCATCGAAAAGTACACGCGCAACCCCGATGGCTCTATCCCGTTTGTCCACCAGACGAAGAGCGGCGTCTCCCGCGCGGGGGCGACGTCGCTTGCGCCAACGCTCTGGGCTGATGTTCCCGACATCGCGATGTGCCGCAAGGGCAAGAAGTTCTACATGGTTTCCACGTCCATGCACTTCAACCCCGGCATCCCCGTGATGGTTTCGACGAACCTCGTGGACTGGAAGACGGCCTCGTACTGCTACGAGACGATCGAGAACCGTCCTAAGGACCGCCTCGACGACGGGCGAAACGACTATTCGGGCGGCACATGGGCAAGCTCCATCCGCTATGACGCCCAGGGCGACATGTTCTACGTCACGAGCTTCAACAACCAGATCGACTCTACGTACCTCTTCTGGACGCGCGACCCCGAGAGGGAGCCGTGGTCGTTCTCTCGCCTTTCGCCGAAGCAGTACGACGAATCTCTCTGGATAGAGGATGGCCGGTTCTGGATATACGCCACCGTGCCGGGGCGCCCGTACAAGGTGCGTCTCACCGAGCTGAAGGACGACCTCTCGGGCTTCAAGGACCGCGGCGAGATCGTGCTCGACAACGTGACCGACTGCTGCGGGGGCGGCGGGCTCGGCGAGGGCACGCAGGTGTTCAAGCGCAACGGATGGTACTATCTCGTCAACATCGCATGGCCGCGCGGAAATTGCCGCACGGTGGTGGTGCATCGCGGTAAGACGCGGAGGGGGCCGTGGGAGGGGAAGGTCGTATTGCAGCGAGAAGGCATCGCCCAGGGATCGTTCATCGACGACGCAGACGGCAACTGGTACGGCTATTTCTTCGGCGACCGCGGCGCGGTGGGGCGCTGCCCGTACATCCTGCCGGTCACGTGGGAGGATGACTGGCCGGTGGTGGGGCGGACGAATCTCGTTTCCTCCGCCTCGCCGCGGATGCCTGGCGTCGTGGCGTCCGACGAATTTACCGCCGGCAAGCTCGACATCGCCTGGCAGTGGAACCACAATCCCGTGGAGAGTCTCTGGTCGCTCACGGCGAGGCCAGGGTGGATGCGGCTCTCCACGGACCGTCTCGACGGCGACCTCCTCAGCGCGCGCAACACGCTTACGCAGCGCTGCTGGGGACCCGCCTGCCGCGCCGTCACGAAGCTCGACGTCTCTGGCATGAAGCCGGGCGACTGGGCTGGAATAGCCTTCTTCCAGAAGGAATACGGCTTCATCGGCGTGCGAAAGACGTCCGACGGCCGCGTGTTCGTGGAAGTGACTGGCCCCGCCGTCAAGCGCGGCCAGGGCGCTGTGGCGGAGCTCAGGCGCGGAGCGAAGGAGGTCTATCTCAAGGCGATAGGCGATTTCGCGCGCCCGGCGCGCGAGTTCTTCAACGGCAATCCCGAGGGCGACGACCTTGGCCGCTTCGCGTTCAGCGAGGATGGCGTTGCATGGTTCCCGCTTGGCCGGTCCTTCAAGATGCGCTATACGATACCGCATTTCACGGGCTACCGCTTCGCGCTCTTCTACTTCTCCACCGAGGAGGCGGGCGGGCACGTTGATTTCGATTTCCTCAGGCTGGACTGAGAGGAAAGGGAAAAGATGAATAGAGCTGTAGTTGCCTGCTGCGCATTCGCGGCGTGCACGGTCTTCGCCGATGTCGAGATGATCAACATCGCCCATCGCGGCATGTGGGATAAAGCAGTGCCGCAGAACACAGTGGAGGCCATCAGGCGCGCGTACGAGTCAGGCGCCACATGGGTGGAGACCGATTTCCACTACACGAAGTCCGGCCTGATGGTGTGCATGCACGGGCAAAAAGAGCTTGAGGAGCAAACTGGATGCACCAAGAAGATCGCCGATCTTACCGCAGAGGACCTGGCAACGCTGAACCTCGGCGCGAAGCGCAATCTGGCCAGGGTCTATCGCATCCCGCTGCTGGACCAGGTGCTCGCCCTCGTGCCGAAGCACGGCGTGCTGCAGGCGGAGATCAAGGGCTACTCTCCGCAGTATGCCGACGTGTTCGACAGGGCCGTGAAGGCGCACGGCCTCACTGAGAAGAACATCGTAGTGTCGTCGTTCCAGTACAAAGCACTCAAGGATTTCAAGGCCCGCTATCCGAAGTACAGAGCGGTGTGGCTGACCGGTCTCGGGAAGAAGGGGGAGGCGCCATTCTTGGTGCAGGGCTACATCGCCAAGTGCAAGGCGGCCAACATCGAGGTGTTCTGCCCTGGCTGCGACTCCACGAAGGGCGTGATGACGTCGGCCGACGCGGACGCCGTGCGCGCGGCGGGACTTGAGTTCCGCGTGTTCGGCGTCAACTCCCTCGCCGACATGAAGCAGGCCAAGGCGCTCGGCGCCGCAGGATTCACCTGCAACCACTGGTTCAAGGCATACGAATGGGCCAGGGAAGTCGGCGGTGTTGCGCTGCTGCCGGCCCGCGCGCCTCTGCCTCCACGCGACGCCAATTCCATCTTCAGCGCCAAGTCGCCCGACGGCCTGAACGAGATACTTCTTACGGTTTCCGACACGAACCTGTGCTATTCAGTGATGCGTCGCGGCAAGACGGTGATCGGCGACACCTGGATCGGCCTCACCACCAGGGAGCATGGCCGCATGAACTGCCGCCGCGCCGGCACGGCGCCGAAGGTGACGAGGCGCAGAATCGATGGGCGTGTGCCTACGCCGATCTACAAGAAGTCCGAAGTGGACCTCGCCGCGAACGAGACGAAGGTGGACTTCGGCGAATGGGCGCTCGTGCTGCATGCGCGGAACGACGGCGTGGCGTGGCGGTTCGAGACGGCGTTCGCGGATGAGATCACGGTGACGGCCGAGGATACGAACGTTCGCTTCCCGGAAGGAACTGAACTTTGCTACGCGCAGGAGGGGCATTTCCAGACGGGGTGGGAGAAGCCGGCGCAGATCGGTTCTGTGGAGAGCGTGAAGTCTGGCCATCCGCAGATAGTGATGACGCCTTTCACGGCCACTGTGCGCGGCGCGGGGGTTGTGTGCGTCACGGAGTCGAATCTCCTCGACTATCCAGGGCTTAACTTCTTCAGGCGCAGCGGAGAGAAGGACATGCTGCGCTCGTGGCAGGCGGGCGTTCCAAAGGACGTGGAGAAGGGCCGGCGCATGACGAATGTCAAGTCGCGTCATCCGTATCTCGCGAAGACGAAGGGAACGAGGGCGTTCCCGTGGCGCGTCTTCGTGCTGGCCGACGAGCCGCGCGGCCTCGTGGAGAGCGACGCCGTCTACGCCCTTGCCGAGCCAGCCCGAGTGAAGGACGTGTCGTGGATCAAGCCGGGTCAGGTGGCGTGGGACTGGTGGAACGGTTTCAAGATCACCGACGTTCCCGGACTCGACACGGGATGCAACTTCGAGACGTACAAGGCGTACGTGGACTTCGCGGCGGCCAACGGAATCGCGTACATCATCATGGACGAGGGATGGTCAGAGCATCTTGACCTCGACAGGCCGCGCGAGGCGGTGAACGTGCCGGGCGTGATCGCGTACGCGAGGGAGAAGGGCGTGAACGTGATACTGTGGGCCGCATGGGCGCCGCTCATCGACCGCGAGGCGCGCCTTCGGATCTTCGACCGCTACGCGGCAATGGGCGCCAAGGGCTTCAAGGTGGACTTCATGAACCGCGACGACCAGTCGCTCGAGCGCTTCCTCGAGACGACGGCGGCCGACGCCGCGGAGCGGAAGCTCGTGATAATGTACCACGGCATCCACAAGCCCACTGGGCTATGCCGCACGTTTCCGAACGTCCTCAACTACGAGGGCGTGTACGGACTTGAGCAGGGACATTCCATCGGCGGCCGGAAGGTGGTGACGGCTAACGACGTGAACCTCGTCTTCACGCGCATGATCGCAGGCGCGATGGACTACACTCCCGGCGCGATGCGCAACCGCGCATTCGACGCGCCTGAGTTCAAGCGCGGCAAGGACCCCAACGCCTGCTACGGAACGCGTTGCCACCAGCTTGCGCTCTTCCCGCTCTTCGAGGCGCCTGTGCAGATGCTGTGCGACTCGCCCACGCAGTACCGCACCGCGCCTGAGTGCACGGCCTTCCTCACGAAGGTGCCGACTGTGTGGGACGCGACTGTGGGCGTCGCGGGCGAGATCGGACAGTATGCCGCAGTCGCCCGCCGCAAGGGGAAGGATTGGTGGCTTGGCGCGATCACGAACTGGGACGCGCGCAGTCTCTCTCTGCCTACGGATTTCCTTGGCGGCGGCGAGTGGAATGTGGAGGTGTTCGAAGACGCGCCAGACGCAAATGTGAACGCAGAGCATTATGTGCGCCGCACGTTCAAGATCAGATCCGGCGAGCCGCTGAAGGCCAATCTCGCCCCAGGCGGGGGCTTCGCCGCCCGCTTTTCGCGCTAGATCGTGGCCATGCGCGCGGCGCGGCCCGCGGCGAGTAGTTCGCGAAGGGCTGCGCCGTCTTCCGCAGCTATCGCGCGGCGGTATTCGCCAAGGCGGGCGATTAGGCCGTCGAGCGCGTCGAGAAGGGCGGGGCCATTCTCGAGGAAGAGGTCGCGCCAGATGTCGGGGTCGAGCCGGGCCACGCGCGTCATGTCGTGGAAGCTGCCGGCCGAATATCCGCGGTGCTCGAGGGCGAGCGGATCCTGCACGTATGCGGACGACACCACGTGCGCAAGCTGCGACGTGAGGGCGATCATGCGGTCGTGGTGCTCGGGCGTGGTGATGACGATGCGTCCGAATCCAAGCGACTTGAAGAACGTCTCCAGCATGTCTAGCGGACCGCGTCCGCACGAAGGATACGGCGTTAGAATCATCGACGCGCCCTTGAATAGATCGGCGCTGGCGTTGGCAAAGCCGTTGACCTCCTTGCCGGCCATCGGGTGCCCGCCAACGAACGTCCATCTGCTCTGGAAGGCGAACTTCTCAAGCGCCTTGCATATTACGCTCTTTACGCCCGTTGCGTCCACCACCACGGCGCCCTGCTTGAACGTGGCTTCGTGCGCGCATATCCACGGCGCGACGGCGGCGGGCGGCAGCGCCACGACGACGACGTCGCAGGCGCCAATGTCGTCTTCCAGCACGACTTGCGCCACGCCTTCTGAAACGGCCATCTCCGCAGTCGCCCTCGTGCGGTTCCACACTTGCACAACGTGGCCGGCCTGTGCGGCCGCCTTGGCGAACGATCCGCCGATCAGTCCTAGACCTATGATGCCTACTGTCACAGGAACTCCTCTCGATGCGTTGAGGCATTTGCTCCGACTGTGGCCATGTCCGCCGCTCACATGGCGGCGGCTAGAGCGGCGCCGAACGCCGAACAGGAGACTTCAGTGGAGTTCTCCATCAGGCGGGCGAGGTCGTAGGTGACCGTCTTGGCGGAGATGACAGAGTCCATTGCGGCGATGATGCGGTCTGCGGCTTCGGTCCAGCCCATGTACCTTAGCATCATCTCTCCGGAGAGTATGAGCGAGCCGGGGTTGACCTTGTCGAGATTGGCGTATTTTGGTGCAGTGCCGTGGGTGGCCTCGAAGACCGCGGCGCCGGTCTGGTAGTTGATGTTGGCGCCAGGGGCGATTCCAATGCCGCCGACTGTGGCGGCGAGCGCGTCCGACACGTAGTCGCCGTTGAGGTTGAGCGTGGCGATCACGTCGTACTCGGCGGGGCGCGTGAGGATCTGCTGCAGGAACGCGTCGCAGATGCAGTCCTTCACCACGATGTCGCGTCCGGTCTTCGGGTTCTTGAAAGTGCACCACGGTCCGTCGCCGATCGGAGACGCGCCGTAGTCGCGCTTCGCGAGGGCGTAGCCCCAGTCGCGGAACGCTCCTTCGGTGAACTTCTGGATGTTGCCCTTGTGGACTAGCGTCACCGACTTGCGGTCGTTGGCGATCGCATAGTCGATTGCAGCCCTGACAAGGCGCTCCGTGCCTTCCACGGAGACGGGCTTGATGCCGATGGAGGAAGTCTCGGGGAAGCGGATCTTCTTCACTCCCATCTCGTCGATGAGGAAGCGCTTGATCTTCTCGGCCTCGGGCGTGCCGTTCATCCACTCGATGCCGGCGTAGATGTCTTCGGTGTTCTCGCGGAAGATCACCATGTCGGTGAGCTCGGGGTGCTTCACGGGCGAGGGCACGCCCTTGAACCAGCGCACGGGGCGCAGGCACACGTAGAGGTCGAGCTGCTGGCGCATGGCCACGTTGATTGAGCGGATGCCGCCGCCGATCGGGGTGGTGAGCGGGCCCTTGATGGAGACGAGGTACTCGCGGCATGCGTCCAGCGTGTCCTGCGGCAGCCATGTGTTCGGGCCATAGACTGCGTTCGCCTTCTCGCCGGCGTACACCTCCATCCAAGATATGCGGCGGCCATCGCCGTATGCCGACTTCACCGCGGCGTCCACCACCGTGCGCATGGCGCGCGTGATGTCCGGTCCAATTCCGTCGCCTTCGATGAAGGGTATGATCGGGTTCGCAGGCACGGCGAGGCGGCCGTTCTGCATGGTGATCTTCTCGCCTGAAGGCACGTTGATTTTGCTGGTCATGGGGTATCCTGGTTTGTTTATGAAGATGCGGTCGCCATTGCGGCGCTACTGGATGAACTTGAGAATCGCGGGGGTGACGTCCTCAAGCGACTTCACGTTTTCGCGCAGTTCGGCCTCGCGGGGACCGAAGACTATGAAGGGCACGGGGTTGCGCGTGTGGCCGCGCTCGTTCATTGCCTCGATGTTGCCGTGGTCGGAAGTTATGACGAGCGTGATGCCGGCCGCTTCGGTGAAGCGCACGAGCGAGGCGAGAAAGCGGTCGTAGAGGCGCAGCACGCTGCAGGCGCGCGGGTAGTCGGAGGAATGCCCGGCGACGTCGGTCTGGAAGAACTCGAAGAGGGTGAAGTCGCATGTGCGGGCGATGCCGAAGAGATGTGCGGCGGCGTCCTCTGGGGATATCTGCGGGATGTCGGGGTAGCGGTCCTGGATCGTCTCGCGCGTGAGGTCCTGCAGAAGGGCCTGGTCGTCGCAGAGGTCGTCGAGGGTGGAGATGACCTCCGGGGTGGTGAGGGCCATTACGGTGGTCACGCTCTTGAATCGGCGGGCGGCAAGTTCGTCGGGCGAGTCGATCAGAAAGGCGTCGGCAAACCGCACGCGCAGGCCGCGCGCCTTGAGGGAGAGGAAGAGATTGCTTTCCTCTATCTTGCGGCGCAGTGCGGGGCCGGGGAAGCCTTCGCAGTGCCGGCCCATGAGGAAGGGGGCGTTGAGGCCGGTGAACATGGTGGCCTGCCCGGTGGCGGACTGCGGAAGGCCGTCCACCGAAAGGCATGCGTCGATGGGCGTCGAGTGCCGTTCGATGAGGCGGCACAGGGCGGGGCACACTTCGGGATTGACTGGGTTGTCAGCGGCTGGCGGACGCAGCCCCACGCCGTCTATGAAGAGAAAGAGTATCTTCACTTTGACGCTGGCTTTTCCGCAGGCTTCGTTTCCACAGGCTTCGTTTCCGCTGGCTTTGTCTCCGCTGGCTTGGCTTCTGCAGGTTTTGCTTCCGCAGGCTGCGCTTCTGCGGGCTTCACGGCGGCGGGTTTCTTCTCGGCGGGCTTTTTCGCGGGGAGTTCAACGGGGAATCCGTTGTCCTTCATCTCCTTCGCGAGGGTCTTGAGGGAGGGTTCGTCCTCGGCGGCCTTTTCGAGGGCCGTCTTGAAGAAGTCGGCTGCGAGGGCGCGGTATTCGGCGGCCTTGGCGGAATCGTTGGAATTCTTGGAGAATTCGGCGCAGCGGAGGTAGTTGCGGGCGATCACCCATTCGCGTGAGTAGAGGATGCCGGTGGAGGGGTCGCAGTCCTCGAAGTCCTTCTGCTCGTCGGAGCGCATGAAGTCGATGAAGGCGAGCATCTGCTTCGTGGCCTCGGGCCAGTTCTTGGCCTCCATGGCCTTGTGCCCGCGCAGCTTGGCGGCGGTGGCCTTGCACCATGCAGGCGAGCGGTTGGGGAGGCCGCCTTTCTCGAGAAGCGCGATCGCGCTGTCGAAGTCGTTCACGAGGAAGAAGCCGTCGAGGCGGCGCTCGGCGAGGATCTCGGCGCCGCCCTTTGAGAGGCGGCCCGCTCCAGAGAGAGCCTCGGTGTAGGCGAGCATGTCGCGGATGGCCTTCACGTTCGGAGGGTTCTGCGGCGTTCCGTCGCCGCCGAAGCGTATGATCTGCTCCTCGCAGATGGAGGCCACGAAGTCGGTCGAGGTGAAGAAGGGCGAGGCCTCGAGCTTGCGGAGGTTCGCGACGAGCGATTCAGGGGGCATTTCGCGGAATGCGTTGGAGAACGCGGAGCGCACCATGCGCGAGGCTACGCCAGAGCGGCCAACCTTCACGAGCCGTGCGCACGCGCCGTCGAAGTCTTTGGCCTGCACGAGCTGCACAACGCCGCTCGCGCGCAGCTGGTCGATGCTCGCGCTCAGCAGCTGCTGGGCGCGCAGCGGGGGCATGTTCGTGGCGGGTGGCGGGAAAGTCTTCACGAAGGAGTCGGCGAACTCGAGCAGCTTGTCCGCCGCGGGTGTGAGCGCCTCCTTGGCGTCGCGCGCGCGGTCAAGGGCGCGCGAGGCGTGGCCGGCGATGGCCTCCTGCGTGATCAGCGTCTCGTGCCGCAGCTCCAGCCAGGGGAAGTTAGGCTTGCCGTAGATGCGCCACACCTTCTTCGTTGAGAGCTCCTTGAGCAGCTCGGTCTTCGCCTCGGTGGACGCAGCCTTCGTGAAGCTCTGCTCCACCTGCTGGACCGTCGCGGAGCGTTTGGCCTCGGTGTAGCGGAGCTGCCAGCATACGAAGAATGCTGCGGCGGCCACGATGACTGCCAGCGCCGATATTACTGCGATTTTCACGGAAGACTTGCTCATGATTGTTTGCCCTCAAAGTTTTTTTCACATATTATAAAATGATTTTGGATTTGACGCAAGGGGAAAGTGTGCGGTATTATATACACCTGCATGGAAAGACGAGGTAGAAAGAGATGAAAGAAATAGGAGTAGGAATACTCGGATTCGGCACGGTTGGCGCAGGCGTGGCCGAAGGGCTACTGCGCAACCGCAGGCTTATGGCTGAGCGCCTTGGCGTGGACATCGCGCTCAGGCGCATTGCGGATCTTGACATCACGACGGACCGCGGCGTGGCCGTCGATCCCGATGTGCTCACAACCGACGCCCAGGGCGTGATCGCAGATCCCAACGTCCAGATCGTCGTCGAGACCATCGGCGGCACCGGCATCGCCCGCACGTTCGTGCTCGCCGCCCTCAACGCCGGCAAGGCCGTTGTCACCGCCAACAAGAAGCTTCTCGCCGAGCACGGCAAGGAGATATTCGACGCCGCCGCGAAGAACGGCGTGGACATCTACTTCGGCGCGTCGGTTGGAGGCGGCATACCCATCATCCGCTCGCTCCGCGAAGGCCTCGCGGGCAACGACATCCAGCAGATACACGGCATCCTCAACGGAACGTGCAACTACATCCTCACCCGCATGGAGACGGAGGGGCGTCCCTTCGGCGAGATCCTCGCCGACGCCCAGAAGCTCGGCTACGCCGAGGCCGATCCCTCCCTCGACATCGACGGCTTCGACACCGCCCACAAGGCCTGCATACTCTCGGCGCTCGCGTACGGCTTCCAGCCTTCGCTCGACCAGGTGCAGGTGGAGGGCATCCGCAACCTCGACGGACGCGACGTCAAGTACGCCGCGGACTTCGGCTGCCGCCTCAAGCTGCTCGCCGTGGTGGCCAAGCACGGCACCGACGTGGAAGTGGGCGTGCATCCCACGCTCGTTCCGGTCGACCACATGCTCGCTAGCGTGAACGGCGTCTTCAACGCCGCGATGGTGCGCGGCGACATGGTGGGCGACACGATGTTCTACGGACGCGGCGCTGGCCGCCTGCCCACTGCGTCCACGGTGGTGGGCGACATCGGCGACATCGCGCGCAACATGGCGCACGGCGAGACGCGCTACGCGCGCGCCGTGCCCACGTACGGCGAGGGCGTCACGAAGCTGCGCGCGCCGGGCGACATCGTGAGCCGCTTCTACCTGCGCTTCGGCGTGGCCGACCGCGCGGGCGCGTTCGGGCAGATAGCCTCCATACTCGGCCGCCACGGCGTCTCGATCTCCGCCGCCGCGCAGAAGGCGTCCGACGTGGACGCCGGCGGGTTCGTGCCCGTCGTCGTGCTCACCCATCCCGCCGCCGCGAAGGCCGTCGACGCCGCGCTCGAGGAGATATCGAAGAGCGGCGCCACTGGCGGCGCCCATGTGCGCCTGCGCATGCTCTAGAGCAGATTGCGAAGAGAATATTCACGAGAAAGGAAATTGAAATGGCATCCAAGAAGCAGAGAACTCTCATCAAGAACGCGCACGTGATCTCGCCCGACCTCGACCTGAGGCGCGCGAACGTGGTGCTTGAAGGCGCGAAGATCGCGCTCGTCACGCAGGAGGCTGTGCCCTCCGCGGGCTTCGGCACTGTGGTGGACCTGCGCGGCAAGTACCTCGTGCCGGGCTTCATCGACGTGCACCTGCACGGCGCTAGCGGATTCGACGTGTGCGACGCTACTCCCGAGGCCATCGACAAGATCGCCGAGGCGAAGCTCGCCGAGGGCTGCACCAGTTTCCTGCCCACCACCCTTACCGTGGCGAACTCGACGCTCAAGGCTGCCGCGAAGGCCGTTGCCGCATACAAGAAGAGCGAGCGTTTCGCCAAGGTGATCGGTATCCACCTCGAGGGGCCGTTCATCAATCCCGCCTGCTGCGGCGCGCAGAACCCCGCCTTCGTGCGCAAGCCCAACATGCGCGAGGTGCTAGCGATCTCGGCCATATCGACAGTCAAGATGGTGAGTTTCGCGCCCGAGATGCCCGGCGGCGCCAAGTTCGCGGAGGACTGCCTTGCGAACGGCATCGTTCCGAGCTGCGGGCACACCGGCGCCACGTTCGCCCAGCTCCTGCCCGCGTACGACAAGGGCCTCAGGCACCTCACGCACTTCTGCAACCAGATGACGAAGCTCCACCACCGCGAGATCGGCATTGTGGGCGCGGGCTTCCTGCTGGACGACCTGAACACCGAGGTCATCTGCGACCGCATCCACCTCTGCGACGACATGCTGCGCCTCGTCTTCTGGAAGCGCGACCTCGCGCACGTGCAGATGATCACCGACTCCCTCCGCTGCTCGCACTGTCCCGACGGCTACGAGTTCGAGATGGGCGGCCTCAAGGTGGCCCTCAAGAACGGCGAGGCCCGCCTCGTCGAGGGCGGCAACCTCGCGGGCTCCACGCTCTGGCTCAACAAGGGCCTAAAGAACCTCGCCGAGGTGACGGGGCTTCCCCTCAAGGACCTCGTGCGCGTCACTAGCTGGAACCAGGCGATCGAGCTCGGCCTCGGCAGAAAGCTCGGCAAGGTGGAGAAGGGCTTCGTCGCCGACCTCGCCGTTCTCGACCCGAAGACGTTTGACGTCTGCGCCGTGTTCGTCGAAGGCGAACAGCGCATCTAGAGGTGCGCATGCTCTTCGCAAACGTGATAAGAGACTTCAATCCGGGGAACTACTTTCTGCACCCGTGGTTCTGGTCCGCGTTTCTTGCCTGGATCACGGCGCAGACGATCAAGATAGTGCGCTCCGCGGTGAAGACGAGGTCTGTGGACTTCGAGTACCTCGTCTCCACCGGCGGAATGCCGAGCGCGCATTCCGCCATGGTGATGGGCCTCGCCACGTCGATCGGGCTCACCGAGGGCTTCGGCTCGCCCGTCGCCATGCTCGCGCTGGGGTTCGCGGCCGTGACCACGTTTGACGCCGCCACCGTGCGCCATGCCGCCGGCGAGCAGGCGAAGGTGCTCAACCGCATCATGAAGAACCTCGTCACGTCGCACCAGTTCCCCTCCGTCACCCATCTCAAGGAGCTTCTCGGCCATACGCGCAAGGAGGTGTGCTGGGGGATGGTGACAGGGGTGTGCGTGGCCTTGGCGGTGTGCAGCCTCTGGCCTGCGCGCTTTTCGTAGGTGCAGCAAAACGACATGATTTACAGCCAATGAGACGCATCATAAAGTATTTCGACAATCTTGCCGCGCCGGCGCTTCTGGCGGCGGGGGCTTTGCTTTGCCTGGCATTCGCGGCCGTGTGGTTCGGCGGGCTCAACCAGGACGAAGGATGGTACCTGTACGCAGCTCAGATGGTGCGCGCCGGCCATGTGCCGTACCGCGACTTCTTCTACACGCAGGGTCCGGCCATGCCGTTCGTCTATTCGGTGCTGGCGCCTCTGTGGGGACGCGGATCGCCGCTGCAGGGG
>JAEEGI010018243.1_pt1 | contig 14279 bp, 16 predicted proteins | sample 8958751 | NCBI WGS metagenome assembly JAEEGI01 (sample SAMN16246545, study PRJNA631951) | gut metagenome | biome: gut microbiome; feature: rumen; material: KS-attached | host: Bos | place: Iran: Karaj | collected 2018-10
GCTATGGATCAGAATAATGATGTTACCAAGCAATTAAATGCAAGTACCCAGAAGTTTGAAATAGTATAATTAAAGCCAAGGACCTCAGTATATTCGCTGAGGTCCTTATTTATTTGCAATGAACGTTTTTGATTATTTGTGATTGAAAATGTACAATATAGTTATAAATAAGATTTAAAATGACAAAAATATGTATGAAATAACGATTGAAACAAACCCACCGAGATTGTATTATATCTTCTGTTGTTTGAAAAACAGTTTCGAAAGGTTATATTATGTTTAATATTTTAATGCTTGTAGTATTCTCACTTGTAACTATGTTTTATGCGTTTTATATTGTTAGCCATATTCGTTCAGCAGTAGCTTCTGCAAATATTTCAGATAAAAAAGCGTTAGGAAAATCGTTTTTCGCAATTGGAATCAGCATTGTAACACTTGCAATTCTTTGGTTCCAGGCAGCATTCGTTTACTTCTATCATTAATTATATACTATTCCCCGTGCCAAGGCTTATATATAGGCCTTGGCTTTTTTTGTAGAATACTTTATGATGTATTCGTTTGACTTTATCAACATATAAGTTTATACTTACTTTAACACTTTTAATCACTAAAGTACCGGAGGACATAAAATGAGAAAAGAAATATCCAAGCTTTTAGAAGTTAGAGAGAGCGTAAGAGTAGTAGACGCTACATTGCGTGATGGTGGTCTTGTAAATGATTTTTATTTTACAGATGAGTTTGCTAAGGCTCTTTATCTTACTAATGTAAAGGCTGGAGTTGATTATATGGAAATGGGGTATCGAGCTGACAAGGAACAGTTCGATGTAGATAAATTTGGCCCATGGAAGTTTTCTTCAGATGATTATATCCGTAAAATCGTAGGTGAGAATGACACTGACCTAAAGATTGCTATTATGGCGGATGTGGGACGTTGTAACTATAAGGAAGATATTCACCCTAAAAATGAGAGTCCAGTAGATCTTATCAGAGTTGCTACATATCTTCACCAGCTTCCTAGTGCTGTTCAGATGATTGAAGATGCTTACAATAAGGGCTATGAAACTACCTGCAACATTATGGCAATCTCAACAGCATCAATGGAAGATATTAAATCAGCACTTGATATTATTTGCCAAACTCCAATATCTTGTATTTATATCGTTGATAGCTATGGCTCGTTATATCCTGAACAGACAGAGCGTATTGCAGATATGTATTACGAGATTGCTTCTAAATATGGCAAAAAGGTTGGTATGCATGCTCATGATAATCAGAAGCTAGCATTCGCTAATACAATTGAGGCTGTTGGTGATAACGTAGATTATTTGGATGCTACATACTGTAGTATGGGACGTGGTGCAGGAAACTGTGCTATGGAATTACTTCTTGGCTTCCTTAAGAATCCTAAGTATAAGGAAAGATATGCTATCAAGTTCGTAGAAGACTACATGCTTCCTTTAAAGGAACAGGGCATTGTATGGGGTTATGACATGCAGTATCTAACAACAGGCCTTTTAAATCAGCATCCAAGAACTGCTATAGAATTTACAAAGCAAGGCAGAAAAGACTACTTTGCCTTCTATCAGGAAATGTTAAATTTAGATTAAATATAAACTATTATAGAGAATCCAATATTACTTTAGCTATATTATCCCAGGTGTGGTTTTTAGCAGCAATGCTATAACCCATCTGGGCTATTTTTTTGAGGGTAGATGGTTCCAAGAGGGCAGCATCAGCTTTAGCAGTTACAGCATCTATATCATCTAATTCATAAAATAAGATGTTTTCTCCATCCTTATATTCCTTTTTTAGCAAAGTGGTAGGGTCTGTTAGGGCAACTGCACCATTTAATTGAGCTGAAAATACTCGGTCGTGACTGCCTGCTTTAAAATTTGGCATTATATTCACACATAGTTTAGATTTAGAAAAAACTGTAAATGTTAGATTGAATGGAATCTCTCTATGTATTGTTGCGTGCTTTAAGTTTAATTCTTCCCAAAGTCCTCCAAATAAATCCAGCTTATGTTCACATTTATCTAAAGCTAGAACTAAATTCTTTCTATTTACACATCGCACATAGGTATCGGCCAGATAAAAGGTCTGTGTATGCAGGGGTAAATCAGAATTAATATAATCATATATTTCGTTTTGAGCTAAGGTCTCCACAGCGGCTTCAATAGTGAGCCTGCTGTCGGATTGCATCATGTCTATTAGCTCCTTTACATTTGAAGCTAAAAAATCAGGAAGCTTTTTTATTGCTGTTTCTATCCTGATAGGGTCTGTATAGGTTCCGGAAAATAGAATATCATAGGGTCTATCTTCAAAATCATCAAAGGATATTTGGTCCTTACCAAATGCAAGCTCACCAGTCATAGGTGTAACTGTCACAGATTTGATATGAGGGTAGTATTTTAGAATATAATCCTTGTGGTTAGAGTCCAGACAAACCACATGAAAATTATTAAGCTTGTTTTTTAGGGAATCGTGATGGTAAAGAGGGTGATCTAAAATAACATCGATAAAAGGAGCATCTACATGGTTTAAAAAGAAGGAATCATCGTCCATAAGAGCTCTTGGAAGGTCAGAATTAAAATCAATTAGTCCGTCATAATGCTTGCCAATAAACTGTTCTAAATCATCCAAGGATTGTTCATCTACCTTGAAATATTCCACATCGCAGCCTAACTTTTTCAAGGCAAGTCCTAAGGCATCGCCAAAATAAAGATAAGAGTTATAACAAACAGTTTTCATCTCAAAAATCAAAAATTTCATAATTCACCCCTCAAGAAACGTTCAAAATTAATTCATAATTATTTTATCATATCTCAACTTTACTATGGTATACTTTGTATATTAAATAAATAAGGGGGAACGTATGATTAAAGCCGCGGCATACAATTGTGAAGCACTACAAAATCCATTCATATTTGATGAAGTATACAACCTCATTAGTCCTCAAAGAAGAGAACATGTTGATGAGGCTAAGACTCTTAAGGGCAAATGTGAAAGGCTTGGTGCTGCTCACCTTTTGGAAAAGCTGCTTTGGGAAAATCATATTCAAAGACCTTACGTTTATTCCACCACATCACAGGGAAAGCCGATTTTTATTCAGCCTAAGAATGTAGACTTTAGCATTTCTCACTCTAATTTTTTCGCTGTAGCAGCAATTTCAGATAAGCCAGTAGGTATTGATGTTGAACGCATCAGACCTTACGATAAGGATTTAGTAGAACGATTTTTTACTAAATCTGATTTGGAGTACCTTGAATCCTTTAAAAAGCATGAGGTTAATAAAAAATTTACTGAAGTGTGGACCTTTAAAGAAGCCACCTGTAAGATGATGGATAGACCGCTTATGCAGGTATTACAGTGGATTGATTTTAGCGAATATTGCGACCAGGAAAAAGGTAAAACCATGTGGACTAAGCAGGGGTTTGAGTTTAGAGATTTTTATATTACCCTTTGTTACGAAGATAAAAGACAACCAATTCAAATGGGGTTATATAACCCCTATGATGGAAAATATTATTGATTTTTTACCTGAGGACAAATAAGATTTTTATTAATTATCAACCCTACTCTCAGAAATGAGAGTACGGGCTGATTTTTTTTGTAATTATATTTAAATAATCATTATATTTTTATATTGACATATAATTGGTTTGTGATAGAATTCTATTTAGTTTCATACTTCACAGTAGTGAAGTGCAAAAGGAGTTTAATTTATGGAATCTAAAAAAGTTCTTTCAATTTTAGTAGAAAACACACCAGGTCTTACTAGCCGTATTTCCGGTCTATTTTCAAGAAGAGGATACAATATTGATAGTTTTTCAGCAGGCGTTACTGCTGATCCTAGATATACTCGTGTTACCATCGTTACACATGGGGATGACATGATTTTGGAGCAGATTGAAAAACAAGTTTCAAAGCTTACAGAGGTTGTTGACCTTAAAGTTTTAAAGCATGGTCAGTCTGTAAAGAGAGAACTTATGCTTGTCAAAATTTCTGCAAGAAGCCATGAAAGACAGGATGTTCTTACAATCGTTGATATCTTCCATGGTAAGGTTGTAGATGTTACACATGATTCTATGATTCTTGAGCTTACAGGTAACCAGGATAAGCTTGAAGCATTCTTAGATATGCTGGGAGATTATGATATCTTAGAGCTTGCTCGTACAGGTCTTACAGGACTTACACGTGGCTCAGAGGATGTTGTAATCCTTTAAACACATATAAATTTACAATAGGAGGATAAAGGAATGTCACAGGAAGCAAGGATATTTTATCAGGAAGATTGTAATCTTTCATTATTGAAGGGTAAGACTATAGCTATTATCGGATATGGTAGCCAGGGTCACGCACACGCTCTTAACCTTAAGGAGAGTGGATGTGATGTCATTATCGGTCTATACGAAGGCTCTAAATCATGGGCAAAGGCTGAAAAGCAGGGACTTACAGTTTATACAGCAGCAGAAGCAGCAAAGAAGGCTGATATCATCATGATTCTTATCAATGATGAGAAGCAGGCTGATATGTACAAGAAAGACATTGAGCCAAACCTTGAAGCAGGCAACATGCTTATGTTTGCTCATGGTTTCAACATTCACTTTGGTTGCATTAAGCCACCAGCAGATGTAGATGTTACTATGATTGCTCCAAAGGCTCCAGGTCATACAGTACGTTCAGAGTATCAGGCTGGCAAAGGAACACCTTGTCTTGTAGCTGTATATCAGGATGCTACAGGAAAGGCACTTGACCTTGCACTTGCATACGGTGCTGGTATCGGTGGTGCTCGTGCTGGTATTCTTGAGACAACATTTAGAACAGAGACAGAAACAGACCTCTTCGGTGAGCAGGCAGTTCTTTGCGGTGGTGTTTGTGCTCTTATGCAGGCTGGATTTGAGACACTTGTTGAAGCAGGCTACGATCCAAGAAATGCATACTTTGAGTGTATCCACGAAATGAAGCTTATCGTTGACCTTATTTACCAGTCAGGCTTTGCTGGAATGAGATATTCTATTTCTAATACAGCAGAATACGGTGATTACGTTACTGGACCTAAGATTATCACAGAGGATACAAAGAAGGCTATGAAGCAGATCTTAAGTGATATTCAGGATGGTACATTTGCTAAGGAATTCTTACTTGATATGTCTCCAGCAGGACGTCAGGTTCACTTCCAGGCTATGAGAAAGCTTGCATCTGAGCATCCTTCAGAGAAGGTCGGAGAAGAAATTCGTAAGTTATATTCTTGGAACAACGAAGATGACAAGTTTATAAACAACTAAGATAATAAAATGGGCCACCCGTAGCTTCCAGGATTTGAAAGTAGCGGGTGGCGTTTTTTATGCGTCGCGGAAGTTTTTATTTCGGAAGAATTTATATAGATGAGATGAAATTTTGATTTCTGTGTAAACATCAGCATATTCTCTTGGAGAGTATTCGGTGATGTAGTTAACGGGGAAGGATTTAGTCATTCCTCTGGATTTACATAAATCAACAGCCTTGTTATATGCGATTGCGGCAGTGGCCTCATCATTATATCTTCCTACAATAAAATCTCCATTTAAATGAATCTTTGCAGCATAGACGGTTTTTCCTTTTTTGGTTTCTTTATAAACTCCATGATACTTATTTACTACGATGATGTTAGAGTAGCGGAAATCGGTATCATCACCATTAGCAAACATATAGTCTTTGCCTTTTATGCTGTATGGTTTAATTCCGTAGCGGTTTAGAATGTTGTATTGCATGCCATAGTCGCTAACAAACATATGATTTCCACGATTTTGAATCTTGTGACTTGAATAGTAGAACAAATCGTCATTATCGAATTTTAAAACAGTAGATTTATCCAGGTAATATAAAAAATAGTTTTTCTGCAGATAAATTGGTGTTTTTATATAGATATGATTATCTCTTAAATTTATTAGGGTAACGCATTTTTCGAAAGCCAGATTTTGAATTTTGGATTGACAGTTAAGTATGGAAAGCTTTTTATCTTTCAGAATTACCCAGGCCTCGTCGTAGGCATTTGCACATTCAGCTTCAGAAGAAAAACTGCCAATGCTTATATGCTTTCCGTTATATGTAATGTTACCTCTATAATAGGTACTACCATCTTTTTTTGTAGTTTTATAAACCCCTGGTTCCATAAACTCCTCCTTTGATTATCACAATTATTATTTTACACAATTGCGAAAGGGAAAGTTTTAAAATTCAGTGAAATAAAAGGATACATTGTATGAACTTTAATATTGAAAATAACACAAAGAAAGCTTTTTTATCAGGCGCCGTTGACGGATTTCCAATAGGACTTGGATATTTTGCAGTATCCTTTTCGCTTGGTATATTTGCAAAGCAGGTGGGCTGTGGAGCAATAGCCGGAATAATCAATTCCTTCCTTAATCATGCCAGTGCAGGAGAGTATGCAGTATATTCAATGATTGGAATTGGTGCATCCTATATAGAAATGGCGGTTATGACATTAATTGTAAATGCCAGATATTTACTTATGTCTACCGCATTAAGTCAACGAATTCACCCAGATACTCCTATGATTCATAGAATTGGAATAGGCTTTCATGTGACAGACGAGCTATTTGCCATATCCTTAAACAGGCCAGGCTACATTAATCCAATTTACTGCTACGGTGCTTTTTTGGTTGCGGTTATCGGCTGGTGCGCTGGAACTGCTACTGGAATTATAGCAGGAGGAATTTTACCAGGAAGATTAGTCAGTGCCTTGTCTGTTGCTTTATATGGAATGTTTTTAGCCTGCATTATGCCAGAGGCAAGACGACATAAGCTTGTAGGAGTTCTTATCATAATAAGCTTTGTTTTAAGCTATATTGCAAATGAAGCAGCTATATTTGCCAAGGTATCAAGCGGTACAAAAACCATTATTCTTACCGTAGTAATAGCATCCGTTGCAGCCATTATATTCCCACATCCGGAGGTAGAAGATGACGACTAATCCTTATATTTACATATTTGTTGCGGCAATAGTTAGTACGGTTATCAGAGTTTTGCCAGTTACAGTATTTAGAAAGCCTATCAAAAATAGATTTATAAGGTCTTTTCTTTATTATGTTCCATATGTCACCCTGGCTGTCATGACATTTCCTGCTATCATTCATGCTACTCAAAGCAAAATATCAGGAATTCTTGCCCTGGTAGTAGGAAGCGTTGCAGCATGGTTTAATTTGAGCCTGTTTAAAGTTGCCTGCATCTGCTGTGGTGTAGTTTTTATTGTAGAATTAGTACTTTGTTAGCATTATTTTTATAAGATTTTTTAATTGCATAAAATCAAATTCGTATATATAATTGTGACGATATGATTTTTAATTGGAGGAAAACATCATGATTAAAGTTGGAATTTTAGGTTATGGCAATTTAGGACGTGGTGTTGAGGCTGCTGTCACAAAAAGCGATGACATGGAGCTTGTTGCTATTTATACAAGAAGAGATCCAAAAACAGTTACAGTAAAGACTAATACTACAGTTAAATCTACAGCTGATTTGGATACTGGTAAGGAAGATATTGATGTACTTGTTATCTGTGGTGGTAGTGCAACAGATTTACCTGAGATGACACCAAAGTACGCTAAGCTTTACAATGTTATCGATTCATTTGATACACATGCAAGAATCCCAGAGCACTTTGCAAACGTAGATAATGCTTCAAAGGCTGCTGGTAAAATCGGTCTTATCTCATGTGGATGGGATCCAGGAATGTTCTCATTAAACCGTCTTTATGCTACATCTATTTTACCAGATGGTCAGGCATATACATTCTGGGGGAAGGGCGTTAGCCAGGGTCACTCAGATGCAATCCGTCGTATTGAAGGTGTTGTTGATGCAAGACAGTACACAGTACCAGTAGAGGATGCTTTAAGAAGAGTTAGAAATGGTGAGAATCCAGAGCTTTCAACTAGAGAAAAGCATACTAGAGAGTGCTACGTTGTTGTAGAAGAGGGCGCTGATAAGGCACGTATCGAAAAGGAAATCAAAGAAATGCCAAACTATTTCTCTGATTACGATACAACAGTAAACTTTATTTCAGAAGAAGAGCTTAAGAAGAACCACAGTGGCTTACCACATGGTGGAAGCGTAATATATACTGGTGAAACAGGCTTTGATGGAAATAAGCATGTTATTGAATACAGCTTAAATCTTGACTCAAATCCAGAGTTCACAGGTGCAGTTCTTACTGCTTATGCAAGAGCAATTGACCGCCTTAACAAAGAGGGTGTGACAGGTGCTAAAACAGTATTTGATATTGCTCCAGCATACTTATCACCTGTTTCTGCTGATGAGCTTAGAGCACACTTCTTATAATCTAATTTATATTAAATAAATATTTGTAAAATTAGTTGCTAACATAGGCTTTAAAGGTTTATAATCTTTAAAGTCTATATTTATGTGCATTTTTATCGGGAGGTTGCGAATTGCTAGAAAAATTAGAGAAGAAATTCGGTAAATACGCCATTAATAATCTTATTGTTTATTTGTTAGCAGGCTATGCTATCGGATATTTATTACAGTTTGGACAACGATTTACAGGGATTCCATACATTAACTATCTTACATTGGAGCCTTATTATATATTACGTGGACAGGTTTGGAGACTCATATCTTGGGTCATCATTCCACCAGATACAAGCATAATTTGGGCACTGATTATGTTTATGCTTTATTATCAGCTTGGTTCTGTGCTAGAACAAACCTGGGGTGCCTTCAGATTTAATGTTTACATCTTTGGCGGTATGCTGTTTACCGTGCTTGGTGCATTTGTTGTGTTTGCACTTTATGGAGGCGCTATACCAGTAGGTATTATTGGTGCCACTACCAGTACCTACTACATTAATTTGTCAATATTTCTTGCATTTTCTACTTGTTTTCCAGATATGCAGGTTATGTTATATTTCATCATTCCTATTAAGATGAAATGGATGTCTATTTTTTACTTAGTGGTTATTGGATACTCAGTAGTTAACGCTATTATTGCAGGGGCATTCTATGCTGCAGTACCAATCATCGCATCATTACTTAATTTCTTTATCTTCTTTATGATGACTAGAAATATGAGTAGATTCAATCCAAAGGACATTCACAGACGTGCTGAGTTTAAGCGTGCGGCTACACCACCTCGTACTCAGTACAGAGATGGCACACCTATTGCCAGACACAGATGCGCTGTTTGCGGACGAACAGAGATTACCAATCCAGAGCTGGAATTCAGATTTTGTAGCAAGTGTAATGGCAATTATGAATATTGCTCAGACCATTTGTTTACGCATACACATATACACTAGATTTAAGATTTTAAGAGGGGACACCCTCATCAGTCAGCAAAAGCTGACAGCTTCTCCCAAAGGGAGAAGCCTATAGAAACACGAAGGGATTGTATAAAAATGAGTGAAGAAGTAGTTAGCAAAAATTTTATTGAACTTGAAATTGACAAGGATTTAAAGGAGGGCGTATACGATCATGTATGTACACGTTTCCCACCTGAGCCAAATGGTTATTTGCACATTGGTCATGCTAAGTCAATTATCTTAAATTATGGTCTTGCTAAGAAGTATAATGGCGAGTTCCACATGAGATTCGATGACACTAATCCTACAAAGGAAAAGGTGGAGTTCGTTGATTCTATAAAGGCTGATATTAAGTGGCTTGGAGCCGATTGGGGCGATCATCTTTATTTCGCATCTAATTATTTTGATAGAATGTACGAGGTTGCTGTTGATTTAATTAAGAAAGGCTTAGCGTATGTTTCAGACCTTTCTGCAGAGGAAATGAGAGAGTACCGTGGTGACTTCGAGCACCCAGGAAAGGATGACCCAAACAGAAATCGTTCAATCGAAGAAAACCTTCAGATGTTCGAAGATATGAAGGCTGGTAAGTAAGAGGATGGAAGTCATACACTTCGCGCAAAGATTGATATGGCATCGCCTAACATCAACATGCGTGATCCAATCCTTTACAGAGTTGCTCACATGACACACCACAATACAGGTGATAAGTGGTGCATTTACCCTATGTACGATTTCGCTCATCCACTTGAGGATGCGTTCGAAAATATTACACATTCTATTTGTACACTAGAGTTTGAGGATCATAGACCTCTTTATGATTGGGTAGTTAAGGCAGCAGGCTTTGCTAATCCACCACGTCAGATTGAGTTTGCAAAGATGTATCTTACAAACGTTGTTACAGGTAAGCGTTACATCAAAAAGCTTGTTGAGGATGGCGTTGTAGATGGATGGGATGACCCACGTCTTGTTTCAATCGCAGCATTACGTCGTCGTGGTTTTACACCAGAATCTATCAGAAAGTTCGTTGAGCTTTCAGGCGTATCAAAGGCTAATTCTTCATCTGACTATGCTATGCTTGAGTATTGCATTAGAGAAGACCTTAAGACAAGCAGAAGCCGTGTAATGGCTGTTCTTGATCCAGTAAAGCTTGTTATTGATAACTATGAAAGCGATGATGTTGAGTGGCTTGATGCTCCTAATAACCTTGAGAACCCTGAGCTTGGTAGCCGTCAGGTTCCATTTGGTAAGGAGCTCTATATCGATAGAGAAGATTTCATGATTGAGCCACCTAAGAAATACTTCAGATTATATCCTGGAAACGAAGTTCGTCTTATGAATGCATACTTCGTTACATGTACATCATACGAAACAGATGAAAATGGCAAGGTAACATGCATCCACTGTACATACGACCCAGCTACAAAGGGTGGAGATGCTCCAGATGGCCGTAAGGTAAAGGGAACAATCCACTGGGTAGCAGCTAAAACTGCTCTTAAGGCAGAGGTCCGCCTCTACGAAAATATTGTGGATGAGGAAAAAGGAGTGTATAATGAAGATGGTAGTTTGAATCTTAATCCAAATTCACTTACAGTTCTTAAGGATTGTCTTGTAGAGCCTTCATTAAAGGGTGCAAAGGCTTATGATAGCTTCCAATTTGTAAGACAGGGATTTTTCTGCGTAGATGCTAAGGATTCTAAAGAGGATGCATTAGTATTTAACAGAATTGTTTCTTTAAAGAGTTCTTTCAAATTACCAACAAATAACTAATAACTCATCAATAGTGATCTACAGAAAAGGATTGCAGCATGAATTTATTATCGGGAATGGAAAAATTTGGTTTCTCCATGGATGGAGAGCTAGACATTTTGGCTGATGAAAAGCCAAAGAAAGAGGCCGCTGCCGCTCAAAAGGCAGCTCCTGTAGTGAAGCAGGAAAAGGATTTTATTATTGATAAGAAGGTTCGTTGTCCAGTTTGTGACAAGGAATTTCCTATCAAGGCTGTGCTTGCCACAAAGCTTAAAAGATTAGAGCCTGACTTTGATTTGCGCCCTAATTATGAGCATGTTGATAAATGTAAATATGACTTCATGTCATGCCCATATTGTGGTTATTCAGCCCTTGATACAACTTTTTCAAAGATTGATACAGCCCGCGTAAAGCTTATCAGATCTGAATTTTGCCCTAGCTTTAAGCCACAGAAGGAAGAGCTTGCTGAAACCTATTCATACGAATATGCAGTAGAAAAGTTCAAGCTGGCTCTTATCTGCACCATGAAAAAACGTGCAAAGATGTCTGAAAAGGCTTATGTTTGCCTTAAGATTGCCTGGCTTCGCCGTGCACAGCTTAAGGAATTAGAAGGCAACAAAGAGGCTGACCCAAAGGTTGTAGAAATGCTTCAAAAGGAATACGATGGCTTCTACGCCCAGGCTTACGAAGGATTCATGAAAGCAATTTCTCAGGAAACACCACCATATTGTGGAATGGCTTCTGAGGCGGTAGAATTTATGCTGGCAAACATGTCGGTATATTATAAAAAATACGATGCAGCTATGAAAATCATTGCAAGACTGATTCAATCAGCTAGCACATCCCGAAAGCTCAAGGATAAATGTGTCGAGCTTAAGGAAAAGATTGTTGCAGAACAAGGTGAATAGATTTTTACGAACTGCCAATAGGTGGAAATTCCTACGTGGCAGTTCTTTTTTGAGGTTAATATGAATTGGATTAAATATTCTATAAATACAACTACAGATGCAGAGGATTTCGTTAGTGCAATGCTTATGGAATGTGGCATTGTCTCAATAGAAATCGATAATAACGTACCAGTTTCAGGTGAGAAGCAGGGTGGAGAATTTAAAGAGCTTCAGCCAGATTTACCAACAGATGATGGTACATCAAAGGTTTGCTTTTATCTTGGAGATGATGAAGATCACGAATCACTTCTTTCACAGGTTAAGGCAGGTCTTTTAGAGCTTAAAGAAACAATGGATATAGGAGAGGGCACAATCGATACTTCTGTTACAAAGCAGGAGGATTGGATTAACAACTGGAAGCAGTTCTTCAAGTCCTTCTATATCGATGATATCCTTATTAAGCCTACATGGGAGGAAATCGCACCAGAGGATAAGGGTAAGATTTTTGTTGAAATCGACCCAGGAGTTAGCTTTGGTACTGGTAAGCACGAGACAACTCAGCTATGCATTCGTCAGCTTAAGAAATACGCTAAGGCTGGTGATGAAATCTTAGATATTGGTTGTGGAAGCGGTATCCTTTCTATCATCGCAAACAAACTATTAGATGGTAAATGCCATTTAGTAGGAACAGATATAGATGAAGACTGTATCGAATCTACCTATGAGAATTTTGAGGTAAATGGTATTCCTAAATCAGCTGGAGATTTCTATGTTGGAAATCTTACAGAGGATAAGGATTTACAGGACAAGGTTGGTTACGAAAAATACGATATAGTAGTTGCAAATATTCTTGCAGATATTATAATCGGTATGGCACCAGCTATATATCCTACACTTAAGAAGGATGCTTATTTTATCTCATCTGGAATCATTGATTTCAAGGAAAATGAGGTTAAGGAAGCACTTGAAGCTGTAGGACTTACTATTGTAGAAATTAATCATCAGGGAGAGTGGGTGAACATCACCGCTCGTAAATAGGCTATGCAACAGATATTTGTAAATGATAATCCAATTGATAATAGCTTTGTTATAACAGGTGATGATATGCATCACCTTGTTAGGGTGGTTCGTCTTAAGCGTGGAGAGGTAATACGTGTTTCCACAGCTGCAGGCTCTAATTTCCTATGTGAAGTTAGTGATATTACGGATAAGGAGCTTATCGCAACAGTAAAAGAAGAGGTGCCATCTACTGAGCTTTCCAACAAAATCTATCTTTTCCAGGCCTTGCCAAAGGGTGACAAAATGGAAACTATAATAGAAAAATGTGTCGAGCTTGGTGTCTATGAAATCATTCCAGTTGAAATGAAAAACTGTATTGTTAAGCTGGATGATAAAAAGAAAAAGTCAAAGCTTACAAGATATCAGACTGTGGCTGCTACAGCGGCAAAGCAGTCGAAGCGTTCAATCATTCCTCAGGTTCATGATTTTATGACCTACAAGGAAGCTTTCGAATATGCTAAGAGTTTGGATATTAATCTGCTTCCATACGAAAGCAAAAATGGCATGAAGGATACCTTTGATGTTTTGGATTCCATAAAGCAGGGCCAAAGCATTGGTGTATTTATCGGGCCAGAGGGCGGTTTTGACCAGTCTGAAATTGATTTAGTAAAAGATAGCTGCAGTATTATTTCTCTTGGTAGAAGAATACTTAGAACTGAAACTGCCGCTATTTGTACACTTTCTATGTTGATGCTTAAATGTGAGGTTTAAATGATTTACTTTGATAATTCAGCTACCACCAGATGCTCTGATGGTGCTATGGAAATAATGCAGGAATGTTTGCAGGAAAACTTTGGTAATCCTTCATCACTTCATAAAATGGGATATAGAGGTAAGGATTATCTTAAAGAATCTAGAGAAATAATTGCAGGAATCCTTAAATGTCAGCCTAAGGAAATATATTTTACCAGCGGCGGTACAGAAGGAAATAACTTAGCCATCCGCGGAGCTGCAGAGGCTAAAAAGCGTCTTGGCAAGCACATTATCACTACAAAGATTGAACACGCCAGCGTTCTTAATCCTGTAAAGGCTCTTGAAAAGGAAGGCTTTGAGGTAACTTATCTTGGTACAGATGAATATGGAGTTGTCTCTTTAGACGAGCTTAAAGCTGCATTAAGAGAAGATACCATTTTAGTATCAATGATGATGGTAAACAACGAAATCGGAAGCCTTCAGCCAGTAGCAGAGGCTTGCAAAATCGTTAAGAAGGCAAATCCAGATATCATTTTCCATACAGATTGTATTCAGGAATTTGGAAAAATGACAA
>JAEEGI010018245.1_pt1 | contig 14278 bp, 13 predicted proteins | sample 8958751 | NCBI WGS metagenome assembly JAEEGI01 (sample SAMN16246545, study PRJNA631951) | gut metagenome | biome: gut microbiome; feature: rumen; material: KS-attached | host: Bos | place: Iran: Karaj | collected 2018-10
GTTTACTATTTGTCTCCCACTGATTAAAGCTCTCCATGGACTGTCAATAACAGCCTTGTTTTAAATGATCTCATTCCTGCAAAATCTTCAGATAGGTGTCGAGTCTTTTGTTTATATATCCCGCAAACAAGGTCTCCATAACTGAGATATCGTGTTTGACGTAATATGCATCGAAAGCGTTGTAATAAACTCTCCTGTCCGTGAACTTTATATCTATCGGAGGATATCCCCCTTTCATGAGTTCCAGATTGACGATCAGTCTGCCGGTCCTGCCGTTGCCATCGATAAATGGATGTATCCCTTCAAAATCCAGATGAAACCGTGCAAGCTTTGTAACGAGGTGTTCCTCACTGGCGGCATAGTCTGAAAGGAGCTGTTCTATTTTCGGAGATATAAGGTAAGGCTGCACCGGTTCATGATGTGCGCCGACTATCTTGACGGGGATCCTCCTGTAGACGCCCCTATCGTCCTGCTTATCGGCAAGTACCAGAAAATGGATATCCTTAATGATTTTTTCTGTCAGCGGTGCTCTTTCCTTCACAAGCTCACATATATATTCGAATGCTTCCCTGTGACCCACAGCCTCTATATGATCCTTTAATGGCTTTCGGTCTATAGTGAGCCCTCTAAGAACTAGATCAGTTTCTTTAAGGGTTAGCGTATTACCCTCTATAGCATTAGAATTATATGTGTATTCCACCATAAATTCCTCTTTAAGCCTTTCGAGTTCCCCTTCGGTCAAAGGTCTTCTGCTTTCCAGTTCAGCCTTCTTCAGATCTATTTGATTAAGTATACTGTCCCTTGCTTTGAAGCGCGCGTCTGACGGTTTGTCCGCGTCTATCGGGATCTTCCATCCACGGCCTTCCTGGTATGCACCGTTGATCCTTCCTTCAGCACACAGCACTCTGATCCTTCTGTCGGATATCCCCCACTTTTCGGCAACTTCATTTACTGTCATGTACATAAAAAAACCTCCGATATGTCCATATTACACCTTTTATCGGAATAATACAAACATATCGGAATAATGTAACCTAAATTATCGGAATAATACTCGTTCCTCCGTTCGGATTCAGTTCTCCTTGAATATGCCCTGTCTGTAGCATTCCATGAGCTGCTTCAGGTCATCTATCTGATCCTTCAGCCTGTCTCCTATGTCGGTATCCCTCACCAGAAGCCTCTTAGGCATCACTTCCGTCTTATAAAGCACCGGAGGCTCTTCCTTGTCTGAGATCTTGTGTTCTGCAAGCTCTATGCTCCTGGAACCGATGATGAGAGTATATCCTGCTATTCCTGTCCTTGCATGATATGCCTTTGACAGTCCTCCGTCTATGACATACAGTTTGCCGTTCGCTTTGACCGGTTTTTCTCCTTTAGCTACCTTAACAGGCACATGTCCGTTTATGATATGAGATATCTCTGCCTCTATCCCGAACTCCTTCAGGATCTTATTGCAGTAATCCTCGTCCTGCGAGAACTTGTAGTATGCGTTATATGTCTCCTTTGACAGTGATGGTTCTCCGATGAATATGTTCTCGAAAGTCGCCATCTTGTCCTTACCGAACAGAGGCGATACGGGTCCGCACCACAGATACCACATGAGGTCGACTGCCTCCTGTTTTTTCTCTGCATCCAGCTCAGGATCCAGGAAGTAGGCGTCTATTATCTTCTTCTCAAAATAGTCCATGAGGGCTTTTCCGCTGAATGAACCTTCCGGTGATTCCCAGGCAAGGAATTCTCCCTTATCCGTCATTGGAATACATCCGTGGAACAGAAGATTGTTGTTTGTGATGAAATACATCGAACCGTGTGAATACAGGTATCTGATCTGTCTCTGAAGCCTTGTAGAATGCAGGAACGAATAGGTTAAGCTCTTTATAAGCTGTTCCTCTTCCCTGCTGAGCTTATACGGATCCTTCGGATCGATGGTCGGGAAGTTGGTATCCTTCATCTTCCATGTCTTTCCGTTTATCTCCACGGTCCCGTTCTCAAAGTCTATCTTGTGGAGGAGCCTTCTCTTGTCGAGCTTATACTCAGGATGCTTCTCGATGAGCTGTCCCTCAAGTTTCAGTTCTATAACGGTTATGGCCTTGCACATCTTGGCTGCAAGGTCCGGGCTAACGGAGTCGTATTTGTTCTTATCCAGGAGATGCGGCATGAAACAGTCGCACGGATCGTCCTTATATGTCTCTGCGGCAAACATCGAGAGTCCTCTGAGGTTTATGCCGTATCCGTCTTCAAGGACGTCAAATGAGTTGTATCCGGTAGCGATCCTGAGAACCGTTGCGATACATGACTGGTTCCCTGAAGCAGCTCCCATCCAGCTCACATCGTGATTTCCCCACTGTATGTCCACGCTCCTGAATTTCATGAGCTCGTCTATGACATAGTCTGCCCTCGGACCTCTGTCGAACAGGTCTCCTATGATATGGAGATGATCGATGAACAGGCTGTCTATCATGTTACTCAGCGCTATTATGAACTCGTCAGCAGCCTCAGTGGATATTATGGAATTGATGATCTCCTGATAATAGATAGCCCTGTTGGGTATGTTCTCATCTATGCTAAGAAGCTCGTCTATGGCATAGGCATACGTAGGAGGCATCTGTTTTCTGACCTTGGACCTCGTGAACTTGGAACTGGCGACCCTTGCCACTATAACGAGCCTGTGGATCATGGTCCTGTACCATTCATCAGGGATCTCTCCCTCTTTCTTCATCTCGGACAGTCTTTCAGCCGGATAGTATATAAGCTCCGCAAGGGCATCCTGTTCCGACTTCAGGAGCATATTTCCGAATATCTCCCTTATCCTTTCCCTCACAACTCCTGAAGCACTTCTAAGGAGATGTATAAAGCTCTTGTATTCTCCGTGTATATCGGAGAAGAAATACTCATTTCCCTTCGGAAGACCGAGTATTGCTCTGAGATTTATGATCTCAGCAGCACATGCGTCAGCGTTAGGGAATTCATTTCCAAGCAGTCTTAGATAATCTCTGTCTCTCTTCATTTATTTACTGATTACCTCCTGTTCTTCAGCAGGTATGGTCTTGTCGACCTTGGTGTTCTTCTTAATCTCATCGGTTGCGAGTTTATCGCATCTGTTATTGAGCTCGTTATCAGCGTGCCCCTTAACATGATTCCAGTTCACGGTATGATAGCCTGTAAGTTCAAACAGTTCCTGCCACAGTTCCCTGTTAGCTATCTCCTTCTTGTCTGCCTTCTTCCAGCCGTTCCTGCTCCAGTTATATATCCATCCGTTGAGATATGCATTGGCACAGTAAGTGCTGTCAGTATAAAGGTCCACGATGCACTTTTCCTTCAAAGCCTTCAGTGCCTCTATTATCGCAGTCAGTTCCATTATGTTGTTGGTGGATTCCTGTGAAAAACCTGACAGTTCCTTTTCTATCCCCTTGTAGATGAGTATAGCTCCCCATCCTCCGGGACCCGGATTTCCCGAGCAGGCACCGTCGGTATAAATTGTGACACGTTTCTGATCTTTAGCAGCCATGATTATTGCCCGTCAATATGGAATTATTGACAACCTTTCTGTGTTTTATTATACTAAAGAAGCTGTTTTTAACAAAGGGGAGTGGCTCAATTGGTAGAGCAGCGGTCTCCAAAACCGCCGGTTGCGTGTTCGAGTCGCGTCTCCCCTGCCATATGAGGATTGCTATTTTAAAAATATAGCAATCCTTTTTCTATACCAAATCAATTCAAAAAAAGGATGGCTCTATATAAAGTCATCCTTTTTCCAAGTTGATCTATTATCTTTGGTTCAAGAGATAAGAAGCCTCATCATGATTATCTCCTGCATGCCGTTTATGTCGGAATTGAATCCCAGCGGATTCCTTCCCATCTCCTGAAATCCGACGCTCTTATAGAGTGAGACAGCTCTCTTGTTATCAGAAACTACCTCAAGCTCCATCTGTGTGTAACCTGCCTTCCTGGCGCACTCTATGCATGATTCGGTAAGAGCCCTACCTATACCGAGTCCCCAGAAATCCTTTTCTATGCTTATCCCGAACCTGCACCTGTGACGGAGCTTCCTGTAGGCCCTGTACCCGTCCACACCGGCGGTCCCGACTATCCTGCCGCCGACCTCGGCCAATATCTCGATCTCACCAACGCTTTCCGTCTTTCTCTTCAGATAGTCCCTCTCATACTCAACGGTAAATGAGATCTCATCGGGATAAGAGGTCAGAAAATCGGACTCAGCATGGGTCTTTATGAAATTGGCCATTACCTGCTCGGCATCCGAGGGAGTGCCGTTCCTTAAGATGCATCTTCTTCCGTCAGGAAGATCGATCTCTCTGTAGAATATCATGGTGTTTTATTTTATCTGCTGCTCTTGAGCAAAATGAACAGCCCGATAAGGAATATGACGGGTCCTGCTATCATAAGGTAGATGCCCATGCCCTTCGTTTCCCCGTGGATCACGGACGGATCTGCAGGATCATAGTATATCTTTATGGTCTTTCCTTCCTTGTAGCTTCCTTCAAAAGTATCAAGACGTGCGTCAATATACTTTTTGCCGTCCACTTCGTACTGGACATAGACTTCATAATCATAATCGTCTCCGTCCTCATCGTGTCCGAGATATATCTCGTCGATCCTGGTTATCAGAGCATCCGTCTTCTTCAGTCCCTTGTTCGAGAAGAAAGTGAGATGTATCCCGAATATGAATGCTCCGACCGATATCAGCAGTATTGTTATGGCAAAAAACTTCTTGGATAGCATGATCTGTCTCCTTTCAGAACGTCATATGTTAAATAATAAATCTTACAGTATTGATGCTAGGAATGCCTTAAGGGCTTCATAATCGTCCCTGTGGGCAAGTTCTCTTGCAGAATGCATCGAAAGCATAGGAACTCCCATGTCACATGCCATGGCCGGAACATAGGAGGAAGCTATCGGACCCAGGGTCTGACCTCCCGGAGCTCCGGACCTGTTGGCCTGCTGCTGAACTTTGATGCCGTTCTTTTCGCACACTGCCTTTACTATAGCTGAAGCCTTCGCATCGGTAACATATCTCTGTGTAGCGCTGTTCTTCAGGACGAAGCCCTCTCCGAGGCGTACAACAGAAGTAGTATCAGCCTTGTTCCTGTAAGAAGGATGAACTGCATGAGCTCCGTCCACTGAAACCATGAAGCTGTCGAGCAGGAATGCATCGAAGTCCTTCTCTATGCCGAAAAGGCTGTGGAGATATCTGAGCACCATGAGCATCATTTCTGAATCCGCTCCCTGCTTCGATCTGGAGCCTATCTCCTCGTTATCGAATAAACATATCAGATTTATCTTTGCGTCGCTCGTAGAGCTTCCTATGAGTGCTTCCGTGAGTGCTGCGCAGGAAGATACGTTGTCGATCCTCGGAGAAGAAATGAACTCCCCTTTGAGTCCTATGTACTGGGGCTCGTCATTGTTGAAGAGGTACAGGTCGTAATCGAGTATGTCTTCTTTCTTTATACCGAGGTACAAGGCTATCCTTTCAAGTATGCTTGCACCTTCTTCCATGGAATACACGGGGCACATCTCCTGCTGCACGTCGATTGGCTTGTTCTCGATCTCCCTGTCCATATGTGGCGCAAGTCCCGGGATGATGAGATACGGCTCCTGGCTCCTGTACAATACTTCTTTCGGTTCGAATTCGTTACCGCTCTTAATGATAACCTTTCCTGCGAGTCCGAGAGGTCTGTCAAACCAGGTCCTCTTAAGGAGTCCGCCGTAGGGCTCCGTATTTATCATCGCATAGCCTTCAGAAGCGAATTCACAGTTGGGCTTGAGTTTGAAATTAGGGAAGTCCGTATGAGCCGTCCCTATATGCGCCTTGTCCTTCCCCTCTTCACAGTATCTCACCGCAAAGAGCACTGACGGATACGGTTCTATAACAAAGGCCCCGTCAGAAAGATCAGCATCTCTTCTGCCTATTTTCAGTTCACGGAATCCCTCTTCCAAAAGTCTCTCCTTACAAGTCCTTACAGTATGGAAAGGGCTTACCGATCTTTTCAGATATTCTCTGAGATCCATATAACTTACCTCCTCATTTTTACATTAATATGATACAAAAAGAGCTTATTTATGTCCATTTATCAGGGAACTATAATTACACGAATGCCCCGTTCTAAAAACTAGGTTGTTTTTATCCTATATCTATGTATAATATATGTGGGAGGAAATACAAAATGATGATAAATACCAAAAATCTTATTTCCATGACTGAAGCAAATCAGAACTTCTCCAAAGTAGCAAGGATGGTCGATGAAAATGGTTCTGTGATCATACTGAAGAATAATAAGCCCAGATATCTGATAGTCGATTTCAATATCTCAGAGAGCATTCAATTTGCTACAAATGAAAGTGTTGATATTATCTCCGAGAGGCTTATGCAACAGAATCTGAAGGCTTATAAGGAACTTGCTAAATGATTGTACTGTCCAAAGCACAAATTCTGTCACTTCATAAGGAGCTTATTGAAAGATCCGGAGGAACAAAGGGAATCTTGAACGAAAATCTTCTAGACTCTGCGCTTTCTTCTCCTTTTCAAACTTTTGAAAACATGGATCTATATCCGACTATCATTCATAAAGCAGCCAGGCTGAGCTTTGGACTGGTTTCAAATCACGCTTTTATAGACGGCAATAAAAGAATTGCTGTACACGCAATGCTGGTTTTTCTCGAACTCAATAATATCGTCCTGACCTACTCACAGGAAGATCTTTCGTCTTTTTTCATTGACGTAGCTTCCGGAAATAAAGGGTATGATGACATAGTTGATTGGATTATTGCACATCAATCATAAACATGGTTATAGCATTATGTTTATCCATATTCTTATTATGATCTTCTCATGCTTCTTCACTCCACGGATTTCAGAGATTCCACCATCTTTATCTTCTTTATCGGCCTTATGGTCAGTATCAGAACTATGACCGTGAACGCCATTGTGAGCAGAAATGCGTAGAGATAGCTCATGGGCAGGATGGTCAGGCCGAATTGTATCATCTCCATGTTCAGCATCCTCATGACGAACCTGTGGAACAGGACCCCTAGAGGCATGCCGAGAATGGCACCTATAAGGGAAAGAAGGAAGAGTTCCTTGAAGATATACGCATTCACCTCATAGAGCCTGAAACCGAGGACCTTCAGGGTCGCAAGCTCCCTTATCCTTTCCGATATGTTCACCTGTGTCAGGTTTATGAGCACTACGAATGCCAGGCTTCCCGCAGTGATTATGATAATAAGGATTATAAGGTCCAGGGCCTCTATCATCGTATTGAACTGTTCCTTCATGCTCTCATAATCCAGAAGGCTCATGAAGCTCCTGTATCCTTCGATCTCTGAAGAAATGTCATTCCCGGAAGTGTTCTTGACGGCTATGCTCTTCTTATGCACGTTCTCATCGAAGAGAGCAGTGTACGCATCCTCGGAAATGAAGAGATAGTGCATGAAATGCATCTCACATATGCCTTCTATCTTCACATCGGCCTTTAGCCCGGAATTCGATTCCATGGTGATGATATCCCCTGTCTTGAGATCAAGACTGTCGGCAAATTTCTGCGAGATCATGACTCCGCTGTTCCTGAGCTTTAAAGGAGTGGTCCCGTCTGTCTCATTCAGATGGAACACATCGTTTCCTTCCCTTGCATCTATCACTATGACGTTTATGGCCTTTTCCTCATTTCCTCTTGAACGGATCTTTGAGGAATATGTCATATACGGTGCCACATACTCGTTCTCAAGATCGCTTCTCAGAGTGTCCACTATGCTCTGAAGCTCGAAATCGTCTTCAAGAGTAACTGTAAAATTATGGTTGAATGTCTTTCCGAACTGGGTATCGACCACGTCCTTAATGGAATCCTTTATTCCCCATCCAAGAACCAGAAGTGCCGTGCAGCCTGCGACTCCGATAACTGTCATGAGGAACCTCATCTTGTATCTGAACATGTTCCTAACGGTGATCTTTCCTGTAAACGAGAATCTGTTCCAGATGACCGGTATCTTCTCCAGAAGAGTCTTCCTTGCGCTCTTTGGAGCCTTCGGTCTCATGAGCTGGCTTGGGACCTCTCTTAGAGTTCTTAGAGTGATTATCGTGCTCACGAGGGCCATGAGTAACGAGAACGAAATGAAGCATATAATAACGTTCCTTACAGGGAAGACGATCTGAAGTTCCGGAAGGTAGTAAAGAAGCCTCCAGGTATTGTAGATCACTGCGGGAAACAGGTAATTTCCCGCCACTATCCCTATCATGCTGGCAAAAAGCGTTGCAAGGTAAGAATACGTCACGTATTTAAGGACTATATTGCCCTTTGAGAATCCGAGGGCCCTGTAGAGCCCTATCTGGGATCTCTGCTCATCTATGAGCCTCGTCATGGTAGTGGAACATACAAGTGCAGCAACCATGTAGAATAAGATCGGCATGACATAGCCAATATTCTCCATCTGGGTGCTGTTGTTCTCAAACATCCCGAGGGAATAATGGCTCTCCCTGTCTAGGATGATCCAGCCGGCTTCAGGAAGCTCCTCAAGATCCTGATATGCCTTCCTTATGTCGCTCTCTGCCTTCTCTATCTCTATATTGAACTCTATTACGGCCTCCTGATATTCCTTGAGGCCTTTCTCATACTCCTTCTTTCCGGATTCTATCTTTCTCTCAGCCGCCCTGATCTGGCTTTTCGCATTCGAGATGGCGGAATTCACCACTTTCATCTCAGTAGTGAGTGCATCATATATGAGTTTCTCCTGCTCAAGCTTTGAATACTCAGTGAACTTCTTCTCTATGGAGCCGCCGTACTTACGGTCCAGATCCTTTATCTGCTGGTCGATGTTCCCTCCGGACATCTGCCGTTTTATGTTCTCGAGCTCCTCGATGAGCTGATCGTTTACGGCAATTTCTCCGTTCAGTTCCGTGATCCTCACTGAATTGTCGACTATTTCTGAAGAGATCTCCTCCCTTTGCTCATCTGTGAGCTCAGTATCGAGGAGTTTTTCTTCGAGTTCTCTGTTCCTCTTTTCAAGTTTCGAGATCTCTGCCTTCCTGTCCTTGTTCTCCTTAGTCAGCCGGTCGATATTCTCCTGTATGCTGCCGTCATCGGATTCCTTCATCCTCTTAAGGGCATTATATGTGCCGTAATCCCTCACGAGCTCTGCATAGATGGCCGAGAACTTTCTTCCCGTCTCCTTCTCTATCTTCGAGATCTTCGAATATGAATCGTTCCTGTACTGTTTCTCAAGGGACTTCTGCCGGCTCTCTGCGGCTCTTAGCACGCTCCTCAGGGAACTTAGTTCGGATTCGGTAGCCAGGATCTGGATATTCGCGTCGTCCAGCTTCTGCTTAGCCTCGGCAAGCTTTTCCTCGCCCTCAGCCTTCTTTTCCGCAAGCTCTTTCTCTCCCTTTTCTATCTCTTCCCTGTAGCCCTTTATTATCTCATCCTTCAGCTTGTCCTGCTGTACTGTCGCAAGGCTCTCAAGGTCGTATTTTCCTTCGTTTATAAGTTTGGAATACTCATCCGAGAAGGACTGCAGTTCAGCTGATCCGTTCACGGTGAGCTTTATGTTGGTGTAGTATTCTGATATCAGGTCTCTTGCGGGAACGTAGATCACCGTATCGAGTTCCCTGTTCCTGTACATGCTCGTGCCGAGCATCTTGGACATATAGTCAGGAGTCTTTACTACTCCCGTTATCAAATAAGTATCGGTCCTGATGCTCTTAAGAACATCTTCACCTTCGAGGCTGAGTACTATCTCAGTACCTTCCGCATACAGGGGATCATCTTCTCTGTACAAAATGAGACACTCGTTCTCATTTTCCGGATAGCGTCCGCTTATGAGTTCGAATCTGTTCAATGCCCTTTCGAACTCCTCTACCCTTACAGTCCCCTGAAATGAACCGCCAAGAAGCATGCCGCAGTCGAAGGACCTGCCTGCTACGGCTTTCGAAACGAACTCTTCCCTCCTTATGGCCTCGAGGTCATCATCGTTAAAACCATAGGGGGATAATATCTCGAAGTCCATCATACTCGTCTCATCGCAGTAGGCATCCACGCTCCTCTGCATGATCTCGCTTGAGCTTAGAAGTCCCATCATGAAGGACACGCCAATGAGCACTATCATGAATAGTGCCAGGAATCTGTTGAAAGTCTGTTTTATCAGTCTCAGTGTATCCTTATGGAATGTCCTCAATATTCTATGTCCTCAATGTCCTTAGGTTCTTCGTTTATATCGATGCCCGTTATCCTGCCGCTTCTGACCCTTATGATCTTGTCACCCATGTCTGCGAGAGAACTGTTATGGGTGATCATGACGACGGTAATGCCTTCCTTCCTGCACATGTCCTGCAGCACCTTGAGCACCTGTTTTCCGGTTATATAGTCGAGAGCTCCCGTAGGCTCGTCGCATAAAAGGAGCTTGGGCCTCTTGGAAACTGCCCTTGCTATGGCGACCCTCTGCTGCTCTCCTCCCGAGAGCTGTGAGGGGAAATTGTTCATCCTGTCCTCAAGACCCACGAGATAGAGGGCATTCTCAGCCTTCATGGGGTCCCTGCTGATCTGGGCGGCGAGCTCCACGTTCTCCCTTGCAGTAAGGTTCTGGACAAGGTTATAGAACTGGAATACGAAACCTATGGAGTATCTCCTGTATTCGGTGAGTTCCCTCTGGGTGGCGCCGCTTATCAGCTGCCCGTCCACTCTTATGGTCCCTCCTGAAGCTGTATCCATTCCTCCAAGAATGTTAAGGATCGTGGTCTTTCCGGCACCGCTGTTACCGAGTATCACGACGAACTCGCCCTTCTCTATTTCGAAGGTGACTCCGTCAAGGGCCCTTATGTCCACCTCACCCATCCTGTATATCTTTGAAACATCTCTGAATTCTATATAGCTCATGAAAGGATCTCTCCCCTTTCCTCTTTTCTCTTTTTTATCCTGAGAAGCCTCGGCCTGTTGTATCTCTGTACTGTTATGAAGCTCATCTCAAGGGATACCAGAACAAGGGCCAGTATGAGAATAAAGATGAACTCTATGATGTTTCCCGCCATTAAGCAGGTCATCAGGTCGAGTATGATGGTTATCTCATGGCAGAGCTCTGCATGGCACATGTATCCGAGGATAAACGCATCATCGTGCTTCTCCATGTCGAACTTATGGGGATGGAAAGACAGTTTCTCAACGAAACTCTTCCAGTTTTTCACATTGAGCCTCTCATACAGTTTTCTTTCAAAGCTCTTCTCCGAGAACCAGAAGCTCTCAGGGTCGAACCTGTAGCGGAAGATCAGAAACAGGAACGACGGCACCAGTATCCTGAACAGACCGTGTATGAACAGTACAAGAAAGAAAATGAATATCAGGTGATATATCTTTCCTCCCGTACTGATGTACAGAACATATGCGGGAATGCATATCACCGGTCCCAGGACCGTGAGAACGTTCTGTATCAGAGGTCCGTATGTTTTTCTTTTTTCCCTTCCTTCTGTCTTTTTCATTTATGTGTTTTCCGTTATAGCCTTTCTCCACTCTGTTATCAGCTCGTCCATGCTCCAGGCCGCGTTGGCGGGACTGGTAGACGGGAGGTATACAGAGTTCATTCCGGTCAGAGGATATATGAGTTTCTGATATAGTGAATGTGCAGTCTTTCCGTTCGTGAAAACTCTTCTCACTTCAGTTTGCTCAAGTATAGAAGATATGTCGGACGGGATCACGTTTCTTATGCTGCTGTCGCTCGAGCCCAAAATGTCGCACTCTTCTATCACGTCATACAGGGCGATCCGGTTCCTGTAAAGGAATTCCTTCTTCTGTTCAGTGGTGACCGGAGCCGCCTCTCCGAAGACAGCTGAGATGACTGACCAGAACCTGTTCCTGACGTTTCCGTAAAAGAACATCTCCTCCCTTGACTTGACTGAGGGAAAGCTTCCGAGTATCAGGATCGTTGAATCCTCCCTGAACAGAGGCCCAAACGGATGAGTTATGTGCATATATCCTTTCTTCATAGCTAGATTATACAATATCGGACGTATGAGATGTACTCCCGCGACATTCAGCATATGAATGAAATTACGAACCATCTCATCCTTTTATCGTGTAGATATACCCCGTTATGCTATCATACATACAAATATCCTTCGGAGGATCTCAGATGAAAAAAGACGACACGTTTGAACTCTATGATCTTAAGGTGGAGGTTGTCTCAACCGGAAAGTCGTTCGTATGCGGTCACAGAGAGGGAGACTTTTTCCTCGTCCAGGGCGAGGACCTTGTCTTTCAGGGCACTGACCGCTTCTCCATGTACTCCCTTTCGGCACTCCTTCCCCTCCTCCCGGCAAAGCAGAGGGTCACTGACAGGAACGACTGGATGTATACCGACAGCATGATAGCATGCCCTGATCCCAACTGCGGGGCAATGTTTAAGATATCAAGGACGGGGAAAAGGACTTTTTCCCACGGAGAATGCACAATAGTGCCCCTGGAGGAATGAATATGGAAAAGAGAAACAGTTTCAGCAACGGTTATTCCTTCAGCAGGATCATAAACGGATGCTGGCAGCTATCAGCCGAGCATTGCCTCATAGGAAAGATCGACCTTAAGGACGTCATGTATGCCTTCCATGAGCTTAAAGACAATGGACTTACCACCTTTGACTGTGCCGACATATATACGGGCGCCGAGGAGATACTCGGCATGTTCGTAAAGGAACTAAAGGAAAGCGGAAACTACAGGGAGGAGGATATCCAGATCCACACGAAGTTCGTTCCCGACAAGAGCGTGCTCCCTACGATCGACAGGGAATATGTCGAGAGGATCGTGGACAGGTCCCTCATGAGGATGGGAAGAGAAGCCCTCGATCTCGTGCAGTTCCACTGGTGGGATTTCTCAGTTCCCGGCATGATGGACACCGCCTTCGAGCTCAAGAGGCTCCAGGACAAGGGAAAGATAAGAAATCTCGGAATGTGCAACATGGATACCGAAAGACTTAAGGAATTCATCGATAACGGTATACATCCCGTTTCCAACCAGGCCCAGTATTCCTTCTTTGACAGAAGACCTGAAAAGACGCTTTTAAGGTTCAGTGAGGAGAATGACATCAGGACATTCTGCTACGGAACTCTCGCGGGAGGCTTCCTCGATGAGAGATATATGGGAAAGACGTATGACGCACCCGAGACCAGAAGCCAGGTGAAATACATGCAGGTGATCGAGGACACCCTCACATGGGACGGTCTCCAGGAGCTCCTGAAGCTGCTCCATGAGATCGCAGAGAAGTACGAAGTCAGGATAGCCAACGTTGCCACACAGTACATACTTAAACAGAAAAGCGTAGGAGCTGTGATGGTGGGAACAAGGAACTAAAGGCACATCGAATCGAATCTCACGACACTTTCATTCGATCTGAAAGAAGATGACATGGAAAAGATCCGCAGTTTCCTTGACAGATATCCCCTGCTGCCCGGCGAATGCTATGAGCTTGAGAGGTATTCCCCGAGATACACTGGCATCATACTTACTGATCTTAATAAATAGAATACTTGAAACATAAAAGGGCAGTCCTAAAGGACTGTCCTTTATCGTGTATTCGTAAACTTATGCATGCAGCCTTATCTTGTCGGATCCTGAAGCACATAGCTTATATAGTTTCCGAGGTTCTCGTCACGCTTCACGAGATAATCATTGTAGGCGGATTTCGAGATTATGTCCTTAAGGCTCTTCTGTCTCTCCCCTATCTCCCTCAGAGCTTCCTGCTGGGCTTTTGCCTGATCAGCGAACTGCTGCGAGAAATATTTTCCTGACGAAGTGACTGTTTCGTTAAGGGTATTGAACCCGTCCTTGAATTCTCCGCTCATGTTGTCGAAACTGGCCTGAAGATTTCCTATCTGGTAGGCCATCACTCTCTGTCCGTTCTCAAGTCGGTATGCCGCGCTCTCGATCGCACTGCATATCTTTACAGATGCCCTCTCGATGGCGTTCCTGACCTGATTCACGGCGTCTACTATCCTGTTGGTGCGGAGATCGTCGAGATAGATGTAGTAGGCTCCGTCCTGACCTGCAAGATGATCCGTGATCCCCATATCGAGGTATTCTGCGATCTGGGCACAGGCCTCCTGATTCCTGAATCTCTCGTGGAGTATGCCCATGGAGTAGAGTTCATCGCGTTTCATGATGTACTTCTCCTTCATGGAGACATAGTTCTCTATCTCCTCATCCAGTATCTTCATAGTCTCCTGATCCATCAGCTTCACGGTCTCTCTGTATGCATCATTGCGTGAATTGTAGTCATCGAGTTCCCTGTGATACGCAGA
>JAEEGI010018247.1_pt1 | contig 14275 bp, 12 predicted proteins | sample 8958751 | NCBI WGS metagenome assembly JAEEGI01 (sample SAMN16246545, study PRJNA631951) | gut metagenome | biome: gut microbiome; feature: rumen; material: KS-attached | host: Bos | place: Iran: Karaj | collected 2018-10
TGTGATTCTCATGCCAGATCTTGGAGCGATAGAGAAATGGATCGATAAATCGAAAATCCTTGAACCCATCTGCAAGAGTGTTACAATCTCTGACGTGTTGGAGCAGACGGCGACCGTCGAACAACGTGAGGCGGGTCTTGACATCTCAGATTTTCTCCTTATGCAGGAGACCAAGCAGATGGTTTTGGCCCGAATGATTGAACGAAATCCTGCCCTTCAGCAGCTCATCGATGACTTTGACCTTGAACTTATCGAGGATGATTTATGAGAAAAAAATAGGACCAAAAGGGCATCAAATTCCCCTCATCTGCCTGAGCTTGCTCCCCGTAGGAACTCCATCAGGAGAGGCAGCCTAAAGTGTTAACGAAAGTTAACTCTTATTAGGCTAAGAGTTTTTATAAACTCTCTTCCCTTTGCTCGTTTTTATATCCCCATTTTCGGTGGAGCAAGCTCCCCCGATCCCACAAGTCCAAAACCATCAAAAAAGACCAACCAGGAAGAAAATGATGGCACATAAAATGACGAAAACACAAAACTCATGATGATGACATTGGTAATAAATACAAATTGTTACCTGACAGATTTTCCGATGTTTTTAAAAAGTAGAAAAAATACCTGGACTTCCAAATCATGACAATATGGCAATTGTACACGGTCTTAAAAAACTTGGCATATCTTTTGCGACAGATTCAAAAAAAGCTATTATAATTATGAACTTTAAAAAAGTAAGCAGCACGATACTTTGGAGAGACAGTCTTACTGTCGCTTTGGGAATCATAGCATCTATAGAAACTCTGTTTGCTTTGACTGATTTTGGGTTAAATGATTATACATCGATTAATGAATGGTGGAAGAGAGCCTTAATCATTGTAGGCATATTCTTATTAATATGGATAACTACGGCATGTATTAAAGCATATAGAGCAAATAAAAAAGTCGTATTGAAAATCCGTGGAATTAAGGTAACTATCAAAGTCGGAGACATATTTAAGTCTACTGATTTGAAGCTTATCCCGTTTAATGAATTCTATGATACAAAAGTTGATGATATCGTGATTGCTCACAACTCATTAAATGGAAAGTTTATTACCGATCATGTGCCAAATGTAGAGGATTTGCAAGCAACAATTACACAGGCTGGAGATGTATATGGACTAAAACATAAGATCATTGGGGGACGCAATGCCTTCCCTTTGGGGCGCATCATTGTGTATAAAGATTATATGTTGCTATCATTCTCTCATTTCGTACATAATCAGGCAAATTTGACACACAAAGATTATGAAGGATGCCTTCGTACAATGTGGAAAGAGATAAGCCGCACATATGCAAATCGCCCAATTACGCTCCCACTACTTGGCGGTGGGATTACACGCTTTGAAGATATCTCTGAGAAGAACGAATCTCACTTACTGAGGTGTCTGCTCTGTACTTTAAAAACATCTAATGCTAAAATATATCAGCCCATCACGGTCGTTTTGACAAAGGAGGCTATGGATAATATTAATTTATACGAAATCAAAAAAATATTCTAGGGTATGTATTACAGAACAAGAACATACATAGCTGCTGACTGGGATCATGACAAAGATGCAGTTGATACGTTGTATCGATGGAATGATAGTTACTGGTTTGATTTATCGTTTTCTGATGCGCATGATTTAAAACAAGCGAAGGACACCAGTTTAAACTGTTCAATTAAGAAGTCATTAGCAGATAGACTTGATGCATCAAAAACATTTGTGTTAATCGTTGGAGACCATACAGATGAGCTAAAAGCAGGAGGATGCCAATATTGTAATAGTTATAATAGCTTTTGGGGGAGCTGTGCAAGAGGATATTCAGTTGATACCAGAAGCTATATTGACTTTGAGTGTGAAAAAGCTGTTCGAGATAGGCTAAAAATAATAGTTTTATATAAGAATACTACTATAAATCGTTCAAAATGCCCAGATGCTGTGCGCTGGATAGGAACTCACGTTGCTATGATTAAAAGGCAAGGCGGACAGCTGTATTGGGATTATGAAGCAGTGAAAAATGCATTTGATAGTTGAAAGGGCGAGAATCACAAACGGCAAACGATGAAACCTTAAAAGTCAAGAAGGTAGGACATCAATAAATGAGATAGCAGAGTGGCACAACTTGTCACCCTGACTTTCTGATAAGCCCCATTATGAGAATGTACCTTTTGAATTACCAAAAGGGTGGTGTTGGTCTATTGTAGATGATATCGCTTATGTAGCATCGGGAAGTACTCCAAGTAAAGATTCTTTTGTGGAAAACGGAATACCTTACATTAAGATGTACAATTTACGGAATCAAAAAATAGATTTTGATTTTCATCCTCAATACATAACAGAAGATGTTCACAATGGGAAACTTCAGCGGTCGAGAACAAAGGTGGGTGATTTACTTATGAATATTGTAGGACCACCCCTAGGGAAGCTGGCTATTATTCCTTCGTCACTTCCAGAAAGCAACTTCAACCAGGCTGCGGTATTAATTCGGCCATATTGTCATAAAGAAGTATTAGTGAAATATCTTTTCCATTACCTGTCTGAAATGTCAGAAATAAATTCTATTTCAACTAAAGGATCTGCGGGTCAACTGAATATTTCATTAACACAATCACAAAATATGCGTATTGCTCTCCCTCCTTTAGAGGAGCAAAAGCGTATAATTGCAAAAGTGGAAGAATTATTTACAGAAGTTGATAGCATAGAGAACAACTGTTTTGACCTAGATAATTCCATAGCCAAAATTAAATCAAAGATACTTGACCTTGCGATTCACGGAAAACTCGTACCACAAGATCCTAATGATGAGCCAGCAATTGAGCTGCTGAAGAGGATCAATCCGTCTTATTCTCCTTGTGATAACGCGCATGAGAAGAAGGACATTCCGGAAAGTTGGCTTTGGTGTTCGATACAAGACACTTTCCACATCACCATGGGTTGCTCTCCAACAGGTGAAAATCTTAACAGAGAGAATCGAGGTATCGAGTTTCATCAAGGAAAAGTGTACTTCTCAGATAAATATATAATGCCATCAGGTATTTATACTACACAATCCGCAAAAATTGCAGAAGCTCACTCTATTCTACTTTGCGTCCGTGCACCAGTTGGATCCGTCAATCTTACTGATCGCCAATTATGCATTGGACGTGGCTTGTGTTCCTTGCAACCATTTTCAAACATAGATTTGTTCTATGGTTTTTATGTTTTGAAAACATGTCATGATGAATTAGAACAAAAGGCAACAGGCTCTACTTTTAAGGCCATTGGAGGTGATATTATTAAAAATCACCTAATACCACTTCCACCTTATCCAGAACAACTTCGTATTGTTGCCAAGATAGAAGAACTGTTTGCGGTGTTTGACAAAATTGCCAGTTCATTAGAAACAAAATGCCAGGGAGATTAATATCTCCCTGGTCCATCCTTAAAGACATCAATTAGCCTTGAGGCGGGAACGGGTCGTTGCCATGAGAATCTCGTTCTCTGATACGGCCATCTCTCCCATGAATGAATAATTCCGACTGCTGGTTTCGCGCTATTTCACGAGCCCTAGCTATAGCGGCGGCTTGGGTATCAAATGTAGAAGTAAGTCTTGAATTGCCTTCACCTCTAATTCCCCATCGCCCATCAACTGGAACAACATGTTGGTTTTTCCCCATTAAATACACCTCCTTTCTGAGATTTGTTTTACAGTTTAGAAACAGTATGTCTCAGTAATTAGTTCTTGCAACAAGCATACCATAGGGCATTCTTTCAAATTGTTGTCATGCTTGTCATATTATCCATGACAAGCAATTTTACCAAGTTACTATTTTGTCAATAATCTGTCGTTGCTCGGTTGCCGTACGTCGAAGGTAAATACGTGTCGTTTCAATGCTTTCATGTCCCATGAGGTCGGCGAGTAGAGCTATATCATTAAATTTGTTGAGGAAATTCTTCGCAAAGCGATGTCGGAAAGAATGTGGATAAACTACTTCGCGGTTCAAAGCATATTTGTCTGCAAAATGTTTCAGTTGAATAGCGATTCCGCGTGTAGTAATACGCTCCCCATAGCGATTAAGGAAGATGTAACCACTCGAAATACCTTTATTCGCAAGCCATTGATTTGCTTCCTTTTGCAGGGCCTTGGGTATGTAGAGACGACGAAGCTTACCCCCTTTGCTATATATGTCAAGGTGTCCCACTATCACATGTTCCGCTTTGATTTGTAACAATTCGCTGACACGTGCTCCAGTTGCAGCCATGAACCATACGACAAAGTACCATTCAACGTAGCCATCGGCCTTTAACCTGGTTTTCAAAAACTTGTAATCCTCATTACTGATCACATTTTCCAGAAAGTTTTTCTGCTGAACTTTTATGAATTTCATCTTCAGCTTATCCTGCCGGATAAACTCTAGATACTTGTTGATCGCTTGCAGTCGGAGATTAACCGTCTGTGGTTTGAAGTTCTCAATTAGATACCCTTTATATGCCAAAAGATTCTTGCGATTGATTTCCTTGTAATGAGCAAGGAAATACTTCACCGTCCACACATACGATGTGACGGTATTCTTAGCTAAGTCTGACTTGCCAAGATGCTTCTCAAATTTTGTTACCATAATACTTCTATTTTGAAATGAAACAGTAACAATATAAGAGCTACCTAACGCGCATTATGAGAATATTCCTAATTCTTGGTGCTCCGTTCGTTTGGGAAGCATTTGCTCTTTAAGAGAAGGTGAAGTCATTACTAATAGAGAATATTACTATATTGATGTCAGGGGATTAAGGACAGGAAACTTCATCAAGAAACTATCAGGCAAATTAGTTAAAGTAGGAACAACTTTAATTCTTGTAGATGGAGAAAACTCAGGTGAAGTATTCCACACCCCAGTAGAGGGTTATCAAGGAAGTACTATGAAGGTGCTCAATATAAACGGGAATGTTGACTCTCAATACGTATTGAACATCATTAGACTATATCAGAAGGCTTTGAGAGAGAATAAGGTTGGTTCAACCATTCCTCATCTCAATAAAAGAATGTTCCGGGAGTTGATTATACCCATTCCCCCTCTTGCAGAACAACGGCGAATCGTCCTAGCGATAGAACAATACTACAACTTATTAGACAGAATTAGTGCCGAATTATAGATTGGCATTGATACTGTCGAGTTTTTGGAACAATTCCTCTATTCTTTTAATGATACGGAGTTGTTCTGCCTTTGGTGGAAGATATGCCAAAGTTTTTTCAAATTCACCTTTGGTAATATGTACCATACCGGACCCATGACTATGAGTATAGAATTCAGAGATAAGATATTGAAAAAGATAGAAAAGATACTCTTTTTCAATGAATGAATGAGGTTCAACTTTGAAAATATGTTGATTCAACCAGGCCTCTCCTCCATTCCATATATACACACCTAATGAAGCTGCCCAAGCAAATAGCAAATCGCCATCAGTGATTTTGTATTTCTCCTCATGTGAAGCTGATGTATAATTGAATTTGCATAGTTCATCATTAAGATTCTGAATTCGGATAATTGGCAAACCTTCTATTTCCCACTCAGCAGGTCTAAAGGCTTTCCCATTTGTATATTGCGCCAATTCACCAACCTTAATTATGCACCATCCAACGGGTATATTCTCATAATGCGCGTTATCACAAGGAGAAAATGAAGGATTGATGCGTTTCAATAATTCGATTGCTGGCTCATCGTTAGGATCTTGTGGTACGAGTTTTCCGTGAATCGCAAGGTCAAGTATCTTATACTTAACTCTGCTAATAATTTGTCCCAGATCTGATACCTCATCTTCCATATTGCCTATGGCTTTTAGCCAACTCTCTGTTTTAGCAACTATGCGCAACTGCTCTTTATAAGGAGGTATAGGTATCAAATGCTTTGACAGCTTCTGAGCATTTATGTTTGACTGATTGACAGCATCAGTTTTTACCAGATTACACCAGTCTCTATGATATGAACTATTCAGAACGTAGTTTATGAAGTCAGGGCAAACGAGTATACAACGCACTCTAATCAAGTATCCAGCATAAATAGCTGGGAGATCTGATTTAAAGATAGCCGTTTTGCCAACCCATTCACTGCTATTAGTGCGATTGAAAAGCAGGTCATCCTTCACCAATGTATATTTGCTTATATCATTCTCGTTTGATGAGTATACCAAATCTGCAAAATCAATAGTACCTATGCGAGTAATGTTACCCATTCTTAACACAGGTACATCGCCTTCTCTTAATGACTTCTCTGATGTTCCGTATTGCAAATCATACGTAAATGATTCCATATTGGTCCACTCCCATCCCTCTGGAATCTCAAACGGTACATTCTCATAATGGGGCGTATCGGAAGTCTTTGTTGACTTCTTGCTTCGTTTAATCTTGCCTTCTTTGATAAGTCGTTCTTTTTCAGCACGGATACGCTCCAAGAGTACAGAAGCTGGCTCATCATTGGGATCTTGTGGTACGAGTTTTCCGTGAATCGCAAGGTCAAGTATCTTTTGTCGTAGTTTCTTTGTGTCCATTTTTATGTTCTGGCAAATTACCAGCAAATTAAATTATGCTCATAAATGTCTTTTTCCGAAAAGGGTTTTACTCACCATCTTTTTGACGTTAGCAAGTTGCAGGCAAGTTAAATATAGATTATATTTCATTGATTTCCAGTGCTTTTAGATTTACGTCTCGCTTACTGGGCAAGTTGCAGGCAAGTTAAATCTACCATTTCGAATACCCTCTATAAAAGAATTTTTCTTAAGAAGAATTCAATCGTGGCAAATTGCAAGCAAGTTAAAATCATGCCCATATTGGAATGTATTTCATATAACGCGGAGCTGTTGTTGGATCAATCGGTTTGATTAACTTCTGAGCCATAGCCTCTTTTATTAAACGCGACATCATTCCTGAAGATGACACTTTAAGCCCAAACCTTTCGCGCAAGGAACTATTAGTAAGGACGTCACCTTCAACGAATCTTACACATGCATGAAGATATACAGACCAAAGCTTGTCTTCCATTGAGATGTTTGAAAACTCATAATGGGAGAATAAGGACACTTTTGTGGAATCTTGATAGATTTGAATTCGTGGAGCAGGTAATTGTTGCCGTTCACAACTAATAACCATTCTATCCCAACCACGACCAAGTTCCTCACACATTCGGAGCCTACGCATGAGTGAGGCCAATTTCTCGTTTCTTGACTTTGGCGGGTTATCAATGATCCTCATAATTTCCACTAATGGTGTTCCTGGATTTGTTACCTCCACACGATTTTCAAAGATTTCGACAATGGGGCCAGCACCAGCAACGAAGAAATCTTGATGGATGATCGCATTTGCTATAGCCTCTCTAATAGCAGGTAATGGGAACATACTGTTTGTAGTTCTACGTACAGCGTTAATATCTTCTTTAGATGGCAGTAGAGCATAGACATAATTTACGGCTTTTTCCAAACTAATTGCATAACCCTCTGTCATGGTTTCTTCTTTCAGGATAGTCAACCGGTTATTATCCTCGTATTGTACTACTCTGATAGCTTTTCTTCCAAGTTTGGGGAAATCAGACAGTTTTTTTGCAAACAGAATGGCTCCGAGATTTGTAATTGCATACAATCCATTATCTTGTTTCTGAATAATTCCTTCTTCTTCAAGATAATGAGCATAGCCTTCTGGTTCTGTTGGTACGGGTATTTGTAATATTTCAAAATAGGCTTCACAATCTAACAAACGAAGTATTTGTTGTAATTGTTGGTCTATTGTTACAAATGTATCTTCAAATTGCTCATGGCGAAGTCTATCCCATAATTGCGCTTGCAAGGCAGGAAATTCGTTGATTTTTTTTGTGTAGCTACCTACACGGATATAATCAATCTTTTCAAAGGTAACAGGAACGCCAAGAGCCTTTGCAATAATAATGACTTCAACATGCATCCCATCAATATCAACAGACTGAAAATCGAAGTCAGCATTCTTTGAAAGAAGATACCTTAACCAGTTTTCTAATTCTTGATTGCCTTTCTTTGCTTGTTTCAGCCTAACCTTTGTCCCGATTATTTCATGTGTTCCATCTTCCACTCCCCATATCATATATGCATGAGAACGATCCGCGAGTACCGCACTATTTGCTAATGCGCTAATATCTTCTCCAATCATATGTGGTTCATCATTATTATGCTTGAATTCAACCCATCCCGTCTCAACAGGGAGTTTGCATAATTCCTTTACTAATAAATCCAAGTTTTCCATAATTCCTTATTCTTCAATATTCTTTAGCAACTTTTGTAACTCGGCTACGGCTTTGCTGATGTTATCACTCTTCTGCTGAATGGTTTGCATCAGTTCAAAGAGAGTCATGCCATCGTCATTGTCGGTTTGCTTAATCCATGTAATATCAAGGCTGGTCTTGTCACGCTTGAGTAAATCCAAAATAGGATACTTGCGCCAACGACCATTGGGATTTCCCTCGCTGTATGTCTCCTTGCGCTGAGCTATATCTTCAGCATGGTAGCAAGAAACGAAATCGTCAAGGTGGTGGCGCATCATAGGCTTGGTAGCCAAAGTGTGCTTGATGCCTGTGCGATAGTCATAAAACCACACATCCTTTGTTTGTTCACCCTTCTTGAAGAAGAGAACGTTGGCCTTTACTCCTTGGGCATAAAAGATACCAGTAGGCAAACGAAGGATTGTATGGAGGTTGAAGTTCTTAAGCAGTTCCTTTCGGATGGTTTCACCTGCACCACCTTCAAAAAGAACATTGTCGGGCAACACTACAGCTGCACGACCCGTATTCTTCAGCATTACCATGATATGCTGAAGGAAGTTCAATTGGTTGTTCTTTGTCTCCACATAGAAGTCTGGACGGTCAATATCAACACTGCCAGCCGGACGAGTACCAAAAGGAGGATTTGCAAGAATGACATCCACCAACTTTTGCGGTTGTTTTTCTAGAGAGTCCTCACAAAGAATTGGGCTGCGATCAGTTCCAATGCCATGCAGATAAAGGTTCATGGAAGCCAATGTTACTACAAGGGCGGTATTGTCGTAACCCGTGAGTGCTTTCTCTCGGAGGAAATCGCGTTTCTCTTTGTCCTGTGATTGACCCTTCATGTAGTCGTATGCAGCGAGAAGGAAGCCTCCTGTGCCACAAGCAGGGTCACATACTGTTTCTCCAATTTGTGGACGTGTTACATCGACCATCGCAGAAATAAGAGAACGTGGCGTAAAATATTGTCCTGCCCCACTCTTTTTGTCTTGTCCGTTTTTTTCGAGGATGCTCTCATAGATAGCACCTTTCACGTCACCATCCATCACAAGCCATTGCTCCTCATCAATCAATGTGATTACTTTGCGAAGATACACAGGTTTATCAATCTTGTTTTGAGCCTTGACGAAGATAGTACCTATGAGGTTTTCTTCCGCACTGAGTTTCTTAAGTGTTTCCTCATACTGATTAATTAGGTCAAGACCATCCAATTCAATGAGGTCTTTCCATCGATAACCTTCTGGAATGGCAGAGTCCTCACCAAACATTTCTGTGTTCTCATCGTCCATCTTCAGGAAAAGTAGATAAGTGAGCTGCGTGATGTAATCGGTAAAGCCAACGCCTTGACCAGATAAAGTTGTGGCTAATGTCCAGACTTTCTTTGTGAGCGATGTTTCTTTATTTGGTGCCATATCTATATTATGCTGTTTTTCGATATAATAAGAATTTTGAGAGTGATACCAATGCTTTATCGGCCATTTCTTTTCCACCAAAGGCTTTGATCAGCTGTGCTGCACGAGTCTTGTCGTCATCAATGATATCCTTTATGGTACAAGCTCCATTTGAAGCGATGTAATCCACAATTTGCCGAATGATTGAAATTTGTGATTCCGTCACTGTGCGTTGCACCTGGCCATACCATAGGTTGAAGCGTTGTTGTGCCGATGGATAGAGACTCTCCAATGTCTCTATCTGATGATTGGCAAAGCGAACTAACTGGATTATGTTGGTCAATGCTTCCTTTTCTTCTTTGGTTGTATGTTTCTTGACCGAATGCGGATTGACGATAGCGAATGAGTTCCATAGGCGAGCTGTTTGAAACTTATTGTTGGCCAACTTCAATTTGTTCTCCAAATCTTTTAGCAAGATATAGGTGAGAGGTTCGCCATCGTTGTTGTAAATTATGCGTAATGCCTCTATCTGGTCCTTGTGTTCCTTGCAATACTGTTCAAAAGCGGATGTCAGTTCTCCTGCTTCTTCTTGCGAGAAGCCCTTGGAAATAAGATTGTCTTCGCCAGGCTGCAAAGTCTCTACGAAACCAGCGGCAAGAATAAGCAGATATTGACGAGCTTCAGGATGGTTGGAGAGTGGTGCCACCAATCCTTTACGCTCGTTATTGGGTTCGTTAATGCTCTCATAAGGTGGTAATATCCCTTTTTCAAAGGCATCAAAGATGTTCGTGGAGATCTCCTGCATGTCAGCATGAGCCAAATTTAAAAACTCTTCACGTTGTGCTATCGTACATTTATTATATATGCGAGCGAGACGCGAAGCGATTAGACGCAGAAACTCATCGGAGACATTGCCATGAGTCAGAAGTTCCAATAGACGTTTCAATGTAATGATCTGCTTGGATTCGCCATCAGTAGCTTCTTTAATCGTTTTGTCGTGTTCGGTTACGCCCACAGCATCGACTAGGAAAAAACAATCTTTACTAAAGGCATTGGGAGTGACATTACGTAACTGCTCATCACCGATAGTGCGTACTCCGCGCCCCTTCATTTGGATATAGAGCGGTTCAGAAGCGACGTCACGCATGAACATCACCACTTCGAGTGGTTTGACGTCTGTTCCTGTTGCAACGAGTGTACAGGTAACTGCAATGCGAAATTCCTTGTCATTTCGGAACTGGCGTATCAATTCATCACTGTTGCCCGAGGAGTATGTTATTTTTTGCACAAACTTATTGTCCGTCCGACCAAACACCTCCTTGGCTATCTGCACTATATTGGTGGCATGATTTTCATTTAGGGCAAAGATTAGCGTTTTTGGTAGATAGTCCATAATCGGCTCACGCTGCGGGTCGGTGAACATTTCTGTATAAACGGCATCACGGAACGTTTCTAGCACTAATTTGATTTGAGCAGGATTTATGACACTTCGATTAAGTTCTTCTTTGGTGTAGTTTTTTGTTTCTTCGTTCTTTATAGTTTCTACCTTACCCGTGTATCGGGTTTCCCTGCGTAGCACATCGCCTTTTCTGATGGCGCCACCGTTTTCTGTGGCTTCAGTTTTGATGCGATAGACACGGCCATCAACATTAACACCATCAACAATGGAACGTTCCAACGTGTAGTTTACCACGCGATTGTTATTGAAGAATGCTATAGTTTCAGGAACTGGTGTAGCCGTCAGTCCTATCAGTCGGGCTGATGTAAAATAGTCGAGTACCTTTTTCCAGTTGCCATAAATGGATCGATGACATTCATCGATGATTATCAAATCGAAGAAATCTGGAGGCAAGGTCAGGTCGGCAGGTAATTGTACCTCTTCTGTTGCAGTGTCTTCGTCATCTTCGTCGGTATCAGTGATTTCATCACCCTTCAGTAGAGAAAAAAGACGTTGTATGGTTGAAATAACCACGTTGCTGTCGGATGGTACTCTCGCAGATTTCAGGCGATTGACTGAATAAATAGTGTTGAAGGGATCACCATTTTCTGTTAAGCGGAACATACCAAACTCACCTTCTGCCTGTTTGCCCAAGTTATTGCGGTCAACCAAGAATAGGATTCGTTTCATCGGAGTGAATGCTAGGAAGCGGTAAGCTGTCAAACAAGCAGTATAGGTTTTTCCTGCACCAGTTGCTAGAACTATCAATGCACGGTTTTGTCCAGCGCGAAAGCTGTTTTCCAGTTCAGTAATGGCTTCATACTGACAATCACGTAAACCTTTTTTCTTCAACATTGGCAGGCCAGCATAGACATTCTCGATGCCTAACATCTTGACTATTTCTTTTGGTGTGTGAATTCGGTTCAACTCAATAAGGTCTCCATCTTTATCGCGGAAATCTCTGAAGTATGTTTTCTCTCCGTTTGACTGATAAATAATAGGCAAAGGATGGGAATAAGCCTTGTAACACTCGGGCACACCACGAGCATATAGCTCAGTTTGATCACAAACTTTATCAGCTGTTACATCTATTTCTTTCCTTTTTGCTTCAAGTACTCCAACTGCCATTCCATCGATAAACAGGAAGTAGTCTGCTTCCCGATTACCTTTCAATAGACCTTCGCGAATTGCTGCAGCAGTAATGGTTGGGGAATAGAAATCTCTGTCCACCACTTTCCAACCAGCATCTTCAAACATCTGGTCTATCTTTATTCTTGCTTTTTCTTCTGGAGACATAAGCTATGCTATATATTATGAATTATCAGAAGTTTGTCATCAAAAAAATTATCGCTGTACAACTTCACTAAGTTTCTTGCCTTCAGCATCTTTCCAATCGTCCCATCCGTTACTGGGGCGGCCTAGAACGTATCCGGCAGCCCTACTTGGGCTATTAATTGGGACATCATGAAGAAGGATAATTTGACCATTGTCTCGTTTGCAGTGTTCTTCAATGAATTTGTTGCGACTGGCAATCGGCCTGAAGCTATTAACGACATCTGAAGCAAGGATGCTCCCTTTCATCAATACGAATTGCTTTGCAGCTTCATCATAAAACCCGGTACCCTGTGCTGGACGGTCAGTTGCATTCACATAGAACAGATGATTTGGATTCTGCTTTAATTGTGGAGTGTCAAAGATTCTACAGCCAAAGAACCGACACAGAAGTTGAATTTCGCGGAAGAATACTTCCATGTCATTGACACGATAAGGTGCAATATTTGGTTTCTTGGGATTTGCTCCATTCAAGAGCTCATAAGACCTAGCATTTTGTGCTGCCTCAATGCCCAGATACTCTAGATACTTCACATCGTCACCATAAATTTTATGACTATCTGAGATGAAAACAAGAGCTAAGTCCCAGAAATCCTTTTTCTGCAAGTGGTCATTCTTTCTATTGGCAAAGTCTGTTGTCTGTCCGATATAGGCCTGCAATTCATTTGCGTCTGGCGAACTAACCAAAATGTAGAATGCAGGTTGCCCCGAAATATCACTGATCGTATTCGCCAATGCTATCTCTTCACGAGGAATAACGTAGAGGTAACATGTGGAATTTGCGCCCATATAAATGTTCCTGGCTCCTTCAAGCTTGCCATCAAGCAGCTCAGTGTGTATGGTGAACGTATTCTTCTTCATAATTTCCTTTCAATCCTTATGAGTTCAGTATAGTCAATCTCGAGCAGATTGGCGATTCTCTCAATCATTTCCAAGGATGGTTGTGAAGAGTTCGTGCACCATTTGGACACAGTGGTTGGGGCGCATCCCAATTGCTCTGCCAGCCACTTGTTGGTTCTCTTTTTCTCAGCCAAAATCACTTTAAGGCGATTCAAGTCTCTAGTATCTTCCATATAAATTGCAATTTATCGATGCAAAGTTAACAAATAATCACCCAAATCAATCAACATTTAAGGAAAATGATACAAACGCATAGTAATTTAGTGAATTAGATTCACTTTATTTTTCAAGTATGGCACTTTTTCATTTTCCTGCTTTTACTCAATTAAAGAGAGAAAAAGGGTTTACTATCGAGAGAGGTACAGGAGAACTAAAAAATCATTCTCTTATTTATATATGCGATATCATTTTGGGGATTAACTTGCCTTTTTAAACAAGACTTTTCAGCAAGCAGAATTAATAATTGCTCTACTTTTGAGCATTCAGACATGCTTTTACTAATCAAGGAACCAAATTGAACAAGTATCATATCTTTATTCTGTTGAAACAATGCTGCTATTTCTGGTGTAACACCTTGTTCCGGGTTATTGCGAACATGCTGTAAAACCCCTGTTTCATATTGTAATAAAGACAAGAAAAAAGTTTGAATCCCATTAACTGTTGAACTGATTAGTAAAGCTAAATCATTCGTTGTATTCCTGTATAGTTGGCTCTCCACACTCTTCTTAATGAAAAACTCATCACTTTCAGAAAAATCTAATTTAGATCTCAGCTCATTCAATTTTTCTATTGTTGTGGTCAGAAATCTGGAAGACTTAGGCTGGCTGTTTGCTGTATCAGCTTTGCAGCCGAGTTGAAATGCATTGTCCATTTTCTGAAAGAACAATTGTAGTTCAAATCCACTATTCATTTTATCTATTGACTGCTTCAAACCCTTCA
>JAEEGI010018250.1_pt1 | contig 14274 bp, 13 predicted proteins | sample 8958751 | NCBI WGS metagenome assembly JAEEGI01 (sample SAMN16246545, study PRJNA631951) | gut metagenome | biome: gut microbiome; feature: rumen; material: KS-attached | host: Bos | place: Iran: Karaj | collected 2018-10
TTTCGCTCCGTTGTCGCCGAGGATGATCCCGGCCTTGCGCGGAGAGTTCGGCACGGAGGCGGCGATCTTTGCGGTGATGCGTGCCGCCAGGACGCCGGCAAGATAGGCTGCTTCGCCCTGATGGAAGACGATCGAGGTCACGCGCGGATGCGGACATTTGGCGTCGATAAGCACGAAGTCGACATCGGGAAAAGCGTCAGCGGCGGCGCTCACAGGACCCGAGAGCGAGCCGCCGACGGCGACGACAAAACTGTTCTGCGAGGCGGCCTCGCGCAGGGTCTGATCGTATTTTGACGAGTCGTAGCCGGCCAGATAGCTGGTGATGTGGAGGCGCAGGTCGGACTGCGCCCGCGTCACGCCGGCCTTGGACGACGTGTACAGGGAATCCCCGCTGCCGGTCGCGAAGACGACGCCGACGGACAGGGCTTTCCGCTTCTGTCTGGCGTGCGCGGGCGCGAACGAAAGCAGCGCGAAAAGCAGGATCAGGCACAGTTGCGTCAAATAGCGGTGCGTTTTCATGGCAATCTCACTTCCTGTCGGAATAAAAATCGGCCGAAGGTTCGGCGCCTTCGGCGCGGTTTACAGCAGCAGCGTGCGGGCACAGACGAAGAAAAACACGGCGATGGCCGCGCCGCAGGCGAAACTGCCGCAGTCTTTGGCAGCTTTTGCCAGCGGATGGCGCTCGCCCGTGCACAGATCGACGGTCTTCTCAATGCCCGTGTTGAGCGCTTCGGTGATCAGCACGAGAAACGCCCACGGCAGCGCGTCGGCCAGCGCACCGGGGCCCCTGAGCGCGGCGACGCACGGCAGCGCGCAGGCGATCATCAGCAGTTCCTGGCGGAACGCCTGCTCTTTCAGCAAAAACAACAGGCCGTCGCGCGAATACGACAGCGCTCTGAAAAAATGTTCCATGTGAAACGCTCCCGTCTATTCGGGCGTGAAGATGCTTTCGATGTATTTCTGCTCGCGGTCGAGCTGGAGCTGGATGAGCGCCCATTTCTGCTGCTCGGGCGTCATTTTGCGGAACTCCGCCCAGTCGTCGTCCACGATCAGTTCGTCTTCTCCGGCGGGCAGCGGGGCGTCGCGCAGAAGCTCGCGCTCGTCGTTGGAAAGTTCGCGTTTGTTGGGCATACCGATTCCTCCCTTTTCATTCTTCTCCTTGTTGATGCAGACTGCCGGCCATTTACGCGTCAGGGCCGACCTCGCCCTTCGTCACGACCGAAGTGTTCCCGCCCAGGCGGGCGCGGAACGACAGTTCGTCAGTTCTCTCGAAGCTGATACGGTTCGTGCCGCCGGGGTTGTGCACTTCGATCGGGCTCCCCATTCCGAACAGCAGCGACGATGCCAGCGCCACGGCCGTGCAGCCCGTGCCGCATGAGTCGGTGAGGTCTTCGACGCCGCGCTCGTAGGTGACGGCTTCCACCTCGTGCCTGTCGACGGGACGGGCGAAACTCACGTTCGTCCCCTGCGGGAACAGATCGAGGCTGTTCCGGAACGCGCGGCCGATCCTCACCTTGTCATCTCGGCTCAGATCGTCCCTGCCGAACAGCACCAGATGCGGCACGCCCACCCAGAGGAAGCTCGAGCGGAACGCCGCGCCGTCCATCGACAGCTCGCGGTCGGCCCAGCCGTCCGCAAAGCTGTATTCTCCCAGGTCGATCTCGACGAAACGGCCTTCGACCGTCGCACGCATCGTTCCCGCCAGCGTCTCGAACGTCATTTCTGCCGGAGCGATGCCGCGCTCGTAGGCAAAGCGGGCTATGCAGCGTGCGCCGTTGCCGCACATCTCGCCCTCCGAGCCGTCGGCGTTGAACAGCCGCATTTTAAAGTTTGCGCCTGCCGAAGGCTCGACGACCAGCAGCCCGTCGGCGCCGATCGAAGCACGGCGGCGGCAGAGCCGGCGCGCCAGCGCGCTCAGTTCCTCCGTCTTCATCGGGCAGGCCAGCGTCTCGATCGTGATGAAGTCGTTGCCGTTGCCGTTGATCTTCCAGAATTCCATGAAAGATTCCTCCATAAATCGTTCAAATCAGTTCACCATGATTGTACCGCAAGGACGCGTCTTTGTCCAAAACGAGCATTCAATAAAAGACTTTTTTCTGCGTTCCCTCTGGACAAAGAAAACAGAGGTGGTTATAATATGGTCAGCTTTGGTTAAACAATCGTGTTTGACCTTTGGAGGTGTTCGGCTATGAGCGTAGCCTACAAGGATTATTATGAGATCCTCGGCGTGTCCAAGACCGCCACGGAACAGGAGATAAAGAGCGCTTACCGCAAGCTGGCGAAGAAGTACCATCCCGACGTGAACAAGACGCCCGGCGCGGAGCAGAAATACAAGGACGTGAACGAGGCTTACGAGGTACTGCATGACCACGAAAAGCGGCAGAAGTATGACACGCTCGGCCCCAACTGGGAGCAGGCACAGCAGTTCGGCGGCCAGGGCGGCGGATTCGAGGGCTTCGGCGGCTTCCCCGGCGGCGGCGTGCACATGGATTTCGGCGGAAGCGGCAGCGGCTTTTCCGATTTCTTTGAGACGCTGTTCGGCAACATGGGCAGATCCGGCGGCGCGCGCGGCTTCAACGCCAGCGACATCTTCGGCGGAGGCGCACGGCGCGCGGCACGCGGTCAGGACAGCGAGGTGCAGGTCACGCTCTCCCTGGCCGATGTGCTGGCGGCGCCGCTGAAACGCCAGATGACCCTGACGGGACAGTCGGGGGCCCACACCATCGACGTGAACCTGCCGCGCGGCATCCGCGAGGGCTCGCGGCTGAAACTTCGAGGCCAGGGCGGCGCCGGACGCAACGGCGGCGAGAACGGCGACCTTTACGTCGTCGTCCATATCGAGCCCGACGCGCGGTTTGAGATCGACGGCTACGACCTGACGACGACGGCGCGCGTGTCGCCGTGGGACGCCGTGCTTGGCGGCACGACCGAGGTGAACACGCCGGAAGGTCCCGTGAAGGTGAAGGTGCCTGCGGGCGCTCAGAACGGCATGAAGCTGCGCCTGCACGGCCGCGGCCTGCCCATGCGCGGCGGTACGCTGCGCGGCGATCTCTTTGCCCGGCTTGAGATCGTCATCCCCAAGGACGTGTCGGGTCGCGAGAAAGAACTGTGGCAGAAGATCAAAGACCTGCACGCTGAATGACGCAGCAGGTTGGAAATTTAAATACTTATTTTAGGCGCTGGAAGATTTCTTCCAGCGCTTTTTGTTTTATACTGTTTTTGAACAAAAACATCAAAGGAGGCACGGCGATGAAAAACATCATGATCCTCGGCACAGGCGGCACGATCGCTTCTTCGGGCAGTCCCGGAGCGGTGAAGGATTACAGTCTGGCGTTCTCGGCGGCAGATCTGATCGCCTCCGTCCCCGGTCTGGAAAGGATCGCGAACGTCCGTGCCGAGCAGGTGCTGAACGTCAAAAGCCCCGACATCACCCGTTCGGGCTGGCTGAAGCTGGCGGCGCGGATCAACGAACTGGCGGCGCAAAGCGACGTTGACGGTTTTGTCGTCACGCACGGCACCGACACGATGGAAGAGACCGCGTACTTTCTGCACCTTACTGTGAAGACCGACAAGCCCGTGGTGGTGACCGGCGCGATGCGTCCGCCCACGGCCACGTCGCCTGACGGCGCGATGAATCTCTTCCAGGCCGTGGTCGCGGCCTCAAGCGATGAAGCCCGCGGCAGGGGCGTCATGGTCGTCTTTGCCGACGGGCTTTACGGCGCGCGCGAGGTGCAGAAGACCGTTTCCTCTAACGTTGCCGCGTTCGGCGGACGGCAGTTCGGCTGTATGGGCATTGTCCACGGCGACGACGTGTTCTTCGTACAGCAGAGTGACAGGCGCCACACTGCGCGCAGCGAGTTCGATGTACGGAACCTGAGCGAACTGCCGCGCGTGTCCGTCGTCTGGATCAGCCCCGACGACGATCCGCGCCTTCTTGACTGGTACGCGGAGCACTGCGACGGTCTTGTCCTCGCCGGCATGGGCGGCGGTTCGCTCAGCGACCGCTGCTCCGAGCGTCTGCGTGTCTTCACCGAAAAAGGTTTGATCGCCGTGCGCAGCACGCGCTGCCTTGACGGCGTCACCGTCTGGCAGGACACGGAAGACGCGCGCGCCGGCACGATCCCCGCGCTGACGCTGCCGCCGCACAAGGCGCGCGTGCTGCTGATGCTGGCGCTGACCAAAACGCGCGACAAAAACGAGATCGCGCGCATGTTCGCGGAATACTGACGTCGGCTGCCGCCGAACGACTCTGAAAAGACGATCCTGAATCACGGAAACGGAGGAAGTGCAATGCATCTGATCGACCTGAACAGCGACCTTGGCGAGAGTTTCGGCGCCTGGAAAATGGGACGCGACGCCGACGTGCTCGCGTTCGTCAGCTCGGCGAACGTGGCCTGCGGCTTCCATGCCGGCGACGCCTGCGTGATGCGGGCGACCGTGGCGGCGGCGAAAGCGGCCGGTACGGCCGTGGGCGCGCACCCGGGCTGGCCCGACCTGATCGGCTTCGGCCGGCGGAACATGAGCTGCACGCCCGACGAGGTTTATGCATACACACTCTATCAGCTCGGCGCGCTGCGCGCGTTCTGCACGGCTGCCGGGACGGAGCTGCAGCACGTCAAGCCGCACGGGGCGATGTACAACAGCGCCGCGAAGCATCCCGAGGAGGCCGAAGCGATCGCCTGCGCGACGCGCGACGCGGGCGGACTGATCCTGCTCGGCCTGGCAGGAAGTGCCTTTGAAAAGGCTGCCGCGAAGTACGGCGTGCCCTTTGCCGCCGAGGCGTTTGCCGACCGCGGCTACATGCCCGACGGCACGCTCGCGCCGCGCAGCCGTCCCGACGCGTTCGTGCGCGATCCGGAGGACGCCGCCGCTCGCGTGATCCGCATGATCCGCGAAGGCGTCGTTGAGTCGGTGGACGGAACGACGATCAGTCTGCGCCCCGATTCGGTCTGTCTGCACGGCGACAGCGAGAGCGCCGTAGCGATGGCCCGCACGCTGCGCGCGCGTCTTGAAGAGGCCGGCGTCACGATCGCGTCGCTGAAGGACGTGCTGCACGCACGGCAACAGCGTTCATGAAAGGGGAAAACGCATCATGAGATTCATCGCGCTGATGGAAAACGCATCCGCTCGTCCCGACTGCACAAGCGAGCACGGCCTGAGCGTGTATATCGAAGCCGGCGGCCGCCGAGCGCTGTTCGATACCGGAGCGAGCGGGAATTTTGCGCGCAACGCCGAAAGACTCGGCGTCGATCTGCGTAAGGTGGAATTTGCCGTGCTTTCGCACGGGCATAACGATCACTCCGGCGGTATCCGGGAGTTCCTCAGGATCAACGCGATCGCGCCGTTTTACGTTCGCGACAGCTACGATCAGGAACACTTCAACCGTCGCGGCAAGGACATCACCGTCGATCGCTCGCTGAATGACACCGGCCGCATCGTTCGCGTCACGGCTGAGCGCATGACGCCTGGCGAAGGTTTCACGCTCGTCCACTACGGCGGGCAGCCGTGTGTGCGCCCGCTGGACACTTGCGGCATGACCTTTAAGGCGAGCCCCGATGACGCGCCGGCACCGGAAACGTTCGACCACGAGCAGTACCTGATCGTTTCCGAGGGTGAAAAGCGCGTCCTGCTGACCGGGTGCAGCCATCGCGGCATCGTCAACATCATGAACTGGGCGCGGGACGAAGGCGTGCAGGCGGTCATCGGCGGCTTCCACTTCAAGGACCTGGACGAGAGCGAGTACGCGTCCCGGCTGGAAGACGCCGCGGCAGAACTGCTCAAATATCCCGTCACGTACTATTCTTGCCACTGCACCGGCGACGCGCCGTTCGCGTTTCTCAAAGCCCGCATGGGCGACCGCCTGCGTGAGTTCCACGCGGGCATGACGATCGAGCTGTGAGTGCGCTCTCACAGTATTCACCAGGAAAGGAAGCGATCCACATGCCTCTTCGCGGACTGATCGTGAAAAACTGCGATGTATATGCTCCGGAGCCCCTTGGCGTGACGGACGTGACCGTGCTGGAAGGCAAGGTCGTCTCGCTGGAGCGCGGCGCGTGGAAGGAACTGCGCCGCGCCGCGTGCGTGGAGTGGGAGGAGATCGACGGCACCGGCCTGACAGCCGCGCCGGGACTGGTCGATATCCACTGCCATTTCGGCGGCGCCGGCGGCGAGGGCGGCGCGGTGTACCGCACGCCGCCGCTGCAGTTGTCCGACCTGACGCGTGCCGGCATCACTACGGCCGTCGGCCTGCTTGGCACGGACGGCTTCTGCCGGTCACTGCGCGAACTGCTGATGAAGACGCGCGCGCTGTGCGACGAAGGCATCTCCGCGTGGATGTGGACAGGGTCGTATCAGATCCCCGGTCCGACGCTGACGGGAGACGTAGCAAGCGATCTGCTGCTGATCGACAAGGTGATCGGCCTGAAAGTCGCGATGTCCGATCACCGCGCTTCGCAGGTGAGCGTGCAGACGTTGCAGGACTACGCGGCGCAGTCGCGGGTCGGCGGCATCATGGCCGGCAAGGGCGGCGCGGTGATGGTCCACATCGGCGAGGGCGAAAAACGTCTGGAGCCGTTCCTGCGTGTGGAGCGCAGCAGCGACATTCCCCTGAAGCAGTTCATCCCCACGCACCTCAACCGCTCCGAAAACGTGCTGGAGCAGGCGATCGCCTACGGCCGGCAGGGCGGCAGGATCGACATCACTTCCGGCGTGTCGGAGAAGTGCTTCTTCCCCGGCGCTGTAAAGCCGAGCCGGGCCGTGGCCCGGGCGCTGGACGCCGGCGTGCCGCTTGGGAACGTGACGATGAGCTCCGACGGCAACGGCGTGATGACGCGCTTGCTCGAAAACGGCGAAAAACAGCCGCTGATGGCACCTGTCGGCTCGCTTGCAGAGGAGTTCTTCGACATGATCCGCGAAGGGCTCGGCGTGGAAACGGCCGTCCGCGTCTGCTCGACCAACCCTGCCGCCGCCGTCGGACTGAGCGGCAAGGGACGGCTGGCCGAAGGCGGCGACGCCGACCTGATCCTGTTCCCGCGCGATCTGACGCTGGCAAAGGTCATCGCCAAAGGGCGCGTGCTGGTCGACGGTGACAAATTCGTCAAAGGAATGTTCGAACGGTGAAGCCAAATTCTTTTGGACCAAACGCATGAGCAATTAGGTAAATTTTGTTTCGATTGACAGAACTCGCTTTTGAGCTTATAATAATAATAAACTAAACGGCGCAGCGCCGCTGGCTTGAATGGCGGCTCGTCCGCCGGACGGTTTGTTCCGGTCCATGCGGATCGGTTATTCATTTCGTTTCGGGAGGCTGGTTTTTATGGCAGAGAAAGTTGCAAAGCCGCACAAGGAAGTAGGCTTTGGCGGAGCCGTGCTGATCATGCTCATGATCCTCGCGATCATGGTCGCAGGCAAGCTGTTCATGAACTTCGACACGGGCATGCTGTGCCTGATCGTCGCCGTCGCGACAACGTGCGTGTTCGTGTTCATCTACGGGTTCTCGTGGGATTACATGTTCAAGGAAGGCGTCATTCCGATGGTTGCCCGCGCTTCGGGCGCCATTCTGATCCTCCTTATCGTCGGCCCGATGATCGCCATCTGGATGGCCGGCGGCACCGTTCCGTATCTGATCAAGGTCGGCCTGTCGATCCTCAAGCCCAGCACGTTCCTCGTCTCGGCTTCGATCATCTGCGCTATCTCGTCGGTCCTTACCGGAACCTCGTGGGGCTCGGCGGCCACGTTCGGCGTCGCCCTCATGGGCATCGGCCACGGCCTCGGCATCAACCCCGCCGCGACGGCCGGCGCCGTCATCGCCGGCAGCTACTTCGGCGACAAGGTCAGCCCCATTTCTGACACCACCGTCCTTGCGGCCGCGACGGCCGAGTGCGACATCATGGATCACATCAAGTCGATGATGTGGACCACGCTGCCTGCATTCGCGATCGGTCTGGCTGTGTACGCCTACGTCGGTTCCTCCAGCGCCACGGAGATGGACATGACCCGCATCAACGAGATCGTCGGCGCGATCGAGAAATCGTACAAGCTCACGCCGCTCGTCCTCATCCCCGCCGCCGTCATGCTCGTGCTTTCGTACATGGGCAAGCCCACGATCCCCGTGCTCTGGGCCTCGATGATCTCCGCCGTTCCGTTCGCGATGATGCAGGGCCACTCGCTGCCCGCCATCGTCAAGATCATGGCTTCCGGCCCCAAGGCTGCCACTGGTATCAAGCTGGTCGATAACCTGCTCAGCCGCGGCGGACTGTCGTTCATGTCCGGCTCGGTCGTCGTCGTGTTCTTCGCCTACATCTTCGCCGGCCAGCTTGAGTGCACCGGCACGATCAAGGTCATCACCGACACGATGCGCGAGAAGTTCATCAAGTCCAGCGTCGGCCGCCTGATCTTCGCCACGTCGCTTACCGGTATGGTCACGGCGCTCGGCACGGGCAACAGCTATCTGTCGATCATCATGCCCGGCATCATGTATCGTGAACCCATCGATGAGTTCGGCATTCAGCGCAAGGTCCTGTCGCGTACGCTTGAAGACTCCGGCACCGTGTTCGTGCCGCTGATCCCCTGGTCGGCAGCGGGCGTTTACATGGCGAACGTGCTCGGCGTGCCCGTCCTGGAGTACGTGCCTTGGACGATCATGTGTTACGCCGGCTTCCTGATCGCGTGGTTCTACGCGTTCACCAACATCGCCATCTTCAAGGTCAAGAAGGAAGCCTAGCCTGTTTTTGACAACAGTAAAAGGACCGTCGCTCCGATTCGTTCGGGGCGACGGTCCTTTGCATAGGGCGGGCGAGGCTCTGTGGTATAATTACTGAAAATCATGCGATATTCGGAGGATGGGGGACAGACATGATCTACAGCGATTTTAAGGGCAAAAAACTCTCGCGCCTCGGCTTCGGCTGCATGAGGTTCGCGAAAAACGAGGCCGGCGAGATCGATCAGGCGAAAGTGAACGCCATGTTCGACATGGCCATCGCCGGCGGCGTCAACTACTTCGACACGGCCTACCCTTACCTTGACGGCAAGTCTGAGCTCGCGATGGCCGAAGCGCTGAAAAAGTATCCGCGCGACAGCTATTTCGTCGCCGATAAATTCCCCGGCCATTCGCTGCCGGGGCCTGTGGACAACTCGGCCCTGTTCGAGCTTTCGCTGCGCAAGTGCGGCGTTGATTATTTTGATTTCTATCTGCTGCATAATATCAACGAGTGGTCGGTCAAAATCTACGAGAGCGCGGAGTATCACATTCTTCCCGTTCTGCTCAGGAAAAGGGAAGAGGGCAAGATCCGTCATCTTGGTTTTTCCTTCCACGGCAGCGCGAGGATGCTCGAAGAGCTGCTTGACAGATACGACGGGGTCTTCGAATTCGTTCAGATCCAGTGCAACTACCTCGACTGGACCTTGCAGGACGCGAAGGCGAAATACGACCTCATCACTTCCCGCGGCCTCGGCGTGTGGGTGATGGAGCCGTGCCGCGGCGGCAAGTTGGCCGCCCTTGACGAGGCAAATGCCGCGAAGCTGCGCGCCATTGACCCTGCGGCCAGCGACGCCAGCTTCGCGTTCCGCTTCCTGCAGGGGCTGCCGAACGTGAAGGTGATCCTTTCGGGCATGAACGAAGTCGATCAGGTGGCCGACAATCTGCGCACGTTCGAGCGCGAGCGTCCTCTCGGCGAGGCCGAGCGCGCGGCACTGGACGCGATCGCCGCGAGCCTGAAGAAAGGCGTGCCCTGCACCGCCTGCCGCTATTGCTGCGCCGGCTGCCCTGCGGGACTGGATATCCCGTTTTTGATCGAGTGCTACAACTCGATCAAGGTCGGCCCCGCGCTCAACAGCACCATGCGCCTTGACGGCTTGAGCGTGGACAAACGCCCCGCTGCGTGTGTCGGCTGCGGCCAGTGCGCACATGCCTGCCCGCAGGGCATCGACGTGCCCGGCGTCCTCGCCGAGCTGGCCGAGCTCTATGCCGCCGGCCCAAAATGGGGCGAAATGTCCAAAGGCCGCCAGGACAATATCCGCCGTGACCTGAACATGGATTGAGCTAGGTTTAATTCAATTTGTTACACTGAGGTATAAAAGCAGCCCTCCGATCGCAACGGAGGGCTGCTTGTGTATGTTCGTTCGCGTCAAAAAGAATTCACCGGTTGATCCGGATCATTGCTTGAGCGCGGGCAAAAGTTTTTCTTCGCCGAAGATTTGCTTGTAGAGTTTCTCGGCTTCGGCGCGGGCAGCCAGTTTGACTTCCGGTGTCAGTTCTTTGCTGTTTTCGAGAGCGGTAAGGGCTTCGGCGGCTCGCGTTTCGCCTTCGTCGGCTTCAAGTGCGGCGAGGGCGAACCACTTGCAGCTTTCGGCCAGGTCGCGCTTCACGCCGCGGCCGGCCTGATACAGCGAAGCGAGACTGGCGGCGCACAGTTCGTCGCCGAGCTCCGCGCCGCGGCGGTAGAGGCGCACGGCGGTCCCCAGGTTCTTCTCTCCGCCGAGTCCGGTCTCGTAGAGTTCGCCGAGGGTGCTCATGGCGGGAGCATAGTCCTGTTCGGCGGCTAGTGTCAGCCAGTGTACGGCTTTCGCGTAGTCGAGCGGCACACCCTGTCCCATCGCGTAGAGGAGACCGAGACCGCACTGCGCGGCCGGCATTCCGTGCTGCGCTGCGGGGCGGTACCATTTGGCGGCCAGCGCGTGATTCACGGCTCCTCCGCTGCCCAGATCGTAGGCCATGGCAAGCTCCGTCTGCGCCTGAGCGTCGCCGCTTTCGGCCGCTTTGCGGAGCCACTGACGGGCCTGCGCCGGATCTTTATCGACGCCTGTGCCGGCATCGTACAGCCGCGACAGCTGATACATCGCGCCGGCGTGCTTGGCATCGGCCGCTTTGCGGAACCACTCGGCAGCCGTCGACGCGTCCAGAACGACGCCTTTGCCGTGCAGGAAGGCGCCGCCGAGGTTGTACATTGCCGCTGCCTCACCGGCCGCGGCGGCCCGGCGGAACCAGGCGACGGCCTTTTCGGGATCCTTTTCGACGCCCTGCCCCGTCATGCGCATGAGGCCGAGCTGGTTCATCGAGCCGGCGTCGCCGGAAGCCGCGCAGCGCTCGAACAGGCGGGCGGCTTCGGCAGGATCGGCCTCTACGCCCTCACCGTTCAGATAGAGAAGGGCCAGATCGTGCGTCGCTTCGCCGCTGCCGGCTTCGGACGCTTTTCGCAGCCATTCGGCGGCGGTCTTTGCGTCGCGTTCCGTGCCGGCGCCGCTGCGGCAGACGCTCGCCCAGTTGCGCATCCCGTCCACGCTGCCGGCTTCGGCGGCTTTGCGGAACCAGGCGGCAGCTTCGGATTCGTTCTTAGGAGTTCCCTGTCCTGCGGCGAGCAGGACGCCGAGCCGGTTCATCGCCCTCGCGTGTCCGCCTGCGGCGGCCTTGCGGTAGAGCCTGACGGCTTCGGTCAGATTTATTTTCACGCCGAGGCCGTTCTCGTAGAGCCTGGCGAGGCCGTCGGCGGCTTCGGGTATCCCTTTTTCGGCGGCGGGACGATAGAGCCGGGCCGCTTCGGCATAGTTCTGTTCAACGCCGCGGCCGCGCTCGTACAGCGCGCCGAGATTGTACATAGCCGGTTCGCTGCCGGCTTTTGCGGCGGCGCGGTAGTATTCGGCGGCCTGTGCGGGGTCTTCGCGAACGCCGCGGCCGTGATCGTACATCGCACCGAGGCTGTTCAGCGCCGCCCCGTTGCCGGCCTCGGCGGCGGCACGGTAGCAGTTCAGCGCCTTTTCGTAGTTGCGGGCCGTCATGCGGCCGTGCTCATACATCTGGCCGAGGTTGACAAGCCCGCGCACGGAGCCTTTCTCGGCGGCCAGAAGGTAGTATTTGTACGCTTCGGCTTCGTTGGGCTCAACGCCGTAGCCGGATTCGTACGCCTTACCGAGCTCGAGAAAAGCGTCGGGAAGACCGTTTTTGGCGGCAGCGAGGAAATATTTGAACGCCATGGCATCGTCCCGAGCCACGCCCGTACCCCGATGGTACATACGTCCCAGGGCGTGCTGCGCGCGCGCGTCGCCCCAGTCGGCGGCCAGACGGAACATCTCCAGCGCTTTGTTCCAGTCGGGCTGAGCGGCGTTGGCGTATTTCATGCCGAGCTCGAACGTCTTTTCCGGCAGAGCCTCCGGCGCGCCTGCTGCGGCAGGATTCGCAACGCACAGCGCGAGCGCGGCGAATATCCATTTTTTCATCGCTAAGACCTCCCCGTTCCGGCCGTGCGCGCCGGAAACTTTTCGATCAACGCGCATAATTATACAACATTTATACCAGTGTCGTCATTTTTATACCCGGGAACTTGTTAGACATTCACTGTTTCCGCGCTATAATAGAATCGTTTCAGCATTGTGCAACGTACACCACAATCTATAAAGGAGTCGATGTCAATGTCTGTTCTTGATCGTCTGAAGGAACTCGGCGTGGAACTGCCGCAGAGCACGCCGCCCGCTGCCGTCTATGTTCCCTGTGTGAGGGCGAACGGCTTTTTATTCACAGCCGGCCAGACGCCGAAGGTCAACGGCGTCCTTCAATATCGCGGCAAGGCCGACGCAATGCCGATCGAAGAGGCGCAGAAGGCCGCTCGCATGTGTGCGATCAACTGTCTGACGATCGTCAACGGTAACGGCGGACTCGACAACGTCGAGCGCATCGTCAAGGTGACGGGTTTCGTCAACTGCGGCCTTGATTTCACCAAACAGTCGCAGGTGATCGACGGCGCGTCGAAGTTCCTCGGAGAAGTCTTCGGCGAGAAGGGCGCACACGCGCGCAGCGCCGTCGGCGTGGCTTCGCTGCCCGGCGACGCGACGTGCGAAGTGGAAATGATCGTGCAGATGAAAGAATAACCCGGCATGAAAGATCGGCCGCGGACGCCACCTTCTTCTCGGGCAGCGTCCGCGGCCTTTTTTGCTGCCGGCAGACGACGTTCCATATGAAACATCCTTACCGCTAATACAGTGCCATTCCCGCGCTGTCATAAGATCATAATCGAACCGTTATTTGACGCGCTTTTTCTGCCGCCGTATAATGCCCGTCATTGATGAAGAATATTGAGAAAATTCTTTTGTTCGCGAATATTCTCATCATTAAAATAAAAGGAGGAATCCCTTATGAAAAAGATCGCGTTTTTAGGCGGCGGCAAAGTCGGGCAGGCGATGCTCGCCCATGTTCTGGAGAAAAAGTGCGCAGAGGTGGCCTTTGTCTACGACCCATTCCAGAAAGCAGATACGCTGATGGGCGTCAAAGTCTATCGCGATCTGCCGGAAAACCCCTTCGCCGGTCTTGATCTCGTCATCGAATGTGCCACAGCCGAAGTGGTCGCCGCCAATGCCGTGAACGTCCTGAAGGAAGCGAGCTTCATGCCCTTCTCGATGACTGCGTTCCGTGACGACGAGCTGCTGGCGGCGGCAAAGGCTCAGGCGGCAGAGAGCGGACACACGCTGTACCTGCCTCACGGCGCGATCCTCGGGCTCGACGGCGTGTTCGACGGACACACGATCATCGACGAAGTGTCGATCGAGACGATCAAAAACCCGAAGAGCCTCGGCCGCACGGACACCGAGTACACTGTCGTCTTCGACGGGACCGCGCGCGAAGCTACGGGCCTGTATCCTCGTAATGTAAACGTCCATGCCGCACTGTCGCTGGCCGGCATCGGCTTCGACAGAACAAAATCGCGCATCATCTCCGACCCGTCGGTAAATACCAACGAGCACGTCATCCGCATCAAGGGCGAGGGCATCGACTGGACCATCCACGTTACGGCCTTTGCGGCCGGCGCCGTGTCGGGCAAGTACGTGCCGTTTTCCGCGTGCGGCTCGCTTGACCGCATCCTTGGCAGCGACAGCGTGAGCTTTGTGTAAATTTATTCGGACCTATAAAACGGGCCGTCTCATCAGTTCAGGATGAGGCGGCCCGTTTTGCGTCACAGCAGTTTTTCCTCGCGCAGCAGCGGCACGAAAGAAGTCAGATCGGGGATCACGCGCCAGGCGCCGCTCCGTTCGAGCGTTTCGCGCGCGTTGCTCGTCGTCACACAGACGCATTTCATGCCCGCGGCCTTTGCGGCCTGCGCGTCGATGGGCGTGTCGCCTGCGTAGATCGTCCTTTCCGGAACTGCGCCGAGCCGCTCTGCCGCTTTCAGGAGCACGTCGGGCGCGGGCTTGGCACGCGCTACGTCGTCTGCGCCGACGACGCAGTCGAGATTGTTTTCCAGCTTCATGACGCGGATCACGCGCAGGGGGCCGATGCGGTTGGATGCGCAG
>JAEEGI010018252.1_pt1 | contig 14272 bp, 9 predicted proteins | sample 8958751 | NCBI WGS metagenome assembly JAEEGI01 (sample SAMN16246545, study PRJNA631951) | gut metagenome | biome: gut microbiome; feature: rumen; material: KS-attached | host: Bos | place: Iran: Karaj | collected 2018-10
CTCGCTGCGGGCGGCAGCGGGGCGCTGCTGACGCGGCGCGGTAAAGGCAGCCTCCGTGGGCTCCTCCACCGGGGCGGGCGCGGGACGCTGGGCAGGCTGCGCGTTGTTGGCGCGCTCCCACTCGGCGAAAGGATCGGCCGGATTGTACTCCGGATTCTCCACAACGGCGGCGGGCTGAGGCTGCTGGGCGGCCTCGCGGGCGCGCTGGGCGGCCTTGTACTGCTCGTACTCCTCGTCATACTTGGACTGGCGAGCCTTGCGGTTCTTGCGCTCGGCCTTGACGGCGGGACGGCGGACTTCTTCTTCCGCTTCGTCTTCTTCCTCGTCGTACTCGTCCTTGCGGCTCTTGCGGCTGCGGCGGCTGGGACGGACCTTCTCTTCCTCCTCAACCAGATCCTCTTCTTCTTCGTCCTCGTCGAACTCATCCTCGTCCGCGCTGCCCTTGGGGCTGCGGCCGAAGAGAATGGCAAAAATGAAGACGATGCAGAAGACGGTGATGAACACATCCGCCAGGTTGAACACCGGGAACCAGTAGGTCCCGTCGGCTTTCTGGGTGAAGGGGAACAGGAACATATCCACCACATGACCGTCGGGCTTGACGTTGATGACCCGGTCGATGCAGTTGGAAATGCCGCCGGCGGTGACCAGCACGATGCTCCAGCGAGCCAGGAAGCCGCGGATGAACTTGGTGGAAAGGGCCAGGATCACCAGCACGGTGAAGACACCGGCGATGACGATGAACCAGAAGGTGGGAATCTGGCCGCCGAGAAGGCCGAAGGCGCCGCCGTTATTCTGGGCATAGTGCAGGGCGTTGGGATCGCCCCCGTTGATGCCCAGATCCAGAACGCCGGGGATCAGCTGGATCGGCTGGAAGCCGTCTGTCGTGACGTAGATCTTGATCAGCTGGTCAGCCAGAATGACCAGCACGGCAATGATCGCATACAGCATATCTTTCTCCTATCTGCCGCGGGAGACCCGCAGCGCGCTGTTTTTGCGCGGATTCAGGGATTCTGATCTATTGTACCCCATTTTTCCGCGTTTTGCAACTACCGCTTGTGGCTTTTTTGAGAATTAACCCAGTTTTGCCACAACTTCCGCGCAGCGGGGGCAGAGTCCGGTCTCCGGATCGGCCTCGGTGGAGTGCTTCCAGCAGCGGGGGCACTTGGTTCCGGGGGCTTCCGCCACGGAAATGCGCAGCCCGGGGTTGCGCACGCCCTTGCCGGTGACGGCGTCGGGAGCTTCCTCGCCCTCCAGCAGGCACTGGGAGACGATCAGCAGATCGTCCAGATCCATGTCGGACACGGTGTCCAGCAGCTCCCGGCTCTCCGCATCCTCGGCGCGGAGGGTCACGGCGGCCTCCAGAGGCTTGCCGATGCGCTTTTCATTGCGGGCGCTCTCCAGCACGCCGTTCACATCGCTGCGCAGGGAAATGAGCTTGTCCCACTTGGCCAGCTCTTCCTCCGCGAGGGCGTAGGCGTCGAAGGGCTTGTTCATGGTGTTCAGCACCACGTTGCGCTCATCGTCCCCGGCCTTGTGGGGCATGGCCTGCCAGATCTCGTCGCAGGTGAAGGCCAGGATGGGGGCGAACATCTTGGTCATGCTGTCCAGGATCAGGTACAGGGCGGTCTGAGCGCTGCGGCGCTTCAGGCCGTTGCGCTCCTCGCAGTAGAGCCGATCCTTGATGATGTCCAGATAGAAGCTGGAGAGCTCCACCACGCAGAAGTCGTTGATCTCGTGGGAGACCACGTGGAACTCATAGTCTTCGTAGGCCTTGGCCACCCGCTCGATGAGCTCGTTGAGCTTGCTGACCGCCCAGCGGTCCAGCTCCAGCATCTCCTCGGGGGGCACCAGATCGTTGGCATCAAAGCCGTCCAGATTGCCCAGGCAGTAGCGGGCGGTGTTGCGGAACTTCAGGTAGCTCTGGCTGAGCTGCTTGAAGATCTCCTTGGAGCAGCGCACGTCCACGTGGTAGTCGGCGGAGCCGGCCCAGAGGCGGATCATATCCGCGCCGAATTCCTTGATGAGGTCGGCGGGGTCCACGCCGTTGCCAAGGGACTTGTGCATGGCCTTGCCCTCGCCGTCCACGGTCCAGCCATGGGTCAGGCACTCCCGATAGGGCGCGCCCTTGCCCAGGGCGCCGACAGCCACCAGCAGAGAGGACTGGAACCAGCCGCGATACTGGTCGCCGCCCTCCATGTACATGTCGCAGGGCCAGAAGCCCTGATCCCGCTGCATGGCGGCGTAGTGGGTGGAGCCGGAGTCAAACCAGCCGTCCAGGGTGTCGGTCTCCTTGGTGAAGTGCTTGCCGCCGCAATGGGGGCACACAAAGCCCGCGGGCAGCAGCTCTTCCGCTTCCTTGCTGAACCAGGCGTTGCTGCCCTCCCGCTCGAAGGTGGAGGCAACGGCCTCGATGCTCTCCTCGGTGCAGACGGGCTTGCCGCACTCGTCGCAATAGAAAACGGGGATGGGCAGACCCCAGCGGCGCTGGCGGGAAATGCACCAGTCGCTGCGCTCCCGGATCATGGCGGCCATGCGGTCCTTGCCCCAGGCGGGGAGCCACTTCACGTCCTCGCAGGCCTGGATGGCGGCCTCCTTGAAGGAGTCCACGGAGCAGAACCACTGGGGCGTGGCGCGGAAGATGATGGGGTGCTTGCAGCGCCAGCAGTGGGGATAGCTGTGCACGATCTCCTCGGAAGCGAAGAGCATGCCGCTCTCCTTCATGTCCGCGAAGATGACGGGGTTGGATTCCTCGGTGCGCAGCCCCGCGTACTTGCCGGCGTAGTCGGTATGGCGGCCCTGATCGTCCACGGGCACCACCATCTCCGTGCCGTAGCGCATGCAGGTCTGGTAGTCGTCGGCGCCGAAGCCGGGGGCGGTGTGGACGCAGCCGGTACCGGAGTCCATGGTGACGTAGTCGGCGTTCATGACCAGGCTGGTCTTCTCCAGGAAGGGGTGCTGGGCCAGCATGTACTCGAAGAAGCGGCCGGGATGGGTCTCGATGATCTCAAAGCTCTCAAAGCCGCCGGCCTTCATCACCTTCTCAGCCAGAGGCTCGGCCAGGATATAGCTCTCGCCGTTGGGCGCCTTGACGATGGCATAGCTCTCGTCCGGGTGGAGGGAGATGCCGATGTTGCCGGGCAGGGTCCAGATGGTGGTGGTCCAGATCAGGAAGAAGAGCTTCGTGTGATCCAGGTGAGAGAGCTTGCCCTTGTCGTCGGCCATGGGGAACTTGACGTAGACGGTGGTGCAGGGGTCGTCCTGATACTCGATCTCCGCCTCGGCCAGGGCGGTCTCGTCCTTGGGGCACCAGTAGACCGGCTTCAGGCCCTTGTAGATGTGGCCGTTGCGGTACATCTTGCCGAAGATGCGCACCTCGTCGGCCTCGAAGCCCTTGGACATGGTGCGGTAGATGTGATCCCAGTCACCCAGCACGCCCAGGCGCTGGAAGCCTTCCTTCTGCTTCTGGATGTACTTCTCGGCATAGGCCTCGCAGGCGGAGCGGAAGTCCGCCACGCTCATGGCCTTGTGGTTCAGCTTCTGCTCCTTGATGATGGCGCTCTCAATGGGCATGCCGTGGTTGTCCCAGCCGGGGATGTAGGGGGTGTAGTAGCCCCGCATGGCGTAGGAGCGGACGATGAAGTCCTTGATGGTCTTGTTCAGGGCATGGCCCATGTGGATGTTGCCGTTGGAGAAGGGAGGGCCGTCGTGGAGGGAGAAGCGGGGATGGCCTTCGTTCTTCTTCAGCAGCTCGTTATAAAGATCCAATTCCTGCCATTTTTTCAGCATGTCCGGCTCCCGCTTGGGCAGGCCGGCACGCATGGGGAAATCGGTTTTCGGCAAATTCAGCGTAGCATTAAAGTCCTGTGACATAGAACGTGTTCTCCTGTGTTTGAGTAAATAAACGGAACTAAGGGGCGCGCGCAGCAGCGCCCGCCCCTTGCTGTTCCCTGCGGAAACCGGAATCCTGTCAGCAAAGCGAGGGGATCGACCCCGCAGCGATCTGCTTACAGGTTAAAGGTCTGGGTGTTGTCCAGGCCCAGGTGAGCTGCGACGTTCTCCACACCGCCCAGGTCATAATCGAAAGCGGGCTCGGCCTTGGGGGCCTCTTCCACGACCTCGGCTTCCTCCTCAACGGGGGCTTCCTCGGCGGGGACATAGTCGCCGCTGATCTCGTCCAGCTTCTTGGTCTGCTCGGCGCAGAGGGCGCGCACCGCGTCAAAATACTTGGCAGTGGCAGCCTTGGCATCCGCCAGGCGCTTGTTCTGGATCTCGACCTCGTCCTCGATGGCGCCGACGCGGGCCTTGACCTGACGGTCGGCGTCCGCCAGCATAGCGGCGGCGCGCTCCTTGGCTTCCTTCTCGATCTGAACAGCCAGCTTCTGCGCAGACAGCAGAGCCAGATTCAGCGCTTCCTCATTGCCGCGGTACTCCTCGATCTTGTCGACCAGAACCTTCATCTTCTGCTTGAGGACGGCGTTCTCCTTCTGGGAAGCGGCGACCTCATCAGCCAGCTGATCCAGAAAATCGTCCACAGAAGCGGGGTCGTAGCCGTTGATGCGGGCACGCTCAAAGGTTCTCTCGCGAATGTCTTGCGCAGTAATCATATCAATATCCACCTTTCCAATGAATAAATCTTTTTCTGTTTATAAATATTGACCGTCGGTCTCTGCCGCGTCGGGCGTGGCGCCGAGCAGATCAACATTTTCCGGAGAAATGAAGTAGGTCTTCGCCGAGATGGGGGTGATCTTCCCCTGCAGGGCGAAGGTGATGCCGGACATGAAGTCCAGCAGGCGGCGGGCACTTTCCGTGGGGATGCCGTTGAGCGTCATCACCAGGGAGTGGTAAGCCATCAGATGGTTGACAAGCTCCCCGGCCTCCTCAAAGGTCTTGGGATTGAAGAGGATGACCTTGGTCTCGTTGCCGCCAACGTCCACCACGCGCTCCCGCTGGGGCTTTTTCTGTTTGCGGGTCAAGCCGCCGAAAAGGCCGCCCTCCGACCCCTCCCGCGGGGCGGGCTGGCGCTCCTCCGGCTCGGGCTTGCCGGCGGGCTCGTTGCCGAACACGTTTTCAAATTCCCGCTGGGCGGCGCTGGGAGGGGGAGCCTCCCGCAGACTGCTGTCCGCGCCTTCATAAAAATCGTTATCGTCGTCGTAGGGCTGGGTAAGTTTGCGCAGTTCGTCCATGAAACCCATGGTATTGCCTCCATATGATCAAGGGGAGGGGAAATGCCGGGGGCCGAAGATTGCGCTGCCCACCCGAATCAGGTTGGCGCCGCAGGCGATGGCCTCGGTATAATCGCCGCTCATCCCCATAGACAGAAAATCCATAGATATATTATCGTATTTTTTTTCTCCATTGTCAATAAAAAGCTGCTTCATTCGGAGAAAAAAAGGTCGATTTTCTTCGGGCGCGGCGCAAATGGGAGGAATTGCCATCAGCCCGCGCACCCGAAGGTTGGGCAGACGGGAGGCCGCCTCCAGCGCGGCGGGCAGCTCTTCCGGCGCAAAACCGGACTTGGAGGCCTCCGCGCCGATGTTCACCTCCAGCAGAACGTCCTGGACGAGCCCGCGGCTCTCGGCCACGCGGGAGATCGTCTCCAGCAGCTCCCGGCTGTCCACCCCGTGGATGAGCTCCGCCAGCCCCACTACCTGCTTGACCTTGTTCTTCTGCAGGTGGCCGATGAAGTGCAGCGGCGCGCCCTCGTAGGCGCCCTGGGCCTGCTTTTCCAGCATCTCCTGCACCCGGTTCTCTCCGCAGAGATCCACCCCGGCGCGGATCGCCTCCCGCACCCGGTCGGCGTCGTTCATCTTGGTGGCGGCCAGCAGCAGGATCTCTTTGGGATCTCTGCCCGCTTTTTGGGCGGCCTCGTCCATATTCCGGCGCACCAGCGCCACATTTTCGGCAATGGTCATGGGTAAACCTTCTTTCTGTAAAATGAAGGAATGAAGAAATGAAGTTTGCTACGCAAATGAAGAAACTGAGGTGGCGCGCTCCGCGTGAAGAATTTGAAACTGTGCCGCAGAGCGGCACGCCGTTTTTTAGCCCGAAGGGCTTCTTTATTCCTTCATTTCTTCATCAGCGCAGCGTCTTCATTCCTCCAGATTGATCGGCCTCGGCGGCACGATGGTGGAGATGGCGTGCTTGTAAATAAGCTGCTGCTTGCCCTCGGAATCCAGCACCACGGTGAAGCCGTCAAAGCCCTTGACCACCCCGTGGAGCTGAAAACCGTTCATGAGAAACATGGTGACGGTCATGCGCTCCTTCCGCGCCTGGTTGAGAAATGCGTCCTGAAGATTTTGTGTCTTTTGCATCATGATCTGCTCCTTTTTATGTAGTCGCCCGCAAATTGCGGACAACTTATCATAAACCGAAGCAGGGGTCGAGATCTGTCGAAGGGAAGGAATGAAGAAGCAAAGAGGAGAAAGAATACGGGCGCATCGATCATGAATCATTCCGAATTCCGAATTCCGAATTCCGAATTGCCGCAAGCGCTTCCAGCGCCTGCGTCAGATCCGGCTCCTTGTCCCAGCGGATCCAGCGGGCGTCGGGGTTCCGGCCGAACCAGGTGAGCTGGCGCTTGGCGTAGCGGCGGCTGTTCATCTGGATCAGCGCGACGGCCTCCTCCCGGGTCATCTCGCCCCGCAGCGCCTGGGCGGCCTCCTTGTAGCCGATGGCCTGCATGGCGGTGCAGGCGGGGGAGAGCCCCTCGCCCAGCAGCCCCTCCACCTCCTCGAAGAGGCCGGCAGCCACCATCTGCTCCACCCGCCGGTCGATGCGGGCGTAGAGATCGGCCCGGTCGGCAAAAGTCAGAGCCAGGGTCAACGCCTCGTAGCGGGGCGGCAGGGCGCGGGTCTCGGCGTCATGCTGGGTGATGGTCTTGCCGGTGAGCCGGTAGATCTCGATGGCGCGGACGATGCGGCGCTTGTCCCCGGGGTGGAGCTTGGCCGCCCGTGCCGCATCAAAAGCGCGCAGCTGCTCCAGCATGGCCTCCCCGCCCAGGCGGTCGTAGTCCGCCGAGAGCGCGGCGCGCAGCCCCTCGTCCCCCTCGTCCCGGGCGGCAAAGTCCCGTCCGGAGAGGAGCGAGTCGATATAGAGCCCGGTGCCGCCCACGATCACGGGCAGCTTTCCTTCTGCCAGCAGCCCGTCGCAGACCTGCGCGGCCTCCTGCACATAGCGGGAGACGGAATAGTCCTCCCAGGGCTCGCAGACGTCCAACATGTGGTGGGGCACCCGGGCGCGCTCTTCGGCGCTGGCCTTTGCGGTGCCGATGTCCATGCGGCGGTAGACCTGCATGGAGTCGGCGGAGACGATCTCGCCCCCATAGCGCAGGGCAAGCTCGATGCCCAGGGCGGTTTTCCCCGTGGCGGTGGGGCCGCAGACGACGATCACTTGCTTTTTCATACGATCCGTTTGAACATTTTTTCCAGATCCTTCTTGGAGAGCACCGCCGACACCGGCCGCCCGTGGGGGCAGTATTTCACCCGGCCGGACAGCACCTCCTGCACGATCCGCTCCAGCTCCGCCCGGCTGGTGTCCCAGCCGGCCTTGATGGCGGCCTTGCAGGCCACGGTGTGCAGCAGCTCGTCCTTCACGCTCTGCGCGTCCGGCGCCTTGCCGCGGCGCAGCTTCTCCAGCATCTCCTCGATGGCGGGCACAGCGTCCCCCGGCAGGATGTCCGCCGGCACGGCGCGGAGGATGTAGGCGCCGCGGCCGAAGGGCTCGATCTCGAAGCCCAGCTCATGGAAGAGCTCCCCGTTCTGCTCCAGGAGCTCGCAGTCCCCCGCGTCCGGGCGCAGCGTCACCGGCGCCAGCAGGGTCTGGGAGAGGATCTCTCGGTCCATGGCCTTCAGCCGGTCAAAGTTCATGCGCTCGTGGGCGGCGTGCTTGTCGATGAGAAGCAGGGTCTCCCCCACCTCCACCAAGATATAGGTCTTCAGGGCCTCCCCCAGTATCTTGTGGTCGGGGACGGGGGACTTCTCCACATTTTGAACAGAGTTTTCCACAATTTGGGGCCCCGGAGCGGGCGCAAAGCCGGTCGCCGCCTGGGTTTTTTCGTCGAATCGGGTCGAAACCGGGGCGGGCGACAGATCCAGCCGGGTCTGCTCCGGCATTTCCGGCGCGTGGAGACTCAGATTGCCGGAGAAAAAGCTCTCCGCCGGGGGGCTCTCCGCGGGCTGGGCGGCGCGATACTGGGCGGCGCTCATGCTGCGGAAGAAATCCGGCCTGGCCGGCGCGGGCTTCTGCGGCGCGGGTGCGGGCGCAGGAGCGGAGGCGGGGGCGGCGGGTGGCTCGGCGAGCCGATCCTCCCCCTGCAGGGCGGAGAGCGCCGCGTGGTACACCAGGTCGAAGACCTTTCGCTCCTGGGAAAACTTCACTTCCGTCTTGGCCGGGTGGACGTTCACGTCCACGCTGCCAAAGCTCAGCTCCAGATACAGCGCGCAGGCGGGGTAGCGCCCGGTGAGCAGGCTGTTCTTATAGGCCTGCTCCAGGGCGGCCTGCAGCAGCTGGGACTTGATGAAGCGGCCGTTGCAGAAGAAATACTGGGCGCCTCGGTTTCCCCGCCCCGCGGAGGGGCTGGACACGAAGCCCGAGACCCGCAGCCCCTCGTCCTCTCCCCGGCAGGGGAGCAGGGAGCTTGCCAGATCCCGCCCCAGCAGGGCGTAGACGCAGGAGTCCTGCCGCCCGTCGCCGGGGGAGAAGAACTCCTCGCTGCCGTCCCGGATGAGGCGCACGGAGACCTCCGGCCGCCCCAGGGCGCAGCGCAGCGCCGTCTGGACGCATGCGGACGCCTCGCTCCGGTCGGATTTCAGGAATTTCAGGCGGGCGGGGGTGTTGTAAAAGAGATCCCGCACGATCATGGTGGTGCCCTCCGGGCAGCCCACGGCGCCCATCTCGTCGATCTCCCCGGCGGTGAGGGTCACCCGGGTGCCCTCGGTATCTCCCCGGCGGCGGGTGCGCAGCTCAATGTGGCTTACGGCGGAGATGGCAGCCAGCGCCTCGCCCCTAAAGCCCATGGTGCCGATGGCCTCCAGCCCCCGCTCGTCGCGGAGCTTGGAGGTGGCGTGGCGCAGAAAGGCCACGCCCGCGTCCTCCGGCGCCATGCCGCAGCCGTCGTCGGTGACGCGGATATAGGTCGCCCCGCCGCCGCGCAGCTCCACGGTGACGTTCTGCGCCCCGGCGTCAAAGGCGTTTTCCAGCAGCTCCTTGATCACCGAGGCGGGGCGTTCCACCACCTCGCCCGCGGCGATCAGATCCGCCACATGGGGATCGAGAATATTGATAACAGACATAAGTACCTCAAAAAAGTGAACAGTGAAGAATGAACAGTGAACAGAGAAAAGTGAAAAATGAAGAGTGAAAAGTGAATCCGTAGGGGCTGACGCCCTCGGCAGCCCGGAAGAAATGAAAAATGAAAAACGAAAAATTGCGGTATCGGCTGCGCCGACGGATTGAAACAGAGACGGGAGACGCGGGTTTGCGCCGTAGGGGCTGACGCCCTCGGCAGCCCGGGAAAGTGAACAGTGAACGGTGAACAGTGAACAGGGAAGAGGGAAGGGTGAAGAGAGAAAAGGCTGCTCCCTACGGCGGGGCAATCCGTTCCCCGTCCCCGTAGGGACGAGCATTGCTCGTCCGCCGACATACGGCACGTCCGACAAACGGCCGACCGATGGTCGGCCCTACGCCTCAGCCCAGGGTTTTCAGTTCCGCCTCGATCTCGGCCAGGCGGGCTTCGATCTGCCGGCGCTTTCCGCCGGAGAAGAGACCCTTGATCGTCGGGAGCTCTGCCTGCAGCTGCGCCTTTTCCCTGTTCAGGGAGTCGACCTTCGCCTTGCGCTCCGCGGCTGCTTTCTCCCGCATTGCCTTACGCTCGGCCTTCAGTGCGTCAACGCTGTCGAACAATTTCCAAGCACTCACATCACATTGGCCGTGGTCATTGGCCCCCGTGGCGACCACTGTTCCATCTGCTTTTAGTCCAACCGTGTGATGTATTCCTGCTGCGATTGCAACGATGTCCGTCCATTCACTCACAAGACCACGGCCAGTATAATAGCCTAGTGGAGAATCGCGCCCTACAGCGACCACCGTTCCGTCTGCCTTCAGCCCCACGGTGTGATACCAGCCTGCTGCGACGGCGACAATGTCCCTCCAGCCGCTGACCTCGCACTGGCCGTCTTTGTTTTCTCCGGCGGCGATCACCGTGCCGTCTGCTTTTAGACCGACAATTTGCTCCCCTGTAATAAAGTACGAGCCAGAGAACGCAACGATATCCTTCCAACTGGATATGTCGCACTGGACTTGAGCATTGACGCCTGATGCGACCATCGTGCCATCCGCTCTCAGACCCACTGTGTGATGATCTCCTGCGGCAACTGCAACGATATTCGTCCAAGTACTCACATCGCACTGGCTGGAGGAGTTCCCTCCCGTGGCAACCACCGTGCCATCCGCACGCAGGCCAACGGTGTGCCAATCTCCTGCGGCAACTGCAATGATATTCGTCCAAGTACTCACATCGCACTGGCCGTGTTTGCTTTCTCCGGCGGCGATCACCGTGCCGTCCGTTCGCAGACCTACGATGTGATCACCTCCTACGGCAAACGCAGAAATATTCGTCCAGCCGCTGACATCGAACTTGTTATACCTGTTCCCAACTTCGACCATCGTACCGTCCGCTCGCAGGCCAATGATTTGACGGAATGTGACGGCAACATCCACAATATCCGTCCAGTCACTTACATCGTAACCGGCATAGTCGTCATCCCCTACAGCGACCACAGTGCCGTCCGATCGGAGGCCTACGGTGTAATCTTTCTTGGCGGCTAAAGTTCCCTGAAGTGAGGCCAGTTCGTCTCTTCTCTTCTTCAATACCGGAATTCTTGCGAGTCTCTGCTTCCTGTCTGCGCGTTCCAGCCTCGCACGATTTTCCGCTTCCAGCTTCTCATATTCCGCCAAACGTTGCTTTGCCAAGTTGAGTAAGTCGGTGGTTTTTTGTTTCTGCTCCTCCGTCGCAAAACGGAGGAATTTTTTATAATTCGCGTCGGCTTCCATTTTCGAAATACGGTCATTACTCCACAGAAGCCCAAGGCTTTCCACCTTGTTTAGGTTTTCTCCGATCAGCGCAAGTCCCAGATAAGCGTCGGCGTTCCGGGCGTCCATATTCAGTACCTGGTCAAAATAGTCCTTCGCCTTGTCCCACTCGCCATCTTCCAGGGCCATGTTGCCCCGATCCAGCAGCGCTTGTACGTTCGGCCCGCCGCCCTGGATGACCTGCTGCACGATTTGCTGGGGTTGCGCCGTGCCCTCCGTTTTCTTCTTCCCAAGGATCTTTTCCACGCCGCGGATCAGATCCTGCATGGCGCCTACCTTGCCCATGTCCTGGGCGGCCAGCTTGCTGAACTCTTTGGGCATGTCGTAGGCGTCGATGCCCTTGAACACCGGGATCAGCACCTTCTTCTCGCCCTTGGCCATCAGCGCCAGGAAGCGGCTCCACTCGTTCTTCACCCAGACGGCGTTGAAGTAGTCGTAGTCCGTGCCCACCACCAGCATCACCTTGGCGGAATTCAGGGCGGCGAAGATATAGGGCTCATACTCCACGCCCAGCTTGTCCTCCAGCGAGATGCGGGAGAAGAAGACCCGGTAGCCCTTGTCGGTCAGCTCCGTGTAGATGTCTTGGGCGATCACGCTGTCCAGGGTGCGCTGCCCGTCCTCCGCCAGCTCCTTGTAGCTGATGAACACGTCGTAGGGCTCCTCCCTGGAGGACACCTCGATGATGCTCTTGCGCAGCTCCTCAATCTGCTTGGCCTCGTCCCGGTAGACCCGGCGGGCGATGGGATCGGCGCACTCCATGACCATCTCGAAGTTGGGATCGTCCATCAGGCTCTCGAAGCTGGAGCGGTGGCAGGTGGGGATCTTCTTCCCCGTGGCGGGATCGTCCACGTACTCGATGCCGAATTTGCAGAGGATCAGCCCCCAGTAGGCCTCGGCCTCCTGATCAAAGTCCGCGATGATGGTCTCATAGACTCCCGCGGCCTTGTCAAACTCGCAGGCGGTGCGGAGCCGGTTGGCCCGCTCGAAGAGCTTGAGCTTCTTCTCGTCGTCCACCTTGGGAACGGTCTGCTTTGTGCCGCAGTATTCGCATTCGCAGACGCTGGAGTCCTCCAGGAGCTCCAGATCGCCGCCGCACATCTTGCACTTGATGATGGCCATGGTGGTTCTCCTTTGTGTGGTTGTTTTTTCCTCTGCTGTCAGCTTCGCTGACAGCAGAGCTGGGAACGCCGTACGCTGCCCGCGCGTCAGGATTCTCCCCCGGTGGGGGAGGAACAGAGACCGGCGGGCGGCTGATAGCAGCCCCTACGGCCTCAGCCCAGGGTTTTCAGTTCCGCCTCGATCTCGGCCAGGCGGGCTTCGATCTCCTTGCGGCGTTTGCCGGTGAAGAGGCCCTTGAGATTGGCATGCTCGACCTGAAGCTGGGCCTTTTCTCCATTCAGGGCGGCGACCTTTGCCTTGCGCTCGGCCTCGGCCTTCTCCAGTGCCGCTTTGCGCGCGGCCTCTTCGGCAGCCAGCTCAGCTCTGCTCTTTATGGGTTGGAAGGAGATTTGCTCGGCTTTCGCATACTGTTCCGCACAGCTCCCGGGAACAGCATGAATTGTGCCCCGGTAGCCTATGCCCGAGAATGCTCCTTTACCGATGCTGAGGACACTCTCCGGGATCATGATGCTTGTCAGGGCTTCGCAGCCGGCGAATGCATAGTCGCCGATACCGGTGACGCCCTCCGGGATCGTGATGCTTGTCAGGGCTTCGCAGCTCCAAAAAATCTTCTCGCCGATACCGGTGACGCCCTCCGGGATCGTGATGCTTGTCAGGGCTTTGCAGAAGCTGAATGCCGCGCAGCCGATGCTGGTCAGGCTCTTCGGGAGCGTGATGCTTGTCAGGGCTTCGCAGCCCCAAAAAGACTCCTCGCCGATCTTGGTGATGCCCTCCGGGATCATGATGCTTGTCAGGGCTTTGCAGTCGCTGAATGCCGCGCAGCCGATGCTGGTCAGGCTCTTCGGGAGCGTGACGCCGGTCAGCGTTTTGCAGCCATTAAATGCACCGCTAATATTTTTCACACCTTCCGGGACCGTCACCTTCCCGCTTGACCCGGCGTAGCAGTACAGCGTGTTTCGAATGATGACAAAGCCTTCCGCGTTGGCTAGTCCTTTGCAGCCGCTGAACGCTCTTTCACCGATGCTGATGACACTCTCCGGGATTGAGATGTCGGTCAGGGCTTCGCAGTCATAAAACGCCGTGTCGCCGATGCGGGTGACACTCTCTGGGATCGTTACCTTTCCGCCTGAACCGACGTAGTCACACAGCGTACTTCGAATCAGAATAAAGCCGTCCTCATTGGCCAAGCCTTTGCAGCCGATAAACGCCGTGTCGCTGATGCTTGTAACGCTCTCCGGGAGCGTGATGCTTGTCAGGGCTTCGCAGCCGCTGAATGCATAGTCGCCGATACTTGTAACACTCTCCGGGAGCGCGATGTCGGTCAGAGCCTTGCAGTTGCAAAATGCCTCTTCGCCGATACAGGTGACGCCTTCTGGGATAATGGCGACAGGAAGCGTCCACTCCGCCCCCGGTTTTCTCTTCAGAACGCCGTCCTGGACGGTAAAGCAGTCGGGAAAGGCACGCTTTGCCTCCTCTAGATTTGCCTGTATGGTGGCCCGCTTTCCTTCTTTATCCAAGTCGGCAAACCATTTTTCCAGCTCCGCATCAAACTGCCGGGCACGGGCAGCGTAACGGCTGCCGCGGAGTTTGGAATCCGCTGCTGTGTAGGCCGCAGCATAGGCGCTGCGGGTTTGCTTTTGCGCCTCCGCCATAGCAAGACCCAAATAGGCCTGGGCGTTCTCCGGGTCATCGTTCAGCACCTTGTCGAAAAGCTCTGTGGCTTTTCCCCACTGGGCGTCCTCCAGGGACATGAAGCCCCGCTTCAAAAGCGCCTCCAGATTCGCGCCGCCCTGGACCACCTGCTGGACGATCTGGGGCTGGGCGGGCTCCGCCTGCTTTTTGCCCAGGATCTTCTCCACGCCGCGGATCAGATCCTGCATGGCGCCCACCTTGCCCATGTCCTGGGCGGCCAGCTTATTGAACTCTTTGGGCATGTCGTAGGCGTCGATGCCCTTGAACACCGGGATCAGCACCTTCTTCTCGCCCTTGGCCATCAGCGCCAGGAAGCGGCTCCACTCGTTCTTCACCCAGACGGCGTTGAAGTAGTCGTAGTCCGTGCCCACCA
>JAEEGI010018256.1_pt1 | contig 14271 bp, 6 predicted proteins | sample 8958751 | NCBI WGS metagenome assembly JAEEGI01 (sample SAMN16246545, study PRJNA631951) | gut metagenome | biome: gut microbiome; feature: rumen; material: KS-attached | host: Bos | place: Iran: Karaj | collected 2018-10
GTCGCCACGCACGTTTCTCACTTCCACCTTAGCCTTTTCAGCAATTTTGTTGCATTGCTTGGTGAGCTCTCGTCTGCGCTCTTCGGTAGGCTGTGGTATAGCGAGGCGAATGACCTCACCGTTATTGTCGGGCGTGATGCCTACATCGCTGTCCATGATGGCTTTTTCGATGTCGCGGATAGCCTTCTTGTCCCAAGGCTTGATGGCGATGGTGCGTGCATCCGGCGTGGTGACTGTGGCTACTTGGTTCAGGGGCACCTTCATGCCATAGGAATTCACCTTTATGCCATCAAGGATGGCGACATTGGCGCGTCCTGCACGAACATGGGAGAGCTGGTCCTCAAGGAACATAGCTGCCATCTCCATGCGCTCTTCTGCATCGCTGAGTGTTGCTTTTACGTCTAACATATTTACGAATTAACAAATTAACGAGTTATCGAATTATCGAATTATGATTACTGTCGGCAAAGGTACGATTAAGTTTTGAGATATGCAAGAGAAATTTTGCATTCTGCATTATTAATTTTTAATTTGCATTCTGCATAATACATTCTTTCAGTACTTTTGTGGCGGCTGCGGCGGTAGGGATGTTTTTTATTATGAGGCGGTTGTGCCCGCCGATGACTTTGAAGTCGCATAGCTTCGGGTGTGACTGCACATAGGCGAGTATGGACTCAAAGAACTTGCTTTTGTAGAACATGCTGTTCTCATTGGTTACGAACTGCATCTGCAGCTGGTGTTGCTTCAAAATGAGTCGCTCACAGCCTAGTCGTCGTCCCAGTCGTCGCAGGAGCACCACCATCATCAGCTCTTCGCCCTCAGGCGGCACAGGGCCGAAGCGGTCTTCCATACGCTTGCGATAAGCCTGCAGGTCGGCGTCGGTGTGGATGCTGTCCAGTTCGCGATAGAGCAGCATCCTCTCGCTGCTGCCAGGCACGTAGTAGTCGGGGAAATACATCTGCAGGTCGCTGTCGATGTTGCAATCGTCCACAAAGTCTTCACCGGTCAGGTTCTCGCCTTCCTCTATCTGTTCCTTGTAGAGGTCCTGGAACTCATCGTTCTTCAGCTCATTGACGGCCTGGGAGAGTATCTTTTGATAGGTCTCATAGCCCAGGTCCTCCATGAATCCCGACTGCTCGGCACCGAGCAGATTGCCTGCACCGCGTATGTCCAGGTCTTGCATAGCGAGATTGAAGCCCGAACCGAGGTCGGCGAATGTCTCCAACGCCTCCAATCGCCTGCGGCTCTCTGTGGGCAGATAAGCCAGTGGCGGCGCAAGAAGATAGCAGAACGCCTTGCGGTTGCTGCGTCCAACGCGGCCTCGCATCTGGTGCAAATCGCTGAGGCCGAAGTGGTTGGCATCGTTGATGATGATGGTGTTGGCATTGGGGATATCGATGCCGTTCTCCACGATGGTGGTGGAGAGCAGCACGTCGTAATCGTGGTTGATAAACCCGATGATGATTTTCTCCAGCTCTTCGGGCTTCATCTGTCCGTGACCTATGGCTATGCGGCAGTCTGGCACGTGGCGCTCTATGATGGTGCGCATCTTCTCCAAAGTGGCTATGCGGTGGCAGACGAAATAGACCTGTCCGTCGCGGCTCATCTCAAAGTTGATGGCGTCGCTGACAAGTTCGGGTGAGAATGTAGCCACCATTGTGTCGATAGGCTGGCGATTGGGTGGGGGAGTGCGCATGATGCTCATGTCCCTTGCGCCCATTAGCGAGAACTGCAGGGTGCGCGGTATGGGTGTGGCAGACATGGTGAGCGTATCGACGTTGGTCTTCAGCTGGCGCAGCTTCTCTTTGGTAGAGACACCGAACTTCTGTTCCTCATCGATGATAAGCAGTCCGAGGTCTTTCCACTTCACGGCCTTTGTCAGCATGCGGTGTGTGCCCACAAGGATGTCTATACGTCCATTCTCGAGTTTCTCAAGCAGTTCCTTGGTCTGTTTCGCTGTTCTCGCTCTCGTGAGGTAATCCACCGTGACGGGCAGACCGTCCAGTCGCTTTGAGAATGTCTTGTAGTGCTGGAAGGCGAGAACCGTGGTAGGTACGAGCACCGCTACCTGCTTATTGTCACAGGCGGCTTTGAAGGCAGCTCGGACGGCAACCTCTGTCTTGCCAAATCCCACATCGCCACATACGAGGCGATCCATTGGGCGTGCCTGCTCCATATCGTGCTTCACCTCCTGGGTGGCCTTCATCTGGTCGGGAGTGTCCTCATAGAGGAACGAGCCCTCCAGCTCATGCTGCAGGTATGTGTCGGGCGAGAAGGCGAAGCCCTTTTCGTGTCGGCGCTTGGCATATAGCTTGATAAGGTCGCGGGCAATATCCTTGATGCGCTTCTTTGCCCGCTCCTTGATGCGGTCCCATGCGCCGGTGCCGAGAGTGCTCAGGCGTGGGGGCTCACCGGTATCGGAGCGGCGGTACTTGCTGATTTTGTAGAGGGAATGGATGCTCACATCCACCTTGTCGCCTTTGGCGTAGATGATGCGTATGACCTCCTGAAAGTCATTGCTGCCGTTAGTGCCCGGTATCCTGACCAGACCGCCGAACTTGCCGATGCCGAAATCCACGTGTACGATGAAGTCACCGGGTTCCATCTCCTGCAGTTCCTTCAGCGTCAGCGCCATCTTGCCTCGCTTGGCTGACTGTGCCTTGAGCTGGTACTTATGGAAACGCTCAAATATCTGGTGGTCGGTAAGCATAGCCATGCCCATGCCTTCATCTATGAAGCCCTCGTGCAGAGTACCTTTCACAGGAATCCATGCATCACCGCCACGTAGGTTGTTCAGGATTTCGTGCAGACGTTCCAGCTGCTTGTCGCTGTCTGAAAGTATATACGTCTTGTAGCCTTTCAGTTGGAAGTCCTCCAACGTCTGTGCCAGCAAGTCGAAATTCTTGTGGAACAGAGGCTGCGGTGTGGTCTTCAGCTCAAGCGAGATTTCAGGTTCGGAACCGCTAAGTTCTACCACCCTCAGACGGTCGAGCGACTTCTCAAACCTCGTAGCAGTGCATAGGTTCAGGCTCGCCGTCAGTTCGCGTATCACCTCAGCCTTCTCCACCTCTGAAGTATATGCCGTTCGGTCAGCCAGTGCCTGCTGTGAGAATCCTTCTTTATAGATAAAGTCCACGGCATCTATGACGTATCGGATGTCGTGGGTTATGATTATGGTGTCGTCGGCGAAGGAATCGAGCACAGGCACCTTCTCCGTCTCGGTGCGTGCTATCTCAGGCACTATGGCAACGGAGTCAAGTATGGCGAGCGACAGTTGGTCTTCTACGTTGAATGTGCGCAGGGTGTCGATTTCATCGTCAAAGAAATCGATACGGAAGGGTTGCTCGTCAGAATAGGAGTAAACGTCCACGATACTGCCCCTGACGGCAAACTGTCCTGGCTCATATACGTAGTCGCGTTCGGCAAATCCTAGTTCGCGTAACCTATGTACGAGGTCTGTGATGCTGATGTTCTGTCCCTTCTGCAGTGCTATACGGTTGTCGTCAAGGTTCTGTTGCGATATTACGAGTTCTGCCAGTGCGGCAGGGTAGGTGACGATGATGCCGGCACAGCCATTGCCGCTGAGTTTCGTAAGCACTTCGGTACGTAGAATCTCGCTTGCAGCATCGCGCTGTCCGAACTTCACCGCACGCTTGTAGGACGACGGGAAGAACAGCGGGGTAGGCAGCGAACTACCTTCTTCGGCCTGCTCACTGTTGCCGCAGAGGCTCATAAAGTCCTGATACAGGTAGCCAGCCTCGTCGGCATCACGCATGATGAAAAGCAGTTGTCTGCCAGCCTGCCGGGCAACGGCAGCGAAATTAAGTGCAATAGATGACTGTGTAAGACCGTTCACGATGGCCCTACCTTTGGATTTTTTCTTAAGTAACGACAGCAGAGCCTTCGACTGTGAAGACTTGCCATAAATACGCAAAAATTCGTTTAGTTGCATAAAAAACGATGCAAAAGTACAAAATATTCTTAAAAGAACAAAGAGTTTAAAGTTTTTTTCGTACTTTTGCATGCGAAAAACGAAAACGCGTAAAAAAATGAAACCGAGTGACAGTATTATAATCATTCCTACATACAACGAGAAGGAAAACATTGAGAAAATCATAAGAGCCGTATTCTCGTTGGAGAAGAGTTTCCACATACTCGTTATAGACGATGGTTCGCCTGATGGCACTGCGGAGATAGTACACCGACTCATCGACACAGAGTTTGGCGGTCAGTTGTTCATAGAGGAACGCTCAGGCAAGCTAGGTCTCGGTACAGCCTACATCATGGGATTCAAGTGGGCTTTGGCGCACGACTACGAATACATATTCGAGATGGATGCCGATTTCAGTCATGACCCTAACGACGTGCCACGCCTTTACAGCGCCTGCGCCGATGAAGGCTATGACGTAGCCATAGGTTCACGCTATGTAAGCGGTGTGAACGTGGTGAACTGGCCTATAGGCAGGGTGTTGATGTCGTATTTCGCATCAAAATACGTGCGTCTTGTCACGGGTTTCAAGGTTCACGACACCACTGCGGGCTTCAAGTGCTACAAGCGCCGCGTGCTTGAGACCATAGAGCTCGATAAGATACGCTTCAAGGGCTATGCCTTCCAGATAGAAATGAAGTTCACCGCCTATAAGATAGGTTTCAAGATAAAGGAAGTACCGGTGATATTCGTTAACCGCAGGGAAGGCGTCAGCAAGATGAGCGGCGGCATATTCGGCGAGGCATTCTTCGGCGTAATGCGTCTGCGCCTTGACGGATGGCTGAGAAAATATCCGAAGATTAAGGCTTAGGAATCGTATTTAACTTGCGTTTCCTTGCGTTCAAAATCACCAAAGTGATTTTAGGCGCGAAATAGCGCAAAATTTACGAATATAGCGTAACTGTCTGATAATCAGTTGGAGCATCTGGCTTAGAGGTGCGAAAGAAGCATCATTTAAGGGTAAAAGCATAGCTTTCACACTACAAAAGCTATGCTTTTACTGTGTAAAGTGGGTGCTTTTACAACGTAAAAAATGCCATTTAGGAGCGTAAAAGCTATGCTTTTGCAACCAAAAGCGAAAAAAACGAGAAGACGGCTGTGTGGATTTTTCTGTGACGCGGGATGGTTTTTCTGTGCGAAAACTCTATTTTGCGTTTTTTTGTAGTGTTTGAAAAGTGCGCAGATTTTGCATGAATTATTTTGCCGTTTCGCGAAAAGTTATTACCTTTGCACTCAGTGAGCAGTATTCTTGATCAAGACATAAAATATCTTACGGGAGTAGGACCGCAAAGACAGAAGATACTCAACCAAGAGTTGGGTATCCATAGTTTCGGCGATCTGTTAGAGTACTACCCCTACAAATATGTTGACAGAAGCAAGATATACCATGCCAACGAGTTGACGTCAGACATGCCCTTCGTTCAATTGAAAGGCAAGATACTGTCGTTTGAGACCTTTGACATGGGAATCAGGAAGAAAAGGCTTGTAGGCCACTTCAGCGATGGCACCGGAGTGATAGACCTTGTGTGGTTTTCTGGTGTGAAGTGGGTGGTGCAGAGCCATAAGGTAGGTAAGGAATACATAGTGTTCGGCAAACCTACCGTGTTCAACGGGCGCTTTCAGATAAGTCATCCTGACATGGATGATGTATCGACGTTGTCGCTTAATGACATGGGTATGCAGCCTTACTACGTAACTACGGAGAAGATGAAGAAGGCAGGCATAACGTCGCGCACCATGGAGCGCATAACGAAGACACTGCTCACGAAACTGCCTCCATTGCCAGAAACCCTGCCTGACTATATAACGAATCCGCTGCACCTCGTAAGCAGGGATACAGCAATGCGATGCATACACTATCCGCACAACCAGTACGAGATGCTGCATGCACGCGAAAGACTGAAGTTTGAGGAACTGTTCTACGTACAACTCAACATACTGCGCTACGCCTCGAACAACAGGAAGAAATACAAAGGCTACCTGTTTCCGAAGGTAGGTGACGTGTTTCGTGAGTTTTATTCTAAAAACCTGCCGTTTGAACTGACCGGAGCACAGAAGCGAGTGATGCACGAGATACAGAAGGACATGAACACCGGCAGGCAGATGAACCGACTCGTACAGGGCGATGTAGGCTCAGGCAAGACGCTTGTGGCGCTGATGGCAATGCTGATAGCCGTCGATAACGGTTTCCAGGCAGTGATGATGGCACCTACTGAGATTCTGGCAGAGCAGCATCTTGCCACCATAAAGGAATTCCTGCATGACATGGATGTGCACGTAGAGTTGCTTACGGGCATAGTCAAGGGTAAAAAGCGCAAGGCTGTCATGGACGGACTGCTTGACGGTAGTGTCAAGATACTCGTGGGCACGCATGCCGTGATAGAAGACAACGTACAGTTCAGTAACCTTGGCATAGCCGTCATAGACGAGCAACACCGCTTTGGAGTGGCGCAGAGAGCAAAATTGTGGGCGAAGAACACCAACCCGCCGCATATACTCGTGATGACAGCCACGCCGATACCGCGCACGCTTGCCATGACCATATACGGCGACCTCGACGTAAGTGTGATAGACGAATTGCCACCGGGACGCAAGCCCATACAGACACTGCATAAGTACGAAGACCAGACGGTGAGTCTATATAATGGCATACGCACCGAGGTGGCAAAGGGTAGGCAGGTATATGTGGTATTCCCGCTTATAAAGGAAAGCGAGAAGATGGACCTGCAGGACCTTGAGGCTGGTTTTGCGCATCTGCAGGAAGTGTTTCCTGATTTCAGCCTTAGTAAGGTGCATGGCAAGATGAAGCCGGTGGAGAAGGAGGCAGAGATGCAGCGCTTTGCGCGTGGCGAGACGCAGATGCTCGTGGCAACGACTGTGATAGAGGTGGGCGTGAACGTGCCAAATGCCAGTGTTATGGTGATAATGGAGGCGCAGAGGTTCGGACTGTCTCAGCTTCACCAGTTGCGTGGACGTGTAGGACGTGGTGCTGACCAGTCATACTGCATACTTGTCAGCGGTAGGGAACTATCGTCGGAAACACGAAAGCGCCTCGATATAATGTGTGAGACGAACGATGGCTTCCGGATAGCAGAGGCTGACCTGAAACTGCGTGGTCCCGGTGACCTGGAAGGTACGCAGCAGAGTGGCATGGCATTTGACCTGAAGATTGCCAACATAGCACAGGACGGACAGTTGGTTCAGATGGCACGCGATGAGGCTCAGAAGATAATAGATGCCGACCCGGAATGTAATGCTCCACAGCATGCCATGCTCTGGAATCGCCTGCGGGAGATACGCAAGTCTAACGTGGACTGGGCTGCAATCAGTTGAGGATTGAAGAATTGTAAAATTGAAGGATTGAAGAATTGAAAAATACTTTTTAATGAAAGAATTTGTAATATCAGAAGCAAAAGCAGAGACCGCCGTGCTGGTCGGATTGATAACACCACAGCAGAATGAGGCGAAGACTAAGGAATATCTTGACGAACTGGAATTCCTTGCCGACACTGCCGGTGCCGTAACGGTGAAACGCTTTACACAGCGAGTGAACGGACCGAGCAGCGTAACTTATGTCGGAAGCGGTAAACTGCAGGAGATACGCCAATATATAGAGGAGCAAGAAAAAGCCTACGATGAGTGGAATGAGGAACTGCACTACCCTGAAGAGGGCGACGGACCTCAGCCCGTTGGTATGGTAATATTCGATGATGAGCTCTCTGCAAAGCAGATGCGAAACATTGAGGCTGAGCTGAAGGTTAAGATTCTTGACCGTACCAGTCTTATCCTCGACATTTTCGCCATGCGCGCACAGACTGCCAATGCTAAGACGCAGGTGGAGCTGGCGCAGTATCGCTACATGTTACCACGACTGCAGCGCTTGTGGACTCACCTTGAGCGACAGGGTGGCGGTTCTGGTAGTGGCGGTGGCAAAGGTTCTGTGGGACTGCGTGGACCTGGTGAGACGCAGCTTGAGATGGACCGCCGTATTATCCTCAATCGCATGTCGTTGCTGAAGGAACGACTGGCAGAGATAGACAAGCAGAAAACTACGCAGAGGAAGAACCGTGGCAGGCTGATACGTGTGGCGTTGGTGGGATATACCAACGTGGGTAAGTCAACCATCATGAACATGCTGGCGAAGAGTGAAGTGTTTGCAGAGAACAAACTCTTTGCTACGCTTGACACTACCGTGCGAAAGGTGGTGATAGAGAACCTACCGTTCCTGCTTGCCGACACTGTGGGATTTATACGAAAGTTGCCTACAGACCTTGTTGATTCGTTCAAGTCAACGCTCGATGAGACACGTGAAGCTGATTTGTTGCTGCACGTGGTGGACATCAGTCATCCTGACTTTGAGGAGCAGATAAAAGTGGTGGAGAAGACACTTGCCGACCTGGGTTGTGCCGACAAGCCGTCAATGATTGTCTTTAACAAGATAGACGCATATACATGGACGGAGAAAGAGGCAGACGACCTTACACCGGTCAAGAAAAACGAGATATCACTTGACGAACTGCGCAATACGTGGATGGCACGCATTACGGAAGAACAGAGCGTAAACAACCTTGGCTGTATCTTCATATCGGCAAAGGAAAAACAGAACGTTGATGAATTCCGCAACGTAATATATAAGAAGGTACGCGAACTTCATGTACAGAAATATCCGTATAACGACTTCCTGTGGAACGATGTTAGTGAGGAATAAAGGTGGGTTCTAATAATTCCCACTGTCAGATTTTTGAATTTATTTCGAGGGTAAAATGTTAGCTGATAAGGGAGCATAGCGGGCTATGTGACCGCAGAAGTTAACAGTTTGCACCGAAAGAAAACAAAAAGATGACATAATGATATTCATATAATTGACTAATTTAACTCGTGGGAATTTTTAGAACCCACCTAAATAAAAAATGCAAACGAAATGACATACAGAAATCTTACGCTTAGCGAGTTGGCAGTGCTTGAGGAGCATGGATGCCACAGCAATAACTGGGAAGCAGTATGGGTGGCAGACGACTTCCTGGCCAACAATATATATAATGTGCGCTTTGATGGTGAGGTGCGCATAGGTTCTAATGTGCGACTGGCCAACATCGGCATAATACGCACCACCGACGGAGCAAGCTTCGGACAAGGGGTGACGGTAAGTGTGAAGAATGAGGCTGGCGATGGCAATGTGATACTTTACAGTGACCTGTCTGCGCAGATGGCTGCCCTTATGATAAGCAGGTCGGAAGACAAGGCATTGTTTGGCAAGCTGACCGAGATGGTGAACAAGCACCTAAGGGAGAATGAGATAGCATGCACCACGATAGGCAATGGTGTTACAATAAACGACTGTCGTGAGCTGACAAACGTGATGATAGGTGACAACTGCGAGTTGTGCGGAGCTTCAAGGCTGATAGACTGCACGCTGAGCGTTACACCTGAAGCCCCTATATATATAGGTGACGACGTGATAATGGAAAACGTGATAGCACAGGCAGGTGCCACGATAGTTGACGGAGCGAAACTCTACGATAGTTTTGTTGGAGAGGCTTGCCATATAGGCAGAGGCTTTACGTCAGAGAATTCCTTGTTCTTCGCCAATTCCCACATGGACAACGGCGAGGCTTGTGCGGCACTCTGCGGACCATTCTCCGTCAGTCATCATAAGTCGTCACTGCTCATTGGAGGTGAGTATTCATTCTATAATGCGGGCTCTGGTACCAACTTCTCAAACCATGCCTATAAGATGGGCCCGATACACTATGGCACCATGGAGCGAGGAGCCAAGACTGCCAGCGGGGCGCACATACTGTGGCCAGCACAGATAGGAGCATTCTCTATGGCAATGAATAAGATACAGACTCATCCTGATACGTCGATGCTGCCGTTCTCATATGTGATAGGCAATGGCAGAAAGACAAGCGTGATGCCTGGACAGAACCTGTGTACCGTAGGAACATATCGTGATGTGATGAAATGGCCTAAGCGCGACAAGCGTCCTCAGGAAGGACGCAAGTCGCTGATAACCTTCGACTGGCTTTCTCCATACGTAATAGAACGCATAAAGGCTGGTGTGGAATTTCTAGAGAGACTGCAGGAAGAGCAGGGGTTTGATGCAGAGGAATACTCATGCAAGGGATTTACTATCAGTTCGGCGTCATTGCAACGTGGACTGTATTACTATGACCTTGCGCTGCGTATGTATGGAAATGCCGGTGATGTGGCAGAGTGGACAGACCTGCTCGGACTGCTTGCGCCTACAGAGACTGTGCAACAGATAGACGAAGACATACAGAATGGCGACATAGCAGACATCACTACGCTTGAGGAACGGTTCCTTGATATATACGAAAGCTACGAGCAATGGAAGGGATACGCAGAGAATGACGCTGAAGTGGAACAGGCATTTGAAGAATGGAAAAACGCCGTGCGCCGCGATGCAGAGCGAGAGTATGAGATGGGCGACGTGAGCGATGAGCAGCTGACTGACTTCCTGGAGTCGATAAAGTAGTGTGCAAGTCATAAGATATAAATCGCCTACGGATAATTTCCATATATGCGTAATTTGAGGAAGAAATAAAAAAGATCTACCTAAAAACATAGATTAAAAATGAAAAAGCATATCGCTATCATAGCCTTGCTGGCATTGATATGTTCGCTGGCGGCACAGTATATGTGCGCCCGACCATACGTTACAGTGCCGGGAGATCCAATGCAGACACGCATATACACTCTTGATAACGGACTGAAAGTGTATTTGTCTGTGAATAAGGAAGTGCCACGCGTGACGGCACACATAGCCGTAAACACCGGTTCGCGTAATGATCCGGCAGAGACTACCGGACTGGCACATTACCTTGAGCACCTTATGTTCAAGGGAACAAAGCAGTTTGGTACGACAAACTATGCGTTGGAAGCACCATTACTGCAGAAAATCAGTGATTTGTATGAGGAATACCGTACACTGACGAATCAGGCAGAGCGTAAGGCGAAATATCATGAGATAGACTCAGTGTCGCAGCTTGCGGCGCAATATAACATACCAAATGAGTATGACAAAATGATGTCGATGATAGGAAGCCAGGGTACGAATGCCTACACATCATACGACGTCACGTGCTATGTGGAGAATATACCATCAAACGAGATAGAGCGCTGGGCTATTCTTCAATCCGACCGCTTTCAGAATATGGTGATGCGCGGCTTCCATACGGAACTTGAAGCTGTGTATGAGGAGAAGAATATCAGTATGACCAAGGACAGCCGTAAGGCTATAGAGGCATTGCTGGCAAAACTCTTTCCAACGCATTCTTACGGTACGCAGACTACGATAGGTACGCAGGAGCATCTGAAGAATCCTTCACAGGTGAACATCCGCAACTATTACGATAAGTACTATCGTCCTAATAATGTGGCTGTCTGTATGGCTGGCGACCTTGATCCCGACAATACAATAGAGATACTTGAAAAGTATTTCGGTGATTGGAAGGCAGGCGACGACATCAGTCCGCGACAGTTTCCTGCTCAGCCTGCCATCGTTGCACCTCAAGATACCACCGTACTTGGACAGGAGACTGAGAATGTCATGATAGGATGGAGGCTGAATGGCGCTTCTTCTCTGCAGAATGATACCATAACGATGGTTGACATGCTGTTGAGCAATGGCGATGTTGGTTTGATAGACCTTGACCTGAACCAAAAGATGAAGGTGCTAGGGGCAGGCAGTGGAGTATGGGAATTGAAGGATTACAGCATATTCCTATTCCAAGGAACGCCGAATGAAGGACAGACTCTTGACGAGGTGAAGGCACTGATGCTTGGCGAACTTGAGAAGATAAAGGCTGGTGATTGGGATGAGAAACTGATAGCAAGCATAGTGGCAAACGAGAAGTTGTCAGAGTTGAACGCATTGGATGATAACCTCAGTAGGGTTAGACAGATGGTGGACAGCTATATAAACGGCACTTCGTGGAATCAGCAAGTTGGCAAGCTTGACCGTATGGCAAAGCTTACAAAGGCAGACATTGTGGCATGGGTAAAGGAACACCTTGGCAATAACTATATCAGTGTGTATAAGTGCAAAGGTGAGGACACTACCATAGTGAAGATAGACAAGCCAGAGATAACTGCCATACCGAGTAATCGTGACCTCAGGAGCAGTTTGATTGAAAAGTTTGGGAAGATGGAGACGGAACCGATACATCCGCAGTTCCTTGATTTTGAGAAAGATCTCAATAAAGGCACTACTCGTAGCGGACTGCCTGTACTGTATAAAAAGAATGAACAGGATGATCGTTTTACGTTGGTTTACCGCTATGAGTTCGGTACGGATGCCGATCGTCGCTATGATGTGGCGGAAGACCTTTTCGAACTCTTCGGCACGAAGCGTGAGAGCATAGAGCAGATAAAGCGTAAATTCTATGATATAGCATGTTCGTACAGCTATTCTGTTGGTGACAAAACGATGGAATTTACATTGTCAGGCTTGCAGCAGAATATGCCACAGGCTGTAAAGATGCTCGATGATATCATAAACAATTTGCAGCCAGATGCCGAAGTGTATGGTCAGTATATAGACCAAGTGCAAAAAGCACGTATGGAGACACGTACTAATCAAAACGCATGCTACAATGCATTGGTACAGTATGGCATATATGGTGAGGAATCACCGGTGAAGGATGTCGTGACGATAGACGAACTGCGCTCTGCAACAGCTAATGTGTATATCGATCTGTTGAAAGCACTTAACGGCATGAAGCACACTGTGCTGTACTGGGGACCTGCAGACATGAATGAATTGTCAGCTATTATAAGCAAGAACCACAAGACGGTGAAGGCGCTTGCCGACGTGCCAAAAAACAAAGTGCGCGAGAAAAAGATTACTACAGATACGGAGATACTCGTAGCCCCATACGATGCGAAGAATATCAATATGCGTATGGTACACAGTGAAGGAAAAAAACTTGACATGGGGAATGTACCTGTAGTAAAGCTGTTTAATGAGTATTTTGGTGGCAGCATGAACGCCATAGTATTCCAGGAACTGCGAGAGGCACGCGGACTTGCATACAATGCGTGGGCGGCATACGTGACACCAAACCGCAAGGAAGAAAAGGAATATTATCAGGAGCATATAATATCGCAGAACGATAAGATGATGGACTGCATACGTGTGTTCAATGAAATAACGGATACGTTGCCACAGTCCGAGACGCTGTTCAATACAGCCAAACAGAGTATAATGAAGACTATAGCGGCTCAACGTACTACAAGGATAGGCATACTAAACAGTTACCTCAGGGCACAGTATCTAGGGATAGACTATGATGTCAATAAGCTTATCTATGAAAAGGTTCCGAATCTTACACTTAACGACATCCTTAAATTTGAACAGGATAACATTAAGGGGAAACCACTGCGCTATATGATTCTCGGAAATGAAGAAGAACTGGATATGCAGTCGCTTCAAAAGATGGGGCAGGTGAGGAGACTTACACTCGACGATATCTTCCCGTCATACAAATAAAGTACGAAGAAAAGCCAAATTAATGACAAGCACGCAGAATGATAGGCTATCAATCTGCGTGCTTGTCATTTTTTAGCAGGAATAATTTTGTGGTTTCAGAAAAACTTTGTACCTTTGCATCAAAAGAAGAAAAACAAAAACGAAAAACCAATGATTATATTTTTCAAGACACCTTCTGACAACCTCATTGCGACTGCAATAGACCATCAGCCCAATGAACAGGAGACAAAGGAATTGTGCTGGCTCTACGGCAATGCAACGCTCGTGGACGCACAGAGTATGAACGGTTACTACGTTGGCCCACGCCGCGAGATGATTACTCCGTGGAGTACAAATGCCGTGGAGATAACACAGAACATGGCAATAAAGGGCATCAGCCGAATAGAGGAGTATTTCCCTGTTGATGCTTCAAAATTCAAGACCAATGACGCTCCTACCATCGACGACGTGGAGGGAGCAGACCCAATGTTGCAGCGTCTCTATGACGGACTTGATCAGGACATATTCACCGTTGACATCAAGCCTGAGCCCATTAAGCACATTGATAACCTTGAGGAATATAACGAGCAGGAAGGTCTCGCTCTGTCTGCGGAGGAGATAGAATACCTGCACAAGGTTGAGAAGCAGCTCGGTCGTCCGCTGACAGACTCTGAGGTGTTCGGTTTTGCACAGATTAACTCAGAGCACTGCCGTCACAAGATATTCGGTGGTACATTCATCATCGACGGTGAGGAGAAGGAGTCTTCACTCTTCCAGATGATTAAGAAGA
>JAEEGI010018257.1_pt1 | contig 14271 bp, 9 predicted proteins | sample 8958751 | NCBI WGS metagenome assembly JAEEGI01 (sample SAMN16246545, study PRJNA631951) | gut metagenome | biome: gut microbiome; feature: rumen; material: KS-attached | host: Bos | place: Iran: Karaj | collected 2018-10
GCCCAGCCGCTCCGCAGCAACCGCCCGGGCGCGCAGCGCGAACGGCGGGCGCGCCCGGCCTTCGCGCGCACGGATGCGTCTCCGAAAAAACGCAAAAACCGGGGCGGAAGTTGTCGCCAGACACTTGCTTTGCGCGTTTAAAAGAGTATAATGTAGCTGTTATAGAATGCCGTAGATCGGCGGCCGATCCGGAGCCGCATGTCGAAAGCGGAGAAACAAGTTGAGGGCGGACGAGGAAATGAAGAAATTCACCAGATTGCTGATCGGCGGATTTGTCATTATCCTGGCGGTGTCGATCGCCGTGCTGCTGATCATCAACCGAACGATGGAAAAGCAGACGGAGAAGGATATGGAGATCGTCGCGGACAGCTATATACAGGGGATCTCGGCCGAAAAGCTGAGCTATTTCAACGCGATCGCGGAGATCCGCTTCAAACAGATCGAATCCATCCTGCGCGGCATGGAGGACTTCGGCTATTCGGGCGGCGCGGACGAGGTGTACGACCATCTCCGGTTCTTCGGCAGACTGCAGGATCTCCCCACGCTCGCCCTGATCGACGCCGACGGGAACTATGACACCGTTTACGGCGCGGAGCTCACCTCCGTGGACAACCTCGATTTCATCATGGACAGCCTCTCCGAAGGCCGCGTCGCGACCAGCGGCGCCAACAACACGGATCAGAAGCTGATCCTCTGGTGCATGCCGGCGGAGTTCCCCATGCGCAGCGGCGCGACCAGCGTGGGCATCATCTGCTCGCGCCAGATGGATCTGTTCATTGATAAGATGAATCTCGACTCGGACGGGACCCTGGCGTTCTTCCATCTGATCCGCTATAACGGCACCTATGTCGTGCGGAACAGCGACTCCGTGGGGGGCACGTTCTTTGAAAAGCTGGAGCGGCATGCCGTCGGCATCCACCGCCCGACGGAGGAGACCGTATCCGATTTCAAGCGCGCCATCGAGAACGGGGAGAGCTGTTCCTGGGTGGTCGATTACACGACCAGCGCCGGCGGCGTCACGGGGCGCCGGACCAGCCTGGCGTTCCCCCTGCCGAACAGCGACTGGTATTTCGTCGCCATCATGCCGTACAACGCGCTCGGCGACATGGTCACGAACATGGGCGAGACGCGCGCGCAGCTCATGTACATCTGCATGGCGATCATCGTGCTGAGCATCCTCCTCGTCTTCGCCGGCTATCTGAAGATGAGTCAGGACCAGATGAAGCTCCTGAACAGCCAGCGCCTCGCCGCCGAGGAGGCCGGAGAGAGAGCGCGCGCGGCGGAGCAGGAGGCATCGCTGCTCGCCCGTCGGGACGAGGCGGCGGTCCAGGTCCTGCATCGCTCGATGAAGTCCGGCATGTGGCGGATGAGTTTCGACGAGAGCGGCGAGATGACCAGGTGCGAATGGAGCGACGAATTCCGCCACATGATCGGCTATGAGAGCGCGGAGGACTTCCCGGACCGCCTGGAGTCCTGGAGCGATCTGCTCCACCCGGACGATCGGGAGCGCGTTTTGAAGGAGTTCGACGATACCATCCGGGACGTCACGGGGGAGAAGACCTATGACGTCACCTACCAACTCCTGGCCCGCGATCGGGGTTACCGCTGGTTCCACGCAGCCGGCCGTCTGACAAGGCGGGAGGACGGCTCTCCGGAGGAGTTCTTCGGCGTGTTCATCGACGTCACCGACAAGGTGAATGCCGAAGAGCAGCTGCGGCTCGCGAAGGAGGAGGCGGAGTACGCCCGGGAGGACGCGGTCGCCGCGAACAAGGCGAAGAGCGAGTTCCTCTCCAACATGTCGCACGATATCCGCACACCCATGAACGCGATCGTGGGCATGACGGCGATTGCCACGGAGCATATCGACGACCGGGCGCGCGTACAGGACTGCCTGAAGAAGATCTCCCTGTCGGGCAAGCAGCTTCTCGGCCTGATCAACGACGTCCTCGACATGTCCAAGATCGAGAGCGGCAAGATGATCCTGAATCCGGAGGCCCTCTCGCTCAAGGAGACGCTGGAGACGATGTGCGACATCATCCGCGCGCAGATCAAGGCCAACGGCCAGCACTTCGATATCATCATCCGGAACATCATCTCCGAGGAGGTCTACTGCGACAGCGTCCGTCTGAATCAGGTGCTGCTCAACTTCCTCTCCAACGCCATGAAATTCACGCCGGAGGGCGGCGCCATCTATCTCGGACTGGAGCAGGAGGAGTCCCCGAAGGGGAGCGACTACGTCCGGACGCATCTGTTCGTGAAGGACACCGGCATGGGCATGTCGGAGGAGTTCCGCAAGAAGCTCTTCACCGCCTTCGAGCGCGAGGACAACCGCCGCGTCCAGAAGACCCAGGGCACCGGCCTCGGCCTGGCCATCACCAAGTACATCGTCGACGCGATGGGCGGCACGATCTACGTCGACTCCGAGGTGGGCGTCGGCTCCGTCTTCCATGTCGTCGTCGATTTCGAGAGGGTCCGGACCGCGCCGAGCGAGATGAAGCTCCCCGCGTGGCGTGTTCTCGTCGTGGACGACAACGCGGAGCTTTGCCAGTCGGCCAGCCTGTCGCTGACCGAGCTCGGGACCAGACCGGACACCTGCCTGAGCGGCGAGGAGGCCGTTGCGCGCGTCCTCGAGGCCGAGGCGGAGAACGACGGATACTTCATCGTCCTCGTCGACTACAAGATGAAAGGCATGAGCGGCGTGGAGACCGCGAAGGCGATCCGCGAGAAGGTCGGCGACCAGGTCCCGATCAGCCTGATCTCCGCCTACGACTGGGCCGACATCGAGGAGGAGGCCAACGCCGCCGGCATCACCGGCTTTATCCCGAAGCCGCTGTTCAAATCCACGCTCTACCTTGCTCTGCGCAAGTTTGTCGATCACGAGACGGAGGAGGCCGCCGCCGAGGAGACGAAGAAGACGATCGACGTCTCGGGCATGCGGATCCTGCTCGCGGAGGACAACGACATCAACGCGGAGATCGCGATGGTCATCCTGGAGGAGTGCGGGTGCATCATCGAGCGCGCCGAGGACGGCCGGATCGCCGCCGACATGTTCGCGCGGTCGGAGGAGCACGATTACGACGCGATCCTCATGGACCTGCGGATGCCGCACATGAACGGCATCGAGTCGGCCGAGGCCATCCGCGCCATGAAGCGCGCGGACGCCGCGTCCGTCCCCATCATCGCGATGACGGCGGACGCCTTCGCCGAGGACGCCCAGAAGTGCCTTGCCGCCGGGATGAATGCACACCTGTCCAAGCCGATCGATATCGATCAGCTGAAGGAGACGCTGGCCAGGCTCGCGCCGGGAAACCGATAGAACAGGGACTGACCGCCGCGGAAAGAGAGAGAGTATGAACAACCGGAACAATATCATCAACAAGATCAAACACACGATCCTGATCGTCGACGACGAGCTGATCAACCAGGAGATCCTGAAGGAGATCCTGGGGGACTCCTATGACACCCTGATCGCCGGGGACGGCGAGGAGGCGCTCGAGGTCGTCCGCTCCGCGCTGAAGCCGATCTCCCTGATCCTGCTGGATCTGAACATGCCGCGGATGGGCGGCCTGGAATTCATCCGGGCGATCAAGCAGGAGGAGAAGTTCAGACGCATCCCCATCATCGTCTCCACCGGGGAGAAGGAGAACGAGCTGAGCTCTCTGGAGCTCGGCGCGGTGGACTTCATCACCAAGCCGTACGACATGCCGGAGATCATCCTCGCGCGCGTCGCCCGCTCCATCGAGCTCTCGGAGGACCGGATCATCATCCAGGCGTCCGAGCGCGACGAGCTCACCGGCGTTTACAACAAGCATATCTTCGTGGAATACGTCCAGAAGGTGGACCGCTACCGGCTCGGGACCGAGTACGACATGGTCGTCCTGAACATCGACAAGTTCCACCTGTTCAACGAGCTCTACGGGCGGGACGAGGGCGACCGCGTCCTCAGCGCGCTCGCGGAGATCCTCATGGACATCTCCCGCCGGAACGACGGGATCGTCGGCCGGCTGCAGTCGGACTATTTCGCGCTCTACATCACGCGGCAGCCCGATTACAACGCCGTCGTCCAACTGATCAGGCAGCGGATGGAGCAGAAATACAACGTCTCCAGCCTGAGCCTGCGCGTCGGCATCTATCAGGTCACGGCGGAGGAGAGCGACCCCGTCGATATCCGCATCGACCGCGCCACGCGCATGTGCGACGATATCCGCGGCAGCAACCAGAACAGCTTCCTCATCTTCGATCTGGAGCGGCAGAAGAACGTCCTGTTCAAGGAGCGCCTGATCCGGGACGCCAGGCGCGCCGTCCGGGAGCGCCAGTTCGAGGTCTACTACCAGCCGAAGATCAACATCCGGGGCGAGCGCTTCCAGCTCTCCTCCGCGGAGGCGCTGATCCGCTGGAACCACCCGGATTTCGGGTTCATCTCGCCGGGCGTCTTCATCCCGATCTTTGAGGAGAACGGCACCATCCGCATCCTGGACCGCTTCGTCTGGGAGGAGGCCGCGCGCCAGATCCGGGTCTGGAAGGACCGGTACAACAGATCCATCCCCGTCTCCGTCAACGTCTCCCGCATCGACATGTTCGACAGCCGGATCGTGGACGTCCTGCGGGACATCGTCCGGGAGAACGGCATCGCCCCGGGGGAGATGTACCTCGAGATCACCGAGTCGGCTTACAACAACGAGACCGACCAGATCCTGGAGATCATCAACCAGCTCAAGGACAGCGGCTTCACGATCGAGATCGACGATTTCGGCAGCGGCTACTCCTCGCTCAATACGCTCGCGTCCTTCTCCTTCGACGTGCTGAAGCTCGATATGCAGTTCATCCGGGAGATGCACAAAAACGAGAAGGCCCGGAAAATGATCGACATCGTCGCCGAGATCGCGGGTGTGCTGAAGGTGACGCTTGTCGCGGAGGGCGTCGAAACGAAGGAGCAGTGCGACGCGCTGAAGCAGATGGGCTATGACGTCGTTCAGGGCTATTATTTTTCAAAGCCGCTGTGCGTGCGTGATTTTGATGCGTTCATCGAGAAAGGAGAGTTCTGAAGATGTTATCCATTCAAAAGCTGGAGACCTACGGCGCGGATACCCAGTCCGGGCTGAAGCGATGCGTCAACAAGGAGGCCCTGTACCTTCGCCTGGTGGGCACCATCCCGGCGAACGAGGGCTTCCGGAGCCTTGAGGAGGCGGTCGCTGCGGGCGATCTGGAGGCCGCATTCCAGGCCGCGCACGGGCTCAAGGGCGCGGTCAGCAATCTCTCGCTGACGCCGCTGTCCGATCCGATCTCGGAGATGACGGAGCATCTGCGCGCGCACGAGGCGATCGACTATTCCGCATATCTGGAGGAGATCCGCATACAGAGGGAGCGCCTGCAGGCACTTTGCGACAGCGACGGGGAGTGACCCGCCGCGCTGCGGCTGAGTGAGCCGCAGATCAGGGCGCATGGAAACCGGACCGGGTACGCGCGATCTGGGAAAGGACAGTGAAGAACTCGGTATGAAGAGGAGAAAAGCTTTTGGTCTGCTTGTCGCGGTGATCGTGATCGCGGCAGGAACCGCGCTGAATCTTGCCGGATCCGCTTTCGCGGCAAAGGTCCTTCCGTGGCTGTATTTTGACTCATTGGGGACGATCCTGTCGGCGGCGATGTGCGGATTCATCCCCGGCATCCTCGTCGGATTCGTCACGAACATCCTGAAGGGGATCACGGATCACGCCGCGATCTACTACAGCATCCTGAATGTGCTGATCGCGGTGGAGGCGGGCCGCTTCGCGCGGAAGAACATGTTCCGCCGCTTCCCGCACGTCCTGCTGCCGGTCGTGGTGTTCACGTTCATCGGCGGCGTGCTCGGCTCCCTGCTCACCTGGATGCTCGACGGCGGCGTCTTCGTCGACGCCGCCACCCTCTTCCGCCAGATCGGGAGGGACACGCTCGCGGATCTCGTCGACAAGGCCATCACGGTCGCCGTCGCCTCGGGCGTCCTCCTGCTGCTGCCGAAGAAGGTCTACGACGTCTGCAATCTCGACAAATGGCGGGACCCGGACGAGACGAAGGCCCCTGCAGGCCTGCACTCGCTGAACACCCGCATCATCCTCGCGGTCTCCGGCGCGACGGTCCTGGTGGCCGTGGTCATCTCGTGGATCAGCATCAAGGACTACCACGAGATCATGATCGGCGAGCAGAAGGAGTTCTCCGAGGACGTCTCGACCTTTGCCGCGTCGTTCGTCGACCCGGAGCGCGTGGACGACTATATCGAAAACGGCTATGCGGCCGAGGGCTATTCTGAGGTAGAGGAAAAGCTCCAGATGATCTGGAACAGCTCGCGGTCGATCGAGTTCATCTACGCCTACCGGATCGAGGAGGACGGCTGCCACGTCGTCTTCGATCTCGACACGCCCGAGGTCCCGGCCGGCGAGCCGGGCGAGGTCGTCCCGTTCGACGAATCCTTCGTGCCCTACCTCCCGGAGCTCCTGGCCGGGGAGCCGATCGAGCCGATCATATCGAACGACACGTTCGGCTGGCTTCTGACGGTCTATACGCCGATCTACGACGTGAAGGGGACCTGCCAGTGCTATATGGCGGTGGATATCTCGATGCCGAAGCTCATGGTGAACGAGCGCATCTTCATCACGCAGCTCCTGTCCCTGTTCCTCGGCTTTTACGTGCTGATCCTCGCCGTCGCGATCTACCTGGCGAAAAAGTTCCTGATCAAGCCGATCAACGCCATGGAGCGCGCCGCGGGCGAGTTTGCCTACAACTCCGAGGCAGCGCGCGAAGACTCCGTGGAGAGCATCCGCTCCATGAAGATCCACACGGGCGACGAGATCGAGAACCTCTACCACGCGCTGACGAAGACCGTCGAGGACACCGCGGCCTACATCCACCAGGTCTCTGAGAAGAACCAGGCGATCACGAAGCTGCAGAACGGGCTCATCGTCGTGATGGCGGACCTCGTGGAGAACCGCGACAGGTGCACGGGCAACCACATCAAGAACACGGCTTCCTACGTCCGGATCATCATCGACCAGATGCGCCGCGAGGGGATCTACAGCGACGCGCTGACCGACCAGTTCGCGGAGGACATCATCAATTTCGCGCCGCTCCACGACATCGGCAAGATCAAGGTGCCCGACGCGATCCTCAACAAGCCCGGCAAACTGACGGACGAGGAGTTCGCCTCCATCCAGCAGCACGCGGCCTACGGCGGCATCATCATCGCCGAGGCGATCGAGCAGCTCGACGCCCAGGATACCGGCTATCTCAGCGAGGCGAAGAACCTCGCGCTCAGCCACCACGAGAAGTGGGACGGCAGCGGCTATCCCAGCGGGCTGAAGGGGGAGGAGATCCCGCTCTCCGCGCGCATCATGGCGGTCGCCGATGTGTTCGACGCGCTGGTCTCCCGGCGCAGCTACAAGGAGGGGATGCCGTTCGAGAAGGCCATGTCGATCATCCGCGAGGGGTCGGGGAACCACTTCGACCCGCTGATCGTCCAGGCGTTCATGGACGCGGAGGAGGAGCTCCGGCAGATCGCGGACGAGAAGACGACGCCGAAGGACGCGTGACGCCGCGGCGGAGAAAACAGAACAAGGACCGGCGGCCCCGCGGGGCCGCCGGTCCTTTTCGATTGTTCCGCCGCGCGTGCAGGCGCTCAGATGCGCCCGATATCGCGCGCCGTCTGGCAGGCCTCGTCGGTCGTGACGCAGATGTTGCGCGGGGAGTTCGCGTCGCCGATCTGGTAGTATTCCGGCGCGCAGTTCGCGAGCGCGATGTTGTCGTCGTTGCGGGAGCGCATCCCGAGCGCGACGACCACGGTGTCCGCCGGGAAGAAGACGCGTTCGCCGCCGCACTCGCCCCAGACGCCCTCGGGCGTGATCTCCACGCAGCGGGTGCCGAGGCGGATATCGATGCCGTTGACCTTGATCTCATACTTCAGGGCCATGGAGTGGACGAGGTTGCCGCCGTCGCTGAGCTCCGGCATCATCTCCAGGATCGTGCAGTTATGGCCGAAATATTTCTTGTAGAAGATCGAGAGCTCCTGGCCGGAGAAGCCGGCGCCGAGGATCACGACGTCGCCGCGGGCGAGCTCGGGATGGGAGTAGGCGGTCACGACGTCGAGGACGTTCTCGCCCCGGATGCCCGGGATCGGCGGCATCGAGGGGACGGCGCCGACGGCGCTGACGATGACGTCCGGCGCCACGGAGCGCGCGAACTCCGGCGTGACGGCAGTGTTGAGCAGGACCTTCACGTTCCGCTTCGCGGTCAGCTTCTCCTGATAGTCGAGGTACTCGTCGAGGTGCGCCTTGAACGGCACCTTGCCCTCGCAGCGGAGGATACCGCCGAGACGCCCGGTCTTCTCGCAGAGGATGACCTCGTGGCCGCGCTCGGCGCAGGTGATGGCCGCCTGCATCCCGGCGATGCCGCCGCCGGCGATCAGCACCTTCTTGTGCACCGGCGCGGGCTGCTCATAGCGGAACTCGCGCTCGTGGCCGATCTCCGGGTTCTGGGCGCAGTTGATCGCGCCGCGCTGGATCAGACCGCCGAAGCAGGCGAAGCAGCGCATGCAGTGCCGGATCTCGTCCTCGCGGCCGGCGTGCGCCTTGAGGGGCAGGTCGGGGTCGCAGATCAGGCCGCGCGCCATCTCCACGATGTCCGCCCGGCCGGAGGCGATGATGTCCTCCATCATGGCGGGATCGCTCAGCGCGCCGACGGCGGCGACCTTGGAGTGCTTGATGTGCGGCTTGATCGCGGCAGCGTACTTCACGTTGCAGCCGTCCTCCAGGAACATGGAGGGGTGCGTGATGGTGAAGGTGTCGTCGTTCTCGTGACTGCCGGTGCTGACGTGGATGATGTCCACCCTGCCGTCGAACGCCTCGGCGATGCGGATGCCGTAGTCGATGTCGTACCCGCCGGCGAAGCACTCCGCGCCGGAGATGCGCATCTCGATCGGGAAGCCGGGGCCGACGGCGGCGCGCACCGCGTCCACGATGGCGAGGGGCAGGCGCATGTTGTTCTCAAAGGAGCCGCCCCAGCGGTCCGTGCGGGTGTTGAGCTCCGGGGACATGAACTGGTGCAGCAGCCAGCCGTGGCCGCCGTGGATCGTGACCATGCCGAAGCCCCACTGCTTGGCGACGGCGGCGGCCTCCGCGAACTTCCGGATCGTGCGCTCGATGATCTCCTCGGGCATCTCCTCGCAGCGGTATGTGCGGCCGCGGGTCGTGTTCTCCCAGGCGACGGGGCCGTAGATCGTGTGGCCCATCTCGTAGGAGCCTGCGGCGGAGCCGCCGCCGTGCATGATCTCCAGCGAGGCGACGGCGCCGTGGCTGGTGATCGCGCGCGTCAGCCGGTTCATCGGCGAGCGCCCGGCGACGGCGTCCTCCGTGCAGATGTGGTGGGCGTTGTGGAAGGAGAGCTCGCGGTCCACGCAGCAGTCGCCGACGCAGACGGAGGCCGCGCCGCCCCGGGCCTTGCGCTCGTAATAGGCGATGGCATCCTCCTCCGGAAACTCCGATCCGGGCGTATAGCCGGTCGGGGAGTTGAAGATCCTGTTCTTGAACAGACGGTTTCCGATGACGATCGGCTCGAAAAGATGCGGGAATTTGCACTCGTACATAACACAGTCACTCCTTCGGTCTTTTTTTCCTGTCCCGCTGCGGGCGGAGCGGACGGTCCTGTTTCGAACGCTATCATTATAATATAACCGCCGTGTTTTTTGCAAGGGGAACGTGCGCGTGCGCCCGCGGGCTTTTTCCGCGGCGGGACCCATTGAATAATCCGTCCGGGTCCGGTATAATGGGGGCGATGCAAAACGAGAACAAGGCGGTGATCCCGTGAAATACGATTTTACGACCGTTCCGGACCGGACGGCCGGCGACTGCATCGCGGAGGAGCTCGTCCCCTGGGACGTGAAGCCGGACCCGGGCGTGCGCCCGATCCCGATGTGGGTGGCAGACATGACGTTCCGGACGGCCCCGCCGGTGCTCGCCGCGATCGAGACGCGGCTGGCGCGGCACCACATGGGCTATTTCAGCCTCAGCGACGAATACTATGACAGCATCCTCTCCTGGCAGGCGCGGCGCCTCGGCGTGACCGGGCTCGCGCGGGAGGATATCGGCTACGAAAACGGCGTGCTCGGCGGCGTCAGCAGCGCGGTCCAGGCGCTGACCTGCCCGGGCGACCGGGTGCTCGTCCACGCGCCGTGCTACGTCGGCTTCACGCACACGATGGAGCGCCTCGGCCGCGTGCTCGTCCACAGCCCGCTGCGCTTCGGCGAGGACGGCGTCTGGCGGATGGACTATGAGGACATGGACCGCGCTATCCGGGAGAACGGCGTCAAGGTCGCTATCTTCTGCTCCCCGCACAACCCCGCCGGCCGCGTCTGGGAGCGCCGCGAGATCGAGGAGGCCATGGCGGTCTACGCCGCGAACGGCTGCTTCGTGATCTCCGACGAGATCTGGTCCGACGTCGTGATGCCGGGACAGCGCCACATCCCGACGCAGAGCGTCTCCGAGGACGCGCGCCGCCGCACGGTCGCGCTCTACTCGCCGAGCAAGGGCTTCAGCCTCGCGGGCCTCGTCGGCTCCTACCACGTCATCTATGACGGCTATCTGAAAAACCGCGTCGTCAGCCAGGGCCGGATGAGCGGCTACAACGCCTGCAGCGTCCTCTCCATGCACGCTCTGATCGGCGCCTTCTCCGCGGAGGGCGAGGTCTGGCTGACCGAGATGCTGCAGGTCGTGGACGCCAACCTCGCGAAAGCCTGCGCGTTTTTCGGGCGCTATCCCGGCGTGCGCGTGATGCGCCCGCAGGGGACCTATATGCTCTTCCTCGACTGCGGCGGCTACTGCCGCGCCCACGGCGTCCCGATCGCAGCGCTGCAGCGCCGCGGCGTGCGCTGCGGCGTCATCTGGCAAAACGGCGAAGACTTTGTCTGGCCGGACTCGATCCGGATGAACCTCGCCCTGCCGGCGGCGCTGCTGGACGAGGCGCTCGCGCGGCTGGAGAGACACGTTTTTACGGACTGAACGGAGGGCGGAGATGAAAACGATCTATTTTGCCGGCGGCTGCTTCTGGGGCGCCGAGAAGGTGTTCAAGGCGCTGCCCGGCGTGGCGGAGACGACCGTCGGCTACGCGAACGGGCATACCGACGCGCCGACCTATCAGGAGGTCTGCACGGACACGACCGGCCACCGCGAGACGGTGCAGGTCGTCTACGACCCGGAGACGATCGGCCTGGAGACGCTGCTGCGCGCGTTCTTCCTGGTGATCGACCCGGAGGTGCGCGACCGCCAGGGCGGCGACGTCGGCACGCAGTACCAGACCGGCGTCTACTACGCGGACGAGGCCGATCGCCCGTCGATCGAGCGCGTCTTTGCGGAGGAGCGGGCGGCGCACGAGCAGTTTTTCACGGAGCTCGCACCGCTGCGCTGCTTCTACCCGGCGGAGGAGTACCACCAGGACTACCTGGACAAGAACCCCGGCGGCTACTGCCATGTCACGCGCGAGGAGATGGCGGAGATCGAGGCGCTGGCCGCGTCGCTGCGGCGCTACCGCGAGCTCTCCCGTCAGCTCGCCGCGCTGATGGAGGAGGAGCCCTGGTGCATCCCCGTCATGGCGAACGCCGCCGCGCTGCTCCGGGAGTCGCTGCCCGACCTCAACTGGGCCGGCTTTTACCTGATGCGCGGCGGCCGGCTCGTCCTCGGCCCGTTCCAGGGGAAAATCGCCTGCATCCACATCCCGGTCGGCCGCGGCGTCTGCGGCGCCGCCGTGCGGGAGGACCGCATCCAGCGCGTCGCGGACGTCCACGCCTTCCCCGACCACATCGCCTGCGACAGCGCCTCCCGCTCCGAGATCGTGCTGCCGATCCATGCCGGAGGCGCCGTCGCCGCGGTCCTGGACCTGGACAGCCCGCTGCCGGACCGCTTCTCGGCGGCGGACGAGGCGGGCCTCGCGGCCTTCGTGCGGACGCTGGAGGCGAGGATCCGCTTCGAATAAAAAACTGCGGCGCCGCCCGGACGGGCGGCGCCGCATTCTCTCTCCGCCGCAGTTGATGCGGCGGAGTTTGGTTCAGTTCTGGTTGAAGATCTGCGCGATCGGGCTGTCCGGCGCGAGGATCAGGGTCTTCTCCTCGCCGGTCATGGAGTCCTTCATCGCGTCGAGCGCGATCATATAGGTGTAGAACTCCGCCTCCTCCTCGGTGTCGTAGACCCCCGAGAGGATGCGCATATACTCCGCGTCGCCCTCGGCCTTCGTCGTCTCGGCCGCCGCGCGGGCCTCGGAGAGCGTGATCTCCACCTGCTTGTCGGCCTCGTTCCGGATGCGCTTCGCCTCGGCGTCGCCCTCGGCTGCGTAGGAGGCGGCGATGTTGTTGCGCTCGGAGATCATGCGCGTGTAGACCGCATCCTTATTGTCGTCCGGGAGGTCCAGCGTCTTGGTCTCCACGGCCATCATCTCGATGCCGTAGCGGTCGAAGCTGTCGCCGATATTGGCCATGACGAGCTGCACCACCTCCCCGTCGCGCCCTGAGATGATCGTCTCCTGGCTCTGAGAGGAGATGACGGTCTTCAGCGCGTTGTAGACGATGGCGTTGATGCGGCTCTCGGCATTCGAGACGCTGCCGGAGAGCGACTCGATGAAGCGCTGCGGGTCGGAGATGCGCCAGAGGGCGAAGGAGTCGAGCACCATGGAGTGCTTGTCCGCCGTGATGACGTCGCTGACCGGGATATCGTAGAGCAGCGTCGTCTTCGGCAGGGAGGACGTGGACTGCACGAAGGGGACCTTGAAGTAGAGCCCCGGCTCGGACTTGATGTCCGTGACCGCGCCGAACTCCCAGACGACCTTGTACTCGTTCTGCTGCACGACGAACAGGCAGCTCGCGACGGCGATGACCGCCAGGACGATGACCGCGAGCACGATGATCAGCGTGATGCCTCTGCGTTTTGCTTTCACTGTACGTCGCCTCCCTCCGCCGCGGCGGGCGCGGCAAATACGTCGAGCGGCAGGATGGTCTGCATCTCCGTGCCGTCGCTGCCGAGGATGATGACCTTCATGCCAGGAAACAGCTCCGAGATCCGCTCATAGAAGAGCCGCTGCCGCGTGATCTCCGGGTATTTCGCGTACTCCTCGTAGAGCTGCTCGAAGCGGCTGGCCTGGCCGTTCGCCTCGTTGATGCGCGCGGACTTGTAGGCCTCCGCCTGCTGCAGGATCTCGTCGGCGTCCGCCCGCGCGGCGGGCAGCACCTCGTTGGCGTACTTGTTCGCGTTGTTCATCGCGGTCTCGGCGTCCTGCTTTGCGGTCTCCACCGCCTTGAACGCCTCCTGGACCTCCGCCGTGGGCGGCTCCGCGTCCTGGATCGTGATGTTCACGAGCGCGATGCCGAGGTCCTCCTGCTCCAGCCGGGTCAGGATCTTGTCCTTGATCGCTGCCTGGATCTCGCTCTTTCCGGTCGTGATGACGTCGTCGACGCCGTAGAGACCGATCGTGTCGCGGATATAGGACTGGCAGAGCATCTTCAGGATGCCGACCGGGTCGCCGGAATTGTAGAGGTATTTCACCGGGTCTGTGACGCGGTACTCCACATAGAAGTCCACGTTGACGAAGTTGTAGTCCACCGTGATCATGACCGACTCCGAGGGGATGGAGGCGTTCGTCCGCGGGTCGTAGCCGATCGTCAGGCCCTTGGTCGCCTTGGACACGATCGTCTTGCGCTGGATGATGGGAAGCTTGAATTTCAAGCCCGGCGTGGAGACGACGGAGGGCTTCCCGAAGGTCGTGATGACCGCGAACTCGTCCTCCTTGAGCTCATAGAACGAGTTGAAGAAGATGACGGCGAGCACGATGACCGCGAGCGCCGCGACGACGATCGCGGTGATGCGTCTGGCGCCGGCCGGCCGCGGCGTCCCGCCGCCCGGATTGGTCTGGTTTTCCAATGCGATCCGCTCCTTTCTGACATAACTGTGCGAATGTAAATGTGATTATACCACGTTCCGCGGCGGAATGCCACAAAGAATTGCGGGCGGGCTTGACAGAATCGGTATTCTGGGATAGGATAGCGTGGACCCGCCGGAGGGACGGAGGCGAGGGGGAGCGTCCGCCGCCGGAACGGGAGACACAAGCAAAACAACGGAACACTTTCCAAAAGGAGGAAACTCATGAAAAAGACTCTTGCTCTGATCCTTGCGCTCGTGCTCGTCCTCGCGCTTTGCGCCTGCGGCGGCAAGACCGCTGCGCCCGATACGCCCGCCCCGGCGACGGACGCCCCGGCGACCGCCGCGCCCG
>JAEEGI010018261.1_pt1 | contig 14268 bp, 12 predicted proteins | sample 8958751 | NCBI WGS metagenome assembly JAEEGI01 (sample SAMN16246545, study PRJNA631951) | gut metagenome | biome: gut microbiome; feature: rumen; material: KS-attached | host: Bos | place: Iran: Karaj | collected 2018-10
GAATGCCTATATGAAGAACGGTCTGTATCGCAATGCCGTGAAGGGGAAGACCAAGAAACTACCCGTCTGCCCAGCCATTCAGGTAAAAGGCTACGAGGTGAATTAAGCATTATCGATGGCATCGCGCACCTTATATATTATATGCCTTCAACTGTTGTCGTCTGGGCTTTTGGCTCAGCGACAGATGGTGGTCGTCAATGTCGAGTCGAAGGTTCCTATACGTGAGGTGATTGTGAGTGCTGATAATGGGCGAGAGATGAGAACCTCATGGGACGGACTCTTCGAGGTGCCAGACAGTTTCGAGCGCATCGACTTCCGTCATCCTGACTTTGAGCATCGTTATATGCTGACATCCGAACTTCTGGGCGATACCATCTTTCTGATTCCCAATACAAATGCCCTGCGCGAGGTGGTCATCTATGGTGAACGACGATTCGACAAACGGATGACCTCCATGATGCAAAGCACTCCACAACAGAAACTTGATGCCGTGCTAGAAAGGATCAAGATTCCCACAGGCTTCAATCCCATCGGTTTCGCCCTTTGGATCTATGACCTCACCATGCGCCAGAAGGTGGAAGACCGCCAACGCCGTAAGCGCGCCCTCAAAGATGTCCGCAAACAAGAAGCCGATTACGAGCAGATGTGGAACTCGCTGGAGAATAATAGCGAGGAGGCTCTTACTCGCAAATAAGTGGCACTTGCTGGATAATAAGTGGCACTTATCGCTGACAAAGTCGGCTACGACTGATTGTTCGGGAACGAATCGTTCCCGTGAGGGGAATTAATTCGCAGGATTAAGGGCCGTTATGGATTGCTTATTAAAGGGTTGTCTTTTTCTTGGGGATAATCAATCGTAAATCCTCTGACGATTTTTTATAAGAGTTGTTTCGCGGGAATACGCTCAATAGTCTTACCATCGGAAGATACAATAATGTCTTCACCACGAAGAGCTTTCTCTTCGAGCATCCGCCGCTCTGCGATTTTTAATCCTTCCTTTATTTTCTCATGGAAGTCAATTACTTCTTTATTTGACATAACTTATAATGCTTTTATATCGTGATTCATCAAAAATATTAGGCTTCACGCCCTTACCTCCACAAGCAACCGCCACACGAGGATTGTGACTGTTATCAAAAACATCCCAGTAGTCAACCTCTGGAATGAATAATTGAAAAAGATTGCAAATGCCAGCGACATATCTGCGTCTTACTATTGGCTCAGGAATATTATGGCCTCCTTTAGCTACTCTTTCAGCGATTCGTAGTAATGCCAACTCAGGAGAATTATCAAACGCCCTGCCTCGATCGCAACACTCTCAGGATTAAATGGAGAAAGACCTCTAGCTATCTCATCAGCATTGACGAACTCTTTACAGTTTAAAACCTCAGGCAGCACCGTATAAGATGCTGTTGTCTTGCCTGCTCCATTGCAACCGCTTATGATATATAAGTTCTTGTCCATTTCGGCAGCGAAATTACGAATAGTTTTTCAAATATCAAGCAATCCGACTTCAAAAATGTGACTATTTAACAAAAAAAGATGAGAAACCTTGCGATTTCTCATCTTTCTGTCGGGATTACTGGACTCGAACCAGCGACCTCGCGCCCCCCAGACGTGTGCGCTACCAACTGCGCTAAATCCCGATCCTTTATGCTTAGCACCGACCCTTATTTTGTCGAATGCGGGTGCAAAGGTACACAGTTTTCGCGAACTAACCAAATTTTTGAGCAACTTTTTCATCTTTTTCCCTTTTTTAGCTTAAATCTGTGATGTAATTAAAATAAAAATCGTATCTTTGCATGCTAATAATATGCTACATAGAAATGGAACAATATAGACTTATGGCACCCAAGGTGCTGAAATGCACCATCGGACTGCCTGCATCGAAAAGCATCTCAAACAGAGCTCTCATCATCTACGCCCTCAGCGGAGGCAGGAATCTGCCACAGAACCTGAGCGACTGTGATGACACAGGAGTCATCATCGACGCCATACGCTACATGCCAGAGGTGATCGACATCAAGGCAGCAGGCACAGCCATGCGCTTTATGACGGCCTATCTGAGTGTGATGAGAGGTACGCACACCATCACTGGTACGGAGCGCATGAAGCATCGCCCCATCGGCATCCTCGTTGATGCCCTCCGCAAGTTGGGCGCTGACATCAGTTATGCAGGTACTACAGGCTTCCCCCCACTCCGCATCACAGGCAAATCGCTCGAAGGCGGGCTGCTGGAGATACCAGGCAATGTCAGTTCGCAATACATCTCTGCCTTGCTGATGATTGGTCCGATGCTGAAGGAGGGATTGACGCTGCAGTTGACTGGCGAGGTCATCTCACGACCCTATATCGACCTGACACTCTGGACCATGCGCGAGTTTGGAGCTGATGCCGAGTGGACATCAGCTGACACCATCGAGGTGAAGCCAAAGCCCTATACTGGTCGCGACTACTTCATCGAGAACGACTGGAGTGGTGCCAGCTATTGGTATGAGATGATGGCACTGAACGATAATCCCGACTCAGAAATCAGACTGACAGGATTGATGGACGGCTCTAAGCAGGGTGACTCTGTCGTCCGCTACATTTTCAGTCTGCTGGGTGTAAAGACGACGTTTGAGACCAAGAAGCAGGGTGTGCCCCAGACCATTACCATCAGGAAGAACGGTCGCTGCGTACCACGACTGGAGTATGATTTCATCAACTCGCCTGATCTGGCCCAGACTTTCGTGGTAACCTGCGCTGCCAAGAATATCCCCTTCAGGTTTACAGGACTCTCCACACTGAAAATCAAGGAGACTGACCGCATTGAGGCCATGAAGAAAGAGATGCGGAAGTTGGGTTTCGTGCTGCATGATGTAGACGGTTGCGAACTCTATTGGGATGGTGAGCGTTGCGAGCCCGATTTCAGCCAGGGTATCGACACTTATGAGGACCATCGCATGGCCCTGGCCTTTGCCCCCTATGCGTGCAAACAGGAGAACCTGGTGATTAACAATCCTCAAGTGGTCACCAAGTCGTATCCCCGCTTTTGGGACAATCTGCAACAAGCAGGTTTCGAGATTGAGACAAGGGATGTGGAGTAAGATATGAATTTTGTCGTCGTCTGCATAGGGATGATTGTGGTACTGGGCATTGTGGCCGCAGTAGCAAACCTGTTTGACAAGGAAGATGACACCATCAAGCAGGGACACGATTGCTCTACCTGTACAGAAGCCGAGGAAGGGAACTGCAAGATCCATTGTCTGCTGGAAGAGAAGAAAAAGAAATCGAAGACTCTGCCACTGCTTATCATATTTCACTTTATCATTCTCACCTCCCTGATCTCCTGCTCTACGAAGAAGAATACAGCGGGGTCGAGATGGTGGCACTCGTTCAATACGCGCTATAATGTGTATTTCAACGGATCGCAGGCCTTTATCGAAGGAAATCTGGAGAAGGAAAAAGGCAACAAGGACAACTACACAGAGATGCTCCCACTCTACATGGTGGGCAACAAGCAGAGTCGCGACATCGGCAGAGGCCAGTATGACAGAGCCATCGAGAAAAGTGAGAAAGCCATCAAGCTACACAGTATCAAGGTCAAGCCCGAGTGGAAGAACTCGAAGCGGAAGACTGCCAAGGACCGTGAATGGCTGGGGCGCAAGGAATATAATCCTTTCCTCTGGAAAGCCTGGCTGCTCATGGGTAAATCGCAGTTCCAGAAAGGTGAATTCGACGAAGCAGCTGCCACCTTCAGCTATATGAGCCGACTCTACCAGACCCAGCCCCTGATGAACGGACTGGCAAGAGCCTGGTTGGCAAAATGTTACACAGAGCTGGACTGGAAATACGACGCTGAGGACGTGATCCGTAACATGAGTCGTGACTCGATGGACTTCAGGGCTGTAAAAGACTGGGACTACACCTATGCCGACTATTATATTCACACGAAGGAATACGAGAAAGCCATACCTTATCTAAGAAAGGTGATCAAGCACGAACGTCGTAAAATACAACGTGCCAGAGAATGGTATCTGATGGGACAGATACAACGCCAGTTGGGGCATCGCGAGGAAGCCTATAAGGCTTTCAGCAAGGTCATCGGCTGTCACCCACCCTACGAAATGGAGTTTAATGCCCGCATCGCCCAGACAGAGGTCATGCCCAGCACGAGCAGCCATCAGATTATCAGCAAGCTGAAGCGGATGGCCAAATCAGACAACAACCAGGAGTATCTGGACCAGGTGTATTACGCCATTGGCAACACCTACCTGCTGCAGCGCGATACGGCTGGAGCCATCGCTGCCTACGAAAAAGGCAACCAACTATCAGTCCGTAACGGCATTGAGAAGGGGGTGCTCCTGCTGACGCTGGGAAACATCTATTGGCAAAAGGAACGTTTTGCCGATGCTCAGCGATGCTATGGCGAGGCCATCGGACTGCTCGACAAGGACCGTCCAGACTACGAAGAACTGTCTTTACGATCGAAAGTGCTCGATGAGCTCGTGCCCCACACCACTGCCATTGAGTTGCAGGATTCCCTTTTGGCACTGGCTGACATGTCGGAGGCTGAACGGAATGCCGCCATCGACAGAGTGATCGAGGCGCTGAAGAAAAAGGAGAAGGAGGAGCGTGAAGCCATGCTCGATGCTGAGGCCGAAGAGATGCAAAGGAATCAGGACATTGGCAATACGGACATCAGGCCAAGCACACCAGCATCGCCCACGATGCCAACAGCAGGTAACGGACAATGGTATTTCTATAACCCTACAGCTGTAAGTCAGGGAAAGGCTACCTTCCAACGGCAATGGGGCAAGCGCGAGAATGCAGACAACTGGCAACGCAGCAATCAGACGGTGGTGGCTCTGGAGAACACAGAAGAAATCGCAGAGAATCCTGAATATACAGAAGAGTCAGACAGCTTGGACGAGCAGGCGCCTGTCGACTCCTTAGCTATCGAGGCTGCCAATGATCCACATGAGCGTGAATTCTATCTGGCACAGATACCCTTTACTGATGAGCAGAAGGACGTCTGCCACCAGATTATCAGGGAGGCTCTGTTCCAGGCAGGCATCATACTGAAGGACAAGATGGACAACCTGAAGCTGGGCGAAAGATACCTTCGCAGACTGACAGACAATTATCCAGACTATGAACACTGCGACGAGGCCTGGTATCACCTCTATCTGCTCTATGCACGCCAAGGCAGGATGGAGATGGCCGATTACTGCATCAGTCAATTGAAGGCAAACCATCCTGAAAGTGAATGGACAACCTTGCTGACTGATCCTTACTACATGGAGAATGCCAGGTTTGGCGAGCATCTGGAGGATTCGCTCTATGCAGCTACATACGAAGCCTTCAAGACAGATCGTCATGATATTATCAGAGCCAATGCCAACATCTCAGGCAGCCGATTCCCGTCAGGTGCCAATCGTGCGAAGTTCATCTTCATCGATGGTCTCAGCCTGCTGAACGAAGGCGATGGCGACGGGTGTATGGAACGTCTGAAGGAGGTGGTTGAGAAATATCCTGAGAGTGAGGTCAGTCCGTTGGCTGGTATGATTATCAAGGGTGTACAAGAAGGTCGCAGACTCCATGGCGGTAAGTTCGACATCGGTGATGTATGGACTATGCGCGACATCACACTGACCAGGGATTCAACCATCAGTGACACCCTTAGTGCAGAACGCAATCAGCAGTTCCTCTTCATGCTCGTCTATGAGCCTGACTCTGTAAACGAGAACCAGTTGCTCTTCGAGATGGCGAGATATAACTTCACCAACTTCCTGGTGCGAAACTTCGAGCTACAGATTGATGAGGATCACGGGTTGCACAGGATGATCACCAGTGGTTTCCTGAGCTATGACGAGGCGATGCAATATGCCCGCCAACTCTATCAGAACGAGAGTCTCGCCGAGCGTTTGAAACCCTGTCAGAGTCTCGTCATCAGTGAGGCCAATCTGGCACTTATTGGTACGCAGTTCAGCTACGACGACTATCAGCAGTTCTACGAAAAGACCTTTGTACCCATGAAGGTAAGCACAGAGAAACTGCTGATTATCCCTGAGGACATCGAGCAGCCTGACATTGAAGAAATTGGCAGTCCTTCAGAGGAAGAGGGAACAGAGGAAGAAGAGAATGACGACGATGACTTCTTCCTGCCGAATGCTGGTCAGCGAAAGGTAGAGGTGAAGGACTTCGACTTCGGCGATGACTTCTGGTAAAAATCGTAAATCATAAAGCATAAAGATGAGCAATGGACTATTACTTTGGGTAGACGATGAGATCGAGCAACTGAGAGCACATATCCTGTTTCTCGAGAAGAAAGGCTATGAGGTGATGACCGTCAGCAATGGCACAGACGCCATCGACCTCTGCAAGGAGCGCAACTTCGACCTTGTGTTCCTGGATGAGCAGATGCCTGGACTGAGCGGTTTGGAGACCCTTCAGAAGCTGAAGGAGCTACAGCCTTCTCTGCCAGCCGTGATGGTAACCAAAAGTGAAGAGGAAAACATCATGGAGCAGGCCATCGGCCAGAAGATTGCCGATTACCTGATCAAGCCCGTCAATCCCAACCAGATTCTGCTGACCCTGAAAAAGAACATCCACCGCAAAGCCATCGAGACAGAGGTGACACAGAGTCAGTATCAGCGTAACTTCCAGCAGATAGCCATGCAGATTATGGACAGCAAGGACTGGCAAGACTGGATCAACGTCTACAAGCGTCTGGTGCATTGGGAATTGGAACTGAGTGCCACTGACAGCAGTATGACAGAGATGCTCAAGATGCAGAAAGAAGATGCCAATAACGGTTTCGCCAAGTATATAAAGAAGAACTATCTGGACTGGATAGCCTCAACGAGTTCCTCTCCCATGATGTCACCTCAGGTCTTCAAGAACAAGGTCTTCCCACTGCTTAACGAGGGCAGGAAAGTATTCCTGGTGGTGCTTGACAATTTCCGCTATGACCAGTGGCGTGTGCTTGCTCCAGAACTCAGTGATCACTTTGAGATGGAAGAGGACCTGTACTACAGCATCCTGCCAACAGCCACCCAATATGCCCGCAATGCCATCTTCAGCGGTTTGATGCCCAATAAGATTGCAGAGATGTTCCCAGACCTTTGGGTGGATGAAGACGAAGAAGAGGGTAAGAACCTGAATGAAGAGCCTCTGATCAGGACTCAGTTGGAGCGCTATAGGCGTAAGAACACGTTCTCATACCATAAGGTCAACAACCAAACTGATGCTGACAAATTGCTGCAGCAATTCAGCTCGCTGGAAAAGAACGACCTGAACGTCGTAGTGTTCAACTTCATCGACATGCTCAGTCATGCCCGTACAGAGTCGAAGATGGTGAGGGAGCTCGCCAACAATGAGAGTGCCTATCGCAGCATTACTCTCTCCTGGTTCCGCCACTCTGTCATCTCCGATTTCTTCAGGCAATTGGCACAGACTGACTATAAGGTGATCGTGACTACGGATCATGGCAGTATCCGTTGTACGCAACCAGTGAAGATCCTTGGCGATCGTAACACCAACACTAATCTGCGTTACAAGCTGGGGAAGAACCTGGCTCACGACGATAAGAGTCTTTTCGTAGTCAAGGATCCTCAGAAGGCACAGCTCCCCTCACCCAACCTGTCAACCAGCTATGTCTTCGCTACTGGTGATTCGTTCTTCGCCTATCCCAACAATTACAACTATTATGTATCCTACTATCGCGACACTTTCCAGCATGGAGGCATCTCGATGGAAGAGATGATCATACCACTGATTACACTGACAGGGAAGAAAAGACTGTAGGATTAAAAGATTTACGATTTACGGATTTACGATTTTAGATTGACGATTTTAAGGATTAAGATATGGAAATAAGAATTGAGAGTTTAGAGAATATCCGCGAGACGGCCAAAAGCTTTGTGAACGAGATTGGCGATCGCAGAGTCTTTGCCTTCTATGGTAAGATGGGTGCTGGCAAGACCACCTTCATCAAGGCCATCTGTGAGGAACTGGGTGTAGAGGATGTCATCACCTCGCCCACCTTTGCCATCATCAATGAGTATACTGCTCACTCCCCACTCCTCGCTCCTCACTCATCAGTATTTCACTTTGACTTCTATCGCATCAAAAAGCTGGAGGAAGTGTATGACATGGGATATGAGGACTATTTCTATAGTGGTGCCCTCTGCCTGATCGAATGGCCTGAACTGATCGAGGAAGTTTTGCCTGAGGATGCCGTCAAGGTAACCATTACAGAGCAAGCAGACGGCACACGTACCATCAACTTCTGAAAACAATAATCCCCGCTGATGGCGGGGATTAAACTGTCTTATAGATTCTGTTCCTGGAAATCCAAGTCAGCCTGCACAATAAAGAAGACCTCCTCAGGATTGAATGACTTGCTGACACCTTCGTTCTCTGCCTTCTTGCAGACATAATCAGCTACAGCCTCCATGTCGATATCGACCTCGTCGTCATTGCTTTCCAGAATGCCACTGGTGTAATAATAGTCCACGATGGCATCCATGATCCAGAGAATATCCGACTTGCTATAGATCTTCTTGAAATCAACAGGCAGTTGAGAACGGATGAATTCGACTTCACGCTGGTTCTCTTCCTCATCTAAGCGGAGTTCATCTTCGAATGACATACCTCCGCCATTTCCTCCGTTTTGATTTGCCATAGATTACAGAAGTGCGTCGAATTTCTCCTCGAACTTGGGTTTTGCCTGAGCACCGATCAGTTTGTCGACAACCTCACCGTTCTTGAAGAACAAGATGGTAGGAATGTTACGGATGCCGAACTCTGCAGCCAGATCCTCATTCTCCTCGACGTCGCACTTGCCGACTACGATCTTGCCGTCATACTTCTCAGCCAACTCAGAAATAATGGGAGCCACCATACGGCAGGGGCCACACCATGTTGCCCAAAAATCCACTACTAAAGGCAGATTACCACCTTTCAAACTCGCAAAATTCTCATTTGTGATTGTTACTTCCATTGTCTTAATCTTTTAAAAATGAATACTATGTCTCAAAATCTCATTCTGCAAATACCATGCCACTAATTGATCTTATACGACAGCATCTCGTGGTGCTCGATGAAATCAATCAGCGCATGACGGACATCAACACCAGCAGACTTGCTTCTCAGCAGCACATGGTTACCGCCTGAGGAATCACGCAGCTGGAAGAAGAGTTTGGTGGAGCCTGGACTCTCGTTGATAATCTCTGTCAGGTCTGCCACAATCTTCTCATCCAGCAGATCTGTCACCATTTCAATCGTGATACGATCGATGGCCTTCTCCTTGATTGTCTGCAGATATTCCACATTCTGCACCTTCAGCTCCATCTGACTGCTGTTCATGAAACGGGGTTGCAGTTTGGCTGTCACATAGACGGAAGCGCCCTCAGTAAACATGCCACTCCACTGTCCCCAGTCACGTCCGAAGAACGGTATCTCACCACTGCCATCGAAATCCTCAACCGTCACGAAACCGCAGGGTTCGCCTTTCTTGGTGAATTTCTGACGAACAGCTGTCACAATACCACCCAGGATGATATCCTCGCGACCTGACAAGCTCTGGACATCTGCCAAATCGGCACACTTCGCATTGCAGAGATTGTCGAGAATCATCTTATACTCATCGAGCGGATGAGCAGAGAGATAGATACCCACCAACTCACGTTCCTTATTCAGACGTTCGATGTCACTCCATCGTACATCCGACTTGGGAATCGCTGGCGTAGCAATCTCTACGGCGTCGAAGTCTCCAAAGAGCGAGTTCTGGGCCTGTGACTTCTCCTGTTGATAAGTTTGTCCATAACGCACCAGGAGGTCGATAAACATCTCGCCCTTATTGTTCTCGACAAAGAAGTCCTCACGACGTATGCCAAAGCTGTCGAAACCACCACTGAGTGCCAAAGACTCAAACGCCTTACGGTTGACATTACTCATGTTCACACGCTCAGCGAAATCGAAGATGGTCTTATAGGGTCCGTTCTTTTCACGTTCTGAAATAATAGCCTGTGCCGCCGAGTCGCCCATGCCTTTAATAGCTCCCAGGCCGAAACGAATCTCACCATGATGGTTAACACCAAACTTCTCATAACTTTCGTTGACATCAGGACCCAGTGTGGCAATACCCATCTGCTTACACTCGTCCATCAGTTTGGTGATTTCCGTAATCTGATCACGACGACGGCTCATGATGGCAGCCATGAACTCTGCTGGATAGTTAGCCTTGAGATAAGCCGTCTGATATGCCACCCATGAATAGCAGGCTGCATGCGACTTGTTGAAAGCGTAGGAGGCGAACTTCTCCCAGTCGGCCCAGATCTTCTCAAGGATCTCAGGATCATGACCATTCTTCTTACCACCCTCGATGAACTTGGGCTTCATCGCATCAACGATATCCTTCTTCTTTTTACCCATCGCCTTACGCAGGGCATCACTCTCACCACGGGTAAAGTCGGCAAGCTGGCGCGACAACAACATCACCTGCTCCTGATAAACGGTAATGCCATAGGTATCCTTCAGGTATTTCTCCATACAAGGGATATCATACTTGATTTCCTCACGACCATTCTTACGGGCGATGAACGAAGGGATATAATCCATAGGACCTGGACGATAGAGGGCATTCATGGCTATCAGGTCCTCGAACACCGTCGGATGGAGCTCACGCAGATACTTCTGCATACCTGCCGACTCAAACTGGAACGTTCCAATGGTCTGTCCCTTCTGATAGAGTTCGTATGTCTTGGGGTCATCGATAGGAATGGTATCCAAGTCTACGTCAATTCCCCTCGTACGCTTGATATTCGCACAGGCCTCCTTCAACTCCGAAAGCGTCTTCAGACCCAAGAAGTCCATCTTGATAAGGCCTGTAGACTCAATCACATGGCCATCGTACTGCGTACAATTGGTCTTAGTGCCCTTGAAATCAGGGTCATCGGCTGTTGATACAGGTACATGGTCACTGATGGGGTCGCGACAGATGATGAAACCGCAGGCATGGATACCTGTTCCACGAACTGTACCCTCCAGCATCTTGGCGTATTTGATGGTATTGGCCAGCTGCGGATTGCTCGAAGTCTCGGCTTCCTGCAGTTCCCTGGTACACTTGATGGCATTGGGCAGGTTCATCTTCATGCCGTCAGGCAGACGATCAGGAATGGCTTTGCACAAAGCATTCGAATCAGCCAACGGTAACTTCTCTACACGTGCCACATCCTTAATTGAGTTCTTCGTGGCCATCGTGGCATAAGTAATAATATGGGCGCAGTTTTCATGACCATACTTGTCCATCACCCATTTCAGCACACGTCCACGGCCATCGTCATCAAAATCGGTATCGATATCAGGCAATGAGATACGATCCGGATTCAGGAAACGCTCAAACAGGAGATCGTATTTCAGTGGGTCAATCTTGGTGATACCCAGACAATAAGCCACCACACTACCTGCTGCCGAACCACGACCAGGACCTACCATCACGTCGAGTTCATCACGGGCTGAATTAATGAAATCCTGCACTATCAAGAAGTAACCAGGGAATCCCATGGTCTTCATGATATGGAGCTCGAACTTCACACGCTCTACCACTTCGTCAGGGATAGGATCGCCATAACGCCGCTTGGCACCTTCGTAGGCAAGCTTCGCCAGATAATCAGCTTCAAACTTGATTCGATAGATCTTGTCATAGCCACCCAACTTCTTAATCTTTTTCTCACCATCCTCCTTGGAAAGCTGGTTCTCACCGTTCTCATCACATGTAAACTCATCGTAAAGCTGCTGTTCCGTGAACTTCTTGCGCCACTCCTCTTCTGTTCCAAACGATTCAGGAATGGGGAAAAACGGCATGATGGGATCGTTGTCGAGGCTATAGATCTCAACCTTATCCAGAATTTCCAGTGTATTGGTCAAGGCTTCAGGCACATCGCTGAAGATATCGTTCATCTCCTGACGTGTCTTAAACCACTCTTGCTTAGAGTAAAGCATACGCGTAGGATCGTCCAGGTCCTTACCCGTTGCCAGACAGAGCAGGTGATCATGGGCCTCGGCATTCTCCTCGTCCACGAAATGAGCATCGTTGGTACAAACCAATTTTACGCCATATTCCTTAGCCAGTTCAATAAGCACCTTGTTGGCTTTCTGCTGTAGGGGGAAGGTCTCGCGGTTGGCACGGTAATTGGGATCAGGATTCTTCACCTCATGACGTTGCAACTCCAGATAATAATCATCGCCCCAAAGCTTCTTATGCCATTCGATAGACTGTCGGGCACCAGCAATATCGCCCTTCAAAATCTTGGCAGGCACCTCACCAGCGATACAGGCAGAACAGACGATCAAACCTTCATGATATTTTTCCAGATCCTTATGGTCAGTACGAGGACGGTTATAAAAGCCATCCGTCCACGAACGACTGACAAGCTTGATGAGATTCTTATATCCCTCATAGTTCTTGGCCAACACGATGAGGTGATAGCCTCCAAGGTCTTCTTTGGTCTCTCGAAGATTCATGTCACCACGACGAGCCACATACATCTCACAACCGAAGATGGGTTTGAAAGGATCAAGTCCGTCCTTCTTGCGCTGTTTGTTAATCCCCATGCAGATGTCGTGAAATTCCTTAATGCCGAACATGTCACCATGGTCGGTGATAGCCATGCCCTTCATACCATCGTCAATGGCTTTATTCACAAGCTTCTTGATGCTCGACTGACCATCCAGAATCGAGTAGTATGTATGTACATGCAAATGTACGAAATCTTCCATTTTTTTATTTGATTCTTTTCATTTTTCGTGTCCAAAGATACGTCTATTTCTTCGAAATACCAAAAGAAAAACGTGAAAAGTTTGTAACTTACGTAAAAAATATGTACCTTTGCACCCAAGTTACAGAATATTCGTTATTACCCATGGGAGAAAAGATTAAGAAACTGAAGAAAATTAGGATCCATCGAGAAGGCACTAATGAGCTGTTTATCAGCGCAGTGGCTATCTGTGGCATCGCCTATGCTCTTTGGTACTACCTCAGTACACCTATACCTTTTTGGATTTTTATCCTCATTTTTGGAGCAGCCTGGCTTATGGCACTCAATTTCTATCGTTGTCCAATCCGTTATTTTAATGGAGATACCGATAAGCTTGTAGTAGCTCCTGCCGATGGAAAGATTGTTGTCATTGAAGAGGCTGAGGAAAACGAATATTTCCATGATAAACGTCTTATGATCTCCATATTCATGAGTCCGCTGAACGTTCATGCCAACTGGTTCCCTGTAGATGGCAAGGTGAAGTTCGTTCATCATCAGGACGGAAACTATCACAAGGCCTGGCTACCTAAAGCCAGTGAGGAGAATGAGCATGCCGACATCATGATTACGACCCCTGATGGTACCGATGTGTTGGTACGTCAGATTGCTGGTGCTATGGCGCGTCGTATTGTGACCTACGCCAAGGAGGATGAGGAATGCTACATCGATGAGCACCTCGGCTTTATCAAACTGGGATCTCGAGTTGATGTCTATTTGCCGTTGACAGCTAAGGCATGTGTCACCATGGGGCAACCCACTACAGGAGACCAGACGGTGATCGCCAAACTGGCATAATATTCTATCGCTTATGAAGAAGCATATCCCCAACACGATTACCTGCTGCAACCTCATTTCTGGTTGTATCGCTACCTATTTCGCTTTCCAGGGCGACTTCGAGTTGGCTTTGCTGTTCATCATCATTGGTGCTGTCTTCGATTTCTTCGATGGTATGACAGCACGACTTCTGGGTGTTTCCTCCCCTATCGGAAAAGAACTTGATTCCCTGGCTGACGACATCACCTTCGGTTTTGCGCCATCAGCCATCATCTTCGGCTATCTCTGCACGTTCCATATTCACATCTTCACACTGCCCTTCCTGGCTTTCGTCATGGCGGCCTTCTCTGCCCTCCGACTGGCCAAGTTCAATCTTGACGAGCGACAGGCCTTAGGATTCATCGGACTCCCCACCCCTGCCAACGCACTCTTCTGGGGGGCACTCATCGTAGGTCTGCAGCAACACAACATCTGCTTCGAAGGTCTGGAATGGATCATACTCGTCGGCACTTTTGTCAGTTGCTATCTGCTGATTGCCGAGATTCCCATGTTCGCTCTGAAGTTCAAGCATTGGGGATGGAAAGACAATCAAATCAAATATATATTCATACTATCATGTATACCCCTGCTGCTGTTCTTAGGAGTCAGTGGCTTCGCTGCCATCATTGCATGGTATGTGATATTATCA
>JAEEGI010018265.1_pt1 | contig 14268 bp, 15 predicted proteins | sample 8958751 | NCBI WGS metagenome assembly JAEEGI01 (sample SAMN16246545, study PRJNA631951) | gut metagenome | biome: gut microbiome; feature: rumen; material: KS-attached | host: Bos | place: Iran: Karaj | collected 2018-10
CGTCCCGGTTTGGAGGCCCTCCAGCGGACCCTTATTCCCGGAGTTCCTTGTCGGAACCGCATAAGGGAATTGCAAACCCGGGACCAATGCCGGAAAAGTGGACAAAACGGCACGGGAGATGACAGAAAGTCCATTTTTGAGACAAAATGGCTAGGGCGTTTCTGCAGCGACATTCCGAGATAGAAACGCCCCTTATGCTTCTTTTACTCTGAGCCGACGATTATAATTCAATAACTCGGAATATGAAATCCATTCATAAGCCCAATATACACCTTTTTCTCTTGCCGAGATTTTATCAAAGAAACCCAAAATCATAAACAAATCCTCGACAGTAATCTCCACCGCTGACTTATTAAAACGACCTAGCCCCATATCCTCTTTGTAGATAGGGGCCCCCTGCAAAAATAACTCAGGTTCATCATTAAAACTGACTATTTTGATTCGTTTTATACGACAATAACGCATTATTTTAGGGCGAACCTCGTTGGACATCATAGTTACCATACTTGACTTCCTATACGAGTCTCGTTCTCCTTTATCATCATCAGGGAAAACTATGTAGTTGACGTCATAGGGAGGACGTTCTCCAACATCCTTGTACACTTTTTCGACAAACTCATGAATAAAAGAAAGAATGTCGGAGAGGACCCGACTCATAAGGTCCTCCAGTTCTCTTCCATAAGCATCAGACATGCCTTCATAATCATATATGCAAACATCTGCCGTGTCCATTCGTCTTTGTCTTATTCTCTTATTTCACAAATACATATAATTTACGCGACAATGATATCGTGGGTGTACCTCACGAACTCGCCGCACCCTGATAAGGCTTCCTACATGTTCGAGAAATTTAAGGTCATCGAGGACTAAGCAAAAAAGAGAAACAATAATATGATTTGTTTCTCTTTTTCTTTCTCGTTTAAAACTCATCTCGCATAGGAAACAATTCTTTTAAACGATCCAGGGCAATAGGCCAGTACATTAGAATAACCTTATATGATTTCTTGATTATTGGTTTATCACCATAGCTTTGAGTTGTTGATTCTGATTCTGTGAGTCCTATTCTAATCGGAGATAGCCTATAATTGTCCTTTTCTTCAAAGCCTAGATAAGACCAAGCATTGTTAGTATTTGGTTGTTTGGATGTTTTTATTGCCGTGTATTTGCCAGCATAAATCGTGATTAACTCATCCTTAAAGCGTATGGCATCAGAAAGTTTATTACGCGGAAATTCTCTAACTAGCTTAACTGTAGCAAGTTTATCTTTTTCGAAATACAAAGAGATAGTATCAAAGAAATGATTAACAAAATAGACACTATCAACATCCAACCCTCGGATAGCACCATTAGTCTCCGTGTCGTAAATAGTACGGTTGCCATATTTCATGCTCAAGAAATCGTAGCATTCATTATAAGAGGTTCCTTGCCTGAGCCCTTGAAATGCGATTTCTCGTTCCGATCCAGTATAGTTGGCCTCTTCTTTACTAATAATCAGCGAGTTCCCTCTGATAGTAATTCTCCCCAGTTTCTGAATTGCAGATTGGCCTAGCAGTAGAGGCGCATTCTGACTTGGACTGATGACCGCGTCCACGTCATAAAGCAAAAGGCCGCCAATATTTATCTTTCCAAGTAAAACCCTAGGAACTTTTATAGTCGTGCCATCTGCTTGCTTCATGGTAGCAACTCCGTATATGTCATCAGTTGACATATAGTCATTATCCACCATGAATTCAGCCATTGTCTGTGAAAGGGATACAACCGCCGCCCCAGTGTCAAATACAAGTTTCATTCGAAGTCCGTTAACCTCACAAGGAACTTTATACACTCCTCCATCCTGCTCCATGTTAACTATGATTTGTCCATGAAGAGGAAGTATTCCAAGGCTCTATATCACAAGTAAAGAAATCCAGTATCTATTCATCATACTTGAGGATGTAGTTGATTCTTGACAAAAGTAACCATTTTTTTAGATATTGATCAAGAGCAGAACAGGATAATCAGGACAGCAACTTACGTAATAAAAAGGGATCCTGTCTTTAATCAATATTCCAATAGTTACTGGCATCCCCCTCCAATGCATCATAAAAAGTACTAGCATTATTCCTCGCCGCATCTCTATAAAAGTAGTATTTATACTTTGGGATAGGGAATATGCATGGTATCACGATTTTCGCATCTAAGTTGGTATAACCAAAACAACGATTCGACACGACTTTATAGAAATGACTTGATTTAAATGAATACTGTCCATCGTTATGAAAAACGACATCTTTAGGAAAGTAAAAAAAACTTCCTGAAGAACTTAAGAAGACTGGATGATAAAGGGACTTAAAGGATGATCCATATAACATTAATCGATCATCAGATGCGAGTTCATAATTGAAGCCGTTTTGCGAAAACAAAAGACAAATCCTATACTCATTGAATATAGCGACATTCTTCTGAAAAACCTCACCTTGATCATCATCTTCACCGTACACACGGTCACCATAAATAGCGTCAGCATTATATATTGCACTCAACTCTTTTAGGACAGTTTGAGAGATGATACAAAACAGATTGTTGACTATACGTATATGGGCATTGGGAACATTTACATCTCCGAATGAGAAGCAAAAGCGATGTGCTAATACACAACTTTTATCTTCATGGAGATAAGAATAAATAAAATCCCATTTGCTGTCTGAATGGGGGAACACTCCTGTGTTATCAATATCACTCTCTGGGCTAACAAAATCCGGAGACTCCATGTTCTTTGGGTCATTGGGATAACGATAATTATACTGACGAAATGTGTATTTTATCGGCCCCGAATGCAGTTTTGGTCGACCATTAAAACCCATCTCCCGAATTGTTCTTTCGCTGTCTGATTCTAAAGAATAATAAACTGTATGATTCTCTAAATCTATATACAGCAAAGAGTACTCATCCTCTTTTAATGGCCATAATTCTTTATTATTTAATAAGTCAAAAGCAGAGTAAGAAAAGGAGAACTCGGTGACATCTCTGTCGTATTCTTTAAAACGGTGGCAAGTCTTATTCCCAACAATCGCATATCTATTTCCGATAATAGGAAGAATCAAGTCATAGTATCTATCAAGGACTCTATCATTTGTACTCCATGAAAAAATACCATATTGCCCGTCCTCTGTTTTTGCGATATAATAATCCATTTCCATATGAATGACGCTCTTTGTTTTATTTCTATCAGTATCTATATTGATTGCATAGAACGGTGTCAAATATAGCGATTCTCAATGGAAAACACCTTGTTTTCTTTTCACTCCAGTAAGCTAGTTACGACCTATTTTTTCGTATATTTGTAAGTTACCTAGAAATCACATAACATGGCAAAGACCAATAGCACAACCGAGTTGGGCTTCGAGGATAAAATCTGGAAAACTTCAGTCGGTACTATAAAGGAGGATACGTGGAGGTCGGTGGGGCGAGTTTGAAGCAGTAGTATATGAAATCATATCTACAGTATAATAGTTTAGATTATTATGGAAAAGAGAACTCATGACAGAGTTTTGGAGGAACTATCATTACAACCTCTTTTTAAGCTCTCACTCGGCTCTAAAGAATTGTTCCATAGCAACTTTTTGGAGTTCTTATGGGATTTTGATGAAATTGATAGTCACATTCATTTTATCAAGATGATCAATGAGTTGTTGGAGAAGCCGCATCTGAAAGAAGATGGGAGTGTGACTTATCATTTGAGTCGAGAAAAAGAGAATTTTGATATATGCATCTATCATAAGAGTGGCAATAGTATTATATATGACCTTATCTTAGAGAATAAGGTTAAAAGTATTCCATACAAAGAACAACTGGATAGGTATTGCAATCGAATCAAAAAAAAGAATAGCGAGAAAAATAAAGATACAACAAAAAGCTATCCTGAGTATTTGTTGTTGTCATTGGCCACTGACTTTCCTGACAAGGACTCTTTATCACCATGGAAAATCATTCATTATGATGCATTAGAAAACGCCATCAGTAATCAGTATGATTCATGGATAAACTATAAACCGGGATACTCGTATATTGGGGAGTATCGAAAATTTGTATTATTGCTCAATGAATTAGGAGGAGCAATACTTGACAATCTTCATGCAGAAGAATTGTTTCAGGATGTGCAATCATTTAAGTCTGAACGCTTGCATGACTTGTATATCAAACTTCGTTGTACAAGTTTTATGTTGGAATTAAAGGATCTACTCAACAGTCATGTTCATGTAGAAGTTCTCCCTGCTGATCAGGTTCGTAAGCGGAAAGAAGGAGGAGTATACCTTAACGTGAATGTGTTCAATTCTGTAGGACAAGTTGGGGCTCTAGTCTGGACCGGGAAGAAAAAAGCTGATATCTATGAGGTCATCATACAAGGAGACCAATATCGGCATGGTATTAATCAGTTCACTACGGTCCCCAAAAAGCCAAAACAGCGGAATCGCCTTAATAGAATGTGGGAAAGGCTCACTTCGTGTGAACCATCGAATTCTTTCTTGCATACAATCAGGGGGGAAACAAACCTTATTCCTCAAGTCGCAGATGCAGATAAAAAGAAGACCGGCCCTTATAATGACTATGACAATGGATATGTATATCGGTATATAAACTGCAAAGACTGGAAAGTCCCTGTTCTCCTGGAGAAAATGGTTAGGGATATAATTGATATTGCCAATGAGCTAAAGATTCCAGTTATACCGTAACCCATGTCCTCCACACCTTCATACATGGATTCCGCCAACCTTTTCCTAGCCGGTCTTGCTATGGCCGGGACGACGGAGAAGACACTGAAAGCTTTGGATGATATGGAGAAGGAGGCGAAAGAAACTCCCGCCGCTAAAACAATCCTTGGTCTGGGGTATCTCTTGGAAGGAAAGCCGTGGTATGATTTCAAGAGAGGATTCCAGGCCATAAAAGATGCGGCGGAAAGCGATGAGCCGTTCTGTTGGTTCATTCTCGGCTCCTTATATCTCAATGGAAAGCCAGAACTACCCAAAGACCCTATCTCCGCCAAATACTGGATCACAAAGGACGCCGATTCTGGATATAAGGACGCCGTAGTGATTCGAGACATTAAGTGGGGCGATGGGAAGGACGGCGGATTGGAGAAGGATAACCGGCGGCGAATGAATGTGAAGTGGGTGTTGCTGGGATTGGCTGTGGTTGGGGTGATTATACTTATGCTTCTTGGGATTCTGATACGACTGTAAAGGACAGGTTAAAAAATAAGCCCCGCTAACGCGGGGCTTCAAGGAAACTTTTGCGGGTGCTTACAACGAATAAAAGCCCTTTTTGTATTCTAAAGTCATTCAGGGCAAATGAGTCATTCTCCCAGATTAAAACCCTTTAGTGCTTTTTCAATTGCAGAATAGTCGACCATACATGATGCCCTTGAAGAAGAATATGGCATATACAAGACCAACAAATACTGATAGGAATAAACATTCAAGACTATTGTTACGTTCTTGTCATGATTCAGGAAGAAAAAATAATCGTTTTGCATTCCTGCTACAGTGTATCGTTCTACTAAATGCTTCGTAAGCATCGAAGTGTTTGATGTAGAAATTAATGCGCCAACGCTTCCTATCTTTGATCCTTCCATCATACACAAAATCGCCTCACAGTAGCTTGTTGGATTTCTGTAAGCATGTGACAGTTGACCCGAAGACGATGTTGAGCTGTCGTAATTAGAGCCCAATAGTTTGGTCATCTCAGCCACTGTTTTCCCCACAAGAGGATCCAAATCAGGGTACAAAGAATACTTATGCATTATTGTTACCGGGACTGTTGCTGTTCCGCTTGAAGAGGATACAATGATCTCAGTTTCTCCCACCTTTTCCCCAGTAACTAACCCATTTTCATCAACAGTAGCGTAAAACTTATCAGCGGATGAGAAGGTGGCATCTTCAACATTTGTCGTTATTTGAGATGTTCCTTCTGAATAAACGGAAATAGTTGTAGGATTCACTTCTAACTTTTTCCCCATCTTGGAGCATCCCGAAAACACAAGGGCACCCAGGGCGAAGAAATAAAGGACTCTTTTCATCATATTTGTTTTATTCTTAAATAATTAGAAAGAAAAAATTACTTCAAATAGTCTTTGAATTCTTTGATTAATTCTTGTGCGCCATTATCTGACGACTTGGTAGTTCCCTCATAGGGGATGTACATAACGGTACAAGAGCTTTTATCTACTGTCAGCGTAACTAATTGCGTCGCATGGGCCTCTTTGATGGCATCAACAAAAATATAAGTACCCGTGTCTTCATCTTTTGTTACGGGCAAATATCTTTCGGATAGAAAAGAGGCGAGCTCGATAGCTTTTGAAAAACTGAATGACAAACCGCAGGCCGCGTATTTTCCAGCTTGACACAAATAAATCGCACCATTAACAACAGATGGCTGATACTTGCTATAAGTCAGGTATTCTTTGACGTTTTGAGGCTCAATATAGGACGCAGCATCAATCACAGAACGGTCTGATGTCCCATGAGTGCAATTGATAGTGATATAATCACCGTCTTTGATTCCGAATTTCTCTATGGCGTTAGAGGGGTTATAAATCTCATCGGTTAATAAATAAGACATTGTTGTTGAATAGTCGCCGTCAGTGAATTGAATTCTCTCAGGATACTTTGCTGTTGGATTCTTTATAGTACCCGACATTTGCACAAATCGCCATGTATCTTTTGTGGTCTCAAGAAACTGCTTCAGCGTTACGATCTCATATTTCTTTTCATTCAAGCGGGAATCCGGGGTTCCAACCTTACCAATAAGCTCATCCGGAGTGATACCAAAAGGAATAGTCGGCTCATTATGGGTATTATACTTAGGCTTAACAGTGACTGGAATGCTCTTTGATTTTTGAGCATTGCTTACTGTAATAGTCGTTGTTCCAATAAAAAAAGCCTTTACCTTCCCTTGTGCATCTACGGTTGCATGGTATTCGTCTGCTGATTCAAATGTAAGTGGATAGTCTGATTTCGCTTCTATTTGGAATTCTTCCAAAGAGTATAGGCTGATTGAGTTAGTCGCCAAATCAATGTCATATGTTAGTACTGGCTCTTTTGGCTCCTTTGAACAGCCTCCTAATACTAATAAAAGGCCAACCATAGCTATAACCTGATACGCTTTCATGACTAAATGTATTTATCTCATTGATTTATATTGAACATATTTGTGCTTATTTTTCTGCCAAAGATATAGAAAAAATCCTTTTTCCAAAAGAATAGTTTTCTGCCATCCCTGAAACGGGGCGTAATTATCAGAACAGGTGTTATACTCTATATTAATATTGTGAGATACGTATCTTTACGAATCTTTGCTCTTTGGGAGCATGGTGAGTAAGAGAGCTATCTCTATCCTGGAGTTGTTGTGTGAGAAACAGTTGCGATTTGTGGGGAAAGATTGCTATATTTGAAAACACTAAACCAATAACAATGAGAACCTATAAAGACATATCCCGGCCCGATTATACCCCGGAACGAATTACAGATCTAAAGGCCGATGAAATCTTTGTCTTCGGCAGCAACCTTGCGGGTATGCATGGGGCAGGAGCGGCCTATGTAGCGTTCCAGAAGTTCGGGGCCGTTATGGGTTGTGGGGTTGGTCTCCGTGGTCAGTCTTATGCTATTCCGACTATGCAGGGTGGTGTGGAGACGATTAAGCCCTATGTCGACGAATTCATATCCTTCGCCAAATCCCGCCCCGACCTTTTCTTCTATGTGACGAGGATTGGATGTGGGATAGCGGGTTTTAGGGATAAAGATATTGCACCATTATTCAAGGATGCGGCAGGGGTGGAGAATATTTGCCTGCCGAAGAGTTTTGTGGGGTAAGAGCAGGCAGAGAATATTCATAGACCACATATCTTAGGCAATAACACAATATGATTAGTTTTAACAGATTATCCCAAGCGAAGGAACGTCTCGAACAGGATTTGAAACGTATCTATGATTCTGTTTACGAGAGTCATATGCCATTTGTTTTAGAAGTATGTAATCCTTCGAGTGAGGAAAACATATATATAAACAAGACAGAAGAGGAACTAATCGATTACTTAATTGAAGTTCACAATCCCGAATTAAACGATGAAGAAATAAAGGCGTTTAAGGAGGAGATAAAGGATCATTTGAAGGATTCTCTTTATTGGTCATCCTTGACGCATCTCCTGAGTTCATTGAGGGAATATCAGCGTTATGTCTCGGTATTTCCCCAAGTGTCGGCGGCTTGTTTAGCCCTATCATATGCCCTAATCGTTCATCCTATTCTTTTCTCAAATTGGCGTTGGAAAGATACTGATGATATTGATCTTAGCCGACTTGATCTTAACCTCTCTTCCAAGGACATTTATGGCGAGTTGCAAAAATGTAATCCAGATGTGGTTTCGGTTTTTATAAGCAAGTTGGAGGATTGCTCTCAGGCGGACAAGGAGATCCTTCAAGATGCCTTTGAGGGTGGTCAAAGAGATGTTTTTATTGAGAAACTTAAGGCGTTATCAACTTCGGATTATAATAGCCTTGCATTGGTTACGGCTTTCTCTCATTTAGGAAATGTTCTTGTTTCAGGTGATTTGGACACACTTGAGATACTGCTATATCACATTGATTATCTGGACGATTTCAAGCCGGAGCAGAGTCTTTTGCCGGGCGAGGAGTGGATGGAGATGAGAAACGAAGCGTATTGGGAAAAGTATTCGTTTGGGGATGATATGCCAGAGGAAAAAGCGGTCGCGAACATGGATGCTATGAGAGAAAAGATGGAATCATACCTCGCTATGGTTCGTCGTGTGTGTTTCGCTTACCTAAAATACAAAATACCTGGTGCCCTTAGTTCAATTAACCCATTCCCGTTTGAAAGAAAGTATCTGGATGATGTTCTAAATTATCCCGGTGTTAAATCAATTCTTGACGAATTGCCGGAGAAACCCTTTGAGAGTGAAATGGCTCCAGATAAACAGGAACAGCCGGAGGTGAAGGTCGTCGCTCTGCTGGAGGGGCAAAAGAAATCTAAGGCGGGGAATAAACCGAAGCCATGGATAAAAGTGTCGTTGACGGAGCCTGTGATTAAAAGGAAACTTGAGGAGGAGGTTTGGACGGGGATAGTAGACGATATCCATGCCCTTGATTTTTGTGATAAGTCTGAAATAGAAAAGGGAAAAGCCTCAAAAGCTTTTGGCGCCGCCCTTATTTTCTATTCGGCCCATTCTCTAGGTTTAACCGATGAGAAACTCTTTAATCTTCCGGCATCAAGAGCATTTAATTTCCTTCCTGCCCCCAAAACAAGCGTGAATCTTTATCTAAAAAGGCTATACGGTTGGTATGATAAGTTAATTAATGCGGGGATTAGTAAGAAAGGAAACCTTGACGAGAAAACTCTCAAGAAGTGGAAAAGCGAAGATTCTTTTCGCGCTAATTTCATCATAAAGAATTTCGAGGCGATTAAGGATCTTGTAAAGAAAGCCACATTCCTGTTGGGGAAAGCTTTTGGAGTAGAGACCGGGCTGGAGTATGAAAGCCCGGAAATCGGAAGTGATCCAGTGCTTGGTGGTGCCTTGTTGTATAACGATGAGGTAAACAATAAAGATGATGGTAGCAAAATTCTGACTGGCCTTCCATTATCAGATTCATATAATAAGCAACTAGGGAAATAATCGCCCCCCGTTTCTGTTATCAGCGCCTTGACCCATCAAGGCGCTATTTTCGTATCTATTTGGTACTTACTGTCAGACAATAATTGGATGTCTGACAGTAATTCGACTTTTTTGCGTTCTGCAATTCTCTAATAATCAGGCTGTTGTCTCCGTCAATAATCCGTTTTCTGTCCAGAATAAGGCCGGGCCTTTCTATAGGGGAGGCGGCTCCCAAACCAAACCCCGCCTTCCAAACTGAAAATGAAAATAAAAAAGGAAACCGAGGAACTGATCAAGAAGATCAACCTCAACGAGGCTTTCGAGAGCCACACCAACCACTGTACCCTCCTCGCCGTGAACCTCCTCGGCCTGATCGTCGGCAGAGATGCTGAGGAATACCCGAGCGCCGCTCTCATGGCCCTTGTCAACTCCAAGAAGTTACTTCCCATGAAAGATCTTCAGGACGCGACTGGTCTCCGCAAGCGTGACTACCTCGCGATCTTCGAAGTCAAGGGTGACAGGAGATACCTGAAATCCGATAATACGGCGTTAGCCTGGATGATGGATCATATGAAGCGCAAGGATCTTCTTCCTCATCAACGTGCAATCTCTGAGCTCATTTGGAAACAGATTAGGGGTAAAGCGATGGACGAGTTTCGACTCACGTACTACCACATGACGGATGGCTGGCTGGAAGATGACTTCAGCTCTGCTGAGGTTTTTCAGTATGAGACATACGAGGTGACGGCTGATGAGCTGAACGAGGCAATGCGGCTATACTTCCTCCACATCTATGAGAATCAGGCCAAGGAGGTCGAGACCTGCTAACCCCAACGGCCTCGCTCTGGGTGAAACCGGCCGAGGCTGCTAAGATACACTTTGTTTAACAAATTAATTATCAACGCTATGAGCGAAACCAAGAACCCCGAGGTCATGGTCCAGGACCAGAACCTCAACTCCACTCCCAACACCGGGATGGACAACGAGAACATCCAGAAGAAGGATATGTTTAACACTGAAGATGTTGAGCTTTCCACGGTAGGGAAAGTCTCGACGGGAGAGGAGCCCGCCAAAGAGCCCGACAACACCGAGACCCAGCCTGAGGACATCACCAAGGACGAGTCTAATTCCACCACCGAGTCCGACGCGCCTGCGGAGGACGGTACTACTGAACCTAAGGCAGCTGTGAAACTGAGTAAGTTTCGTATCTACTCCAGTTCCGAACTTGGAGCGCTTGGAGTCCGGCTTGCCAGGATCGTTGACAATCGCGAGCTTGACAGCAAGGCCGTCAACAAAAAGATCGCTTCCATCAAGAACGTTAAGGGCGTAATCTCTCCGACGCAACTCGTTCCTGCCCGCAAGTGCCTTGAACAAGGACACGAGGTGAAACTGTTGGATGGGACTGTTGTTACTGAGGACACCAAGGACCTTGACAACATCTATGTCATCGTTGATGGTCAACACCGAGATGAAGCCATCCGTAAGATCAAGGATAACCCCAAAGAGACGGAGAAGTTCGAGAATTACTACTACGTCCCCCTGATCGATGCATACATCGTATCGGATATTCTGCGGGAGACCAATGTCGCGACTTATCCGTGGAAGGACCGGCAGTACATCAACAACCTTCTTATGTTGAAGGGTGACAGTGCCGTAAATCTCGACCTCCTCAGGGAGATCCAAGCTCATCCTAAAGCCACGACCAAGGCCGCCCTCCACTGGCTTACTTGGGATGCGTCCAAAACCCTTTACTCCCGACAAATTGTGGCGGCCATGGTTGACGATAACGTCCTAAAGAAGATTGCCGCGGTGGACAAGAAAACGCTCAATGCAGGGAAGGATATGTTCAACGCGGCCGAGTATGCCCTTGGTGACTTGGCAGGAACAACACCATATTCCAACTGGGCTCTGGACCAGCTCAAAAAGGATCCAAGTGTTGCACCCCTTGATATGGCCGCCAAGCTGACCCTGTTCTTCAAATGGCTGAAGGATAACGGGGCAACTAAATACAAGGGTCTCAAGGGTTCCAGGGCTACGAAGGATACGGAGTATGTTGCCAAGGAGACAGTAATTCACCAGGAACTCACTAAGGACTATATGGTGTTCGTTGATTCTCTCGAAGACTAGTTTCTAAAGCATAGGCCCTGGTTCATTCCGAGGGCTGGGGCCTATTTAAACTGAAAACTACACTATATGAACGAGTTATTGATGCGGATGAAGGAATATACTCCTGATTCGTCCCTTTCCGAGAACCACCTCACGGGTACCGCCCTGGATCTTCAACTGAGTTCCGAAGGCGGCCTGCCGAAGGGAGATAAAATAATGCTATACGGAGGACCTGGGGCAGGTAAAAGTTCCGTGGTTCTGGATGCCCTTGCCAATATGCAGAACCTGAATCCGGATCTGAAGGTGCTCTATGTCTGTATTGAAATGACCCCTCGTCAGCTCCGCCATCTTGCCAATCACTATCCGAAAATCAAAGAGGTTCCCATACTTTTCATCAGCAACACCTCGACCGGCTCCCAAAGGACGGAGGAAACAATGGAGCGAATCCTGAATAAAGGGTGGGATGTCGTTGCCTTCGACTCTTTCGCTCCACTTGCTGCTAGAATCCGCCGGCAGGGCAAGATTACACTAGAAGAGGCCAATTATCGACTCCTTTCCATGATGGATCGGCAGTGTGAAGGAGAAAATGAGAGAGGCGTTGCTACATCTGTGATTGCCATCCAACAGTGTACGAAGGCCGGCAAAGCCAGGGGAAGTAATACCCTTGTCCATGCTTTTGGTGCCACAGTTGAACTGAAGGTGGTTGATGAGAACAATCCCTTCTCTGAACGATACATTTCTAGCCCAAAAAACCGTTTTGGGGCGAACCACCGACTGTATTACGATCTGTCGGAAGGAGGTGACGTCTGGTATGATGAGGCAGCATTCCTGGATGAACTCGAAAATGCTAACCGGATGAGAAACCACAGGAAGAGCCATGCTGATATGTCTGCCGCGTTGGAAAGAATATTTAGTGAATCATTACAAACAAATTGTAAATAACCCGGGATACCGGCCGTATCTGCTCCGACGGCCGGTCCCATAACTCAGTTTAATCATGAAGTTTCATTTAAGAACACATGTTTCAGAAAAATGGACCAGTGGCCCGATAATGAATCCCTTTGTTATCAAGGCTCTGTTCGACGAGTTTTCTTCGAATGGCTATGTCTCCTACTGTTCCATAGAAGCATTATGCGTAATCTTTATTATCACATCATCGTGCCTGAAGGACGTCATTGACGAATTGAAAAAGATGACGGACGATAAATTCAAAGAATGGTTCAGTTACGATGATCCTGTTCCGATCGACAACAGAGAATATGTCATTTCTATGTTAGAGGATCTCTATGACAACCGCGATATGGACTGGTGTGGTGGAAATAGTATCTACTTACTGTGGCGTTAATATCAATCTCATGCTCCGGGTGACAGGCAACGGAGCATCTAAAAACTCAACTTATCATGGATAATAAAGATTTCGTGAACAATTTCCTGAAGAAACTCCGGGAACAAGCGGCTGAAACGGAAAAGAAGCTGACCCCGGAGGACCTAAACAAGATGATCAAGAACACCGTGGCCAAGTGGTGGCGAACAGAATCTATCGGCTACAAAGGCTTCAAGAAAAAGGGTAAGTCAGATATTGAATACTTTGCCCATAACCATGCCAGGGCCGGTATAGGAAAGGAAGAAGGCTGGGAATCGGCAAAGAAGGCCATGGACGGCCATTATGTCTTCGATGATGAACTTAGGGCCAAATACGACGCCGAATATGACAAGACCTCCTTCGACCAGAACTTCAGGGATGGTTTCGAGAAACATTAATACTGAAAATACTATGAAGACTAAAACATGGAAACATGTCTTCGTCACATTCAACGGCGAGACATTTACCTTCTACAGCAAAGCAACTGTAGATGATGATGGCATGGTTAAGTGTACTTTATATGTTCGTGGTCCGGGTGGGTTATACCGGAAACTGGTCTTCCCCGATCCTAAGGAATTCGCCTTTGTGGAATTGTTCCTTGGTATGGCCGAAGAGAAGGATACGGACATGTTTTATGCCGCCAACACGGTCAATAAGTATGATGGAGAGATGGCCTTCTTGATGATGAAAGCCGTAAATTGGGAAGATGTCGGATATGCTCTCCTGGGAGACTATCTGGCTGATAAGGGTGATTTCTCCGGTGCTTTCGATGCATATTCAGAATCAGCCAAATATGACAATATCTATTCAATCTGCAAGCTCGGCTGCCTGTATGCTGAAGGGAAAGGCTGTGTCCAAGACCTGACCAAGGCAAAGGAACTATTTGAGGATATCCTTTCTGAATATCCTGATGCGGGGAAGTACCTGGATCAATATGGCCTCCGGTAAGATTGGAATATCAGTGGACTCGGTGACGGGGCAGGTTAGGATGCATTTCTTGACCTGCTCGGCCACCCTGCCCGATACCCCTGGCCTCCATGTCGTTCCTACGGCCTGCGGCTCTGGGAAATCCACTGATATCGCAGAAATCGCCGTGAAGAAGAAATCCGGCGGTGTCCTTATCATCGTCCCTACCAAGAAAGAGGCAGACGAGATGGGA
>JAEEGI010018266.1_pt1 | contig 14267 bp, 14 predicted proteins | sample 8958751 | NCBI WGS metagenome assembly JAEEGI01 (sample SAMN16246545, study PRJNA631951) | gut metagenome | biome: gut microbiome; feature: rumen; material: KS-attached | host: Bos | place: Iran: Karaj | collected 2018-10
GCACCCAACGAAGGATGAGTCTTTCGTTATCCTGCGAGGCAAGGTTAGGGTGACTACTCACAATGATGAAGGCTTTATCATAGAAGATGTGGTGCTGAGTCAAGAGAGTGGCAATTATGGGGTTGACATCCCTAAGAATGTGTGGCATATGGTGGAGGCGTTGGAGTTGGGGAGTGTTGTTTTTGAATGCAAGGAGGGGGCGTTTGTGGAGCATGAAGAGGACGGGATACTGGAAGTGAAGAGTGAAGGCTGCGATTAAGCGAGAGGAGAGCTAAGCTTGCTTAGGCTTTCCCGAGCGTGAGCAGTCTCGACTGAAGGTCAAGAATGAAGAGTGAAAAAGTTGAAATCAATCCTAAAAGGTGTTTGGGCTTTTTGCTCGTATGTGTTTGTTCCGCAAAGGGGAAGGCATCCGAAGGATGATGAAACCACAAAGGCTACGAACCCATAGACATAGTCAAATAAAGAAGGAAACATGATTACGCTAAAGGATTTGAACGATATTGCGGAAAACAAGATTAAGAATGAAGCACAGAAAGCAATCATCCGTTCGAGTTTTCCTCCGCATATAGCAGACAGAATGTGTGCGGCTATTGACGGGCAAGAGCGGTTTGAGCACTTCATGCGGTTATTGAATGAGTATACCGAGTGGTTGGCGCAGCAGCAGATGCAACAGGCAGTAGTGATGGAGTTCTTGAGGGGTATGGGAAGAAATAAATGAGACATCTCCTAATTCATCCAACACATAGGAAGCTGATCCGCTTAATGCGTAATCGCTTAAAAGATGGGCATCCTATTGTTTTCATAAAAAAGGACTTTGATGCCTTCCATGCTATCAGTCAAGGAACGGTGACAATGATAGATCGGCATCAAAATATATATCGACTTATTCTAACTGCTGTATACCGCCCAATTGAAGAGATAGATAGGACAGAAAAGGTTTGTATCGTTGGCGATGCTAGCGTAAATGTTATAGAAAAATGTTTTGCCCAAGCTGAGAGAAAGCACTTAGGAACAACCATCCTAAGTGGATATCTTGTACCAACGTTGCAATGGATTGTGAATAAGAGAAGAAAGCATAAGTAAATGGAGACGCCTAATTACAAAGAAGCCAATGAACTATGGTCCTCCTTTAGAGACGAAGTGATGTTTAAGCAGCGCTTCTTTCTGAATCACCCTGTCTTGGACAGGCTTGGGAATATTGCCAGAACACTTGAAACAGTCATCACTCCGGGAAGAATCTATTATCGGGCACGTATTATTGATGATAATGCTATTAAGGAGCACATGTTGGGGAAATGCTATGCCCCAGACAGGACGGAAGAGGAGAGAAAATGGTATCATAGTAAGGCAAATAAGTTTAAAGGGTTATCAAAAGAAGGCTCCTATGTACCAGACGATCTGAAACTTATCAGAGATGCCCGCTCGAATCCAAGGTTCATTTGCTATTTGTATGTGGCTGAAAGTCCCACTACCGCCGTGTATGAAGTGCGCCCTATTCTTTATAATGCAGTCAATGTGGCCGGAATTGAGGTGAAAGAACCGCTGCGTATTGCGAATATAGCAGTAGACATCGACCCAAACCCGGAGAAAGAGAAGAATGTGGATGAGTGGCTATTGGGATTTGTGCAATCGGCCTTCTCGTCACCGACAAATAATCCGGATGACTACATCCCCTCGCAGATTATTGCTGAGTTCTTCAGACATTTGGGCTACGATGGCATTAGGTACAGCAGTTCGCTTCATAAAGGCGGGTACAACCTGACTATTTATAACGTCTTAAAATGTGAGCCCGTTTTTTCTACAGACATGCGTTTTGAGGATATGAAGATATCCCTCAGGCCGGCTATTGGAGCAGAGAATAGGGATGGCCAGTTTCAGTGGATTAAAGATAATGTTCCTATGAGGTGGGATATAGACTTAAATAAGCTTGTTGAGGCAGAGGTTTAGATTATTATTGCTATGACGCAAGAAGAGAAGTGGATGATAAAATACAATGAGGTGAAAACCTTTATTGAGACATATCATCGTAATCCATCTAAATACGTTGACCCTGAACGCAGCCTCAGAAACTGGGTCAAGCAGCAAAAGAAGCTCATGAACGCTGGTGCGCTGGAAGGTCAACGCCTATAGTTGTTCAATGAGCTTCTTGCGTTAGGGGAGAAGTACAAACGAGTAAACCAATACCAGTGAGCGCGGGAGGATCTGGTGCATGGTGCTGACGCTTTAGCGGCTGCACCATGCACGTGCGGGAGCGGAAGGCTCTTTGGGGCAACGCCCCAATGTGCCTGGAGCGGGGATGTCTTAAAGAATAATAATAATACATAAGGAATGCAATAAAATACGGGGAGAATCGTTATTTTTGCAGAATGGTATCGCCATCTCTAAAAGAAAGGTATATTTATGACGATAAAGAGTATTGAACTTAAAGACTTCAGGTGCTTTAGTACATTCAAATGCCAGTTTGAATCTGGTGTGAATGTGTTGATTGGCCGTAATGGAGCGGGTAAGACAACGCTTATCCACGCCATCCATAAAGCGATGAGTTTTATCTTCTCCAACGATCGTTCGCTGGGAAAGGAATTTTTGTCGAAAGGTAACAATACACTGAACGTACGTGGATTCAAGGAAGCGGATTATCATTTTGATATTGAATCTAGAGAACCGTCACAAACCGCCAGTATAAAGGCTAGGGCGGTGTATAACGGTAGAGATTTGGCTTGGGAGTTGTATAGAAGAAATCAGACAAATGCAGCCCTTTACCAGTCGAAATATAAGAAGGCTTTTACTGAATTCATGCATGAGTGGAAAGGGAATGGAGCAGCGTTGCCTCTGTTGGCCTATTATTCCGACTCATATCCACATAAGTATGTTAAGACAGTTAAGTACGCTCTTGATATTGTTAACAACGGAGTTATGCCCAGAAATTTTGGGTACTACCAGTGGGATGATGAAGCCGCATGCACCTCTATATGGGAAACGCGTATTAGTAACTGCTTGAATAAAGTACAACCTTATTATACCATCATGATGAGGACGCTGTCTGAGGAGCAGGAACTAGAAGAAAAGTTTTCTGAAGAGGAACTAAAAAACAATGATGATTATAAGCGTCTGAAAGTTGAGGAAGAGAGAATCCATAAAATAGTCTCGGAGCCGCTGGCAGAGATGATGTTTGTGGAGAGAAAACTCAAGGAGTTCGCTGAGGCTCTTCCCGGAATAAAGGAGCGGAATAGGGAAATAGACGTGCTGTCGCCGGTACAGACTCAAGAGGGATTTCAACTGGGACTTCACTTCAAGGATGGCAGCACATCGTTGCTTCAAGATCTGCCTGCAGGATATAGGAGACTATACTCCATCGTGTTTGACATGGCCTACAGAGCCTATATACTTAATGGTGATGCGGAACCGGAAGGTTTGGCTATCATTGATGAGATAGACCTGCACTTGCACCCGGAATTGGAAAAAGAGGTGCTAAATGTGTTCCATAAAACTTTCCGTAAAGTACAATTTATCGTTTCTACCCATTCACCGATGGTGCTGACCAACCTACAGCCTGACGATAGTAAAATTATGCGTATGGACATAGGTCGTGGGGAGCCTGCTACTGTTGAGGATATTTACGGATTGGACTATAATACTGGCGTTGAGGATGTGATGGGCGTCGATGCGAAGAATGTGGAGATAGACAATCTGGTGAGTACGTTGGCGTTCCTAGAGGGCAATGCAATGGAGCGGCAGGCAGAGAACGTGAAGGCTCTGCTCTTGGAGAAGTTGAAAGGCGACAGGGAGCACCTAGAGAAGTTGCTAGACAGACGTAGAAAGGAAATGGGCGATGAAATACATCGATAAGAACGCACTTCTCAAGGCAGGTCGTGACATTACTGACCAGTATCTGGAAACAACGTGCAAAGTAGATGATGGTGCAGGAAACTTTCACTATCAGAACGTTGACTACGACGGCACATTTGGTGATACTGGTGCTAAGAACGCCATGATGCAGCTGGCTCTAGATAGTCAGGAGAGTTTTTGCTGCTATTGTATGCGCGACATGCACTTACAAAACCAAATTGTGACGTTGGAGCATATTATCCCACAGAGCAGTGACAGTGAGAAGTTCAATCGCTATGTCGGATATAATGTAGCACCTTTGACTGCTCAATATGTGGTGAGGACAGGGGATTTCACTGGAGTGCAGAATGTGAATGTTCCTCCGAGACCCCATACCGTGGCTTTTGAGAATTTGGTGGCTTCCTGCGACGGGACCTTTCCGGATAAGAAAGGCTCTTCGCAATGCTGTAATAACAAGAGAGGCCAAGAGGATATATATCCCTTATTTTACGTCGTAACTGTGGGCAATGAGATTGCCTATACTGAAGACGGGAGTATGCAACCCAATGCACAGTGTGCTCTTCAGGCGGAGTATAGGATCACAATAGAGAAGGCGAGGCTGAACTGCACAAATTTGCAGGACATTAGGAGACTATGGCATCTCTTTGCTGGAGAGCGTATGGAAAACCTCACTGCATGTATTGCAGATAAGAACAAACGGTCAATGCTACTGCTGCAAGTGCTGTATCATGACAATCGACTAATGATGCAGGATGCACGAATCCATAATAAGTTCATGAGGGACGAGTATTGGAAGACGTTCTTGATGTACCATTGGTTTCATCATAGGATATAAAAAAACTGCGCGTAGGGATCGGAAGGATTTAATGGCCACTGGCCATTTGTGCCTGAAGTGGGGAGGTGGATGTGATGATATGATAAACAATGCAAAAGTTCTTTGACGCATACAGACAATATATCGTGAAGCACCCGAAGGTGGCAGCCTACAAGCCAACTTCAGAAAAATACGATGCTGCACAGTTACAGGATGTCGTGAAGAAACTACCCAAAGAGGTGGTTCTCGGAATCACGGCTGAAGAACTGATACACTTCAAAGACTTCATCACCGCTTCTGACCTTCTGCACAGCCTGTGCAAAGACTTCTATACCCAGCTACAAAAGACCCTTGCAGTTCTCAATTTGAAGGGGATAGACATAGTGGAATATTTCATAGGATTCCTGAACAAGGAATACATTACCACTGAATACAAGAGAAACGAGCTGCCAAAGCAAATGCCTGAGGGTTCCTATCTGTATCAGGATATGCACAACCACAAGCTCCACATGCCTAATGGGGCTGCGCTGGACTTGAAGGCTGTGATGGAGGGCGCAACGGACTCGGTGGGTGTGCTATGCAACTACATGCGCTATCATCTTGACGAGGAGTTTTACGATGAGAATGCAGACCAACAGGGCTTCACTACGTATCTCGTGAGAATATTCCAGTTGGCCAACGAGTATGCCACGTTCAAGCACTCGTATGACCAAGTGATCTATGAGCAGAACTACGTGGACATTACAGGCGACACCATCACCTTTGAGTATGAAAATGAAAGGGATGCGAAGCTGATGACGCTTGGGCACATGATACTGGATGAAAGGGTGCTGCATGTGAATTGCCAGCTACGCGAAATTGCTAGGAAACCTAAGCTTGCCCGCTACGTGACCAACTATCGAGTAAAACGAGTGAAGGTGAACGACGGAGTGGTGACATTGGAGTTTGGACAGGGAGAACCCCAGAAGCATTTGGCCGTAGTAACGGTGACACTGGCATCCATATTGGCATACTATGAGTTTCTGGACATCAATCTGAAACTGGAAAATCTTGGAGGTATCACCTTGGAGGAGGTGATAGGCGTATGGATGGCTCTCCAGTACATTTGTCTGGAATGTGTGCAGCAAGCCAAGATTGCGGACAGGGTGTTCTATACCAGAGAAGAAATGGGAGTTTTCCCAAGGAAGTTCAAAGTGGAGGACTTGACGGCTTATCTTGTGAAACTGACAGGAATGAAGGAACATCGCGTCAAGATGGTGCTTAATGCTTTTGAAGTGGATTGGAAGAGCTATAATGATATATGGACCTTGCCGCTTTATAAGATTAAAGGGTATTACTGCCTGCCGTTCTATCCCATCGTTAACTCAATGCCCTACAACTTGATAGAGAATCTGATGCGGCGAGGCGGTTATGACTTGGAGAAGCGTGGGAAGGACTTTGAACAATACGTCTATAAGATGATTACAGAGGCCAAACCACAGTTTCCGCTTGTGTGTAAGGCAGCACGTAAGTATAAGAAAGGGCCTGATGACGAAGGTGAAGAAATTGACATAATAGTTTCCTTGCGTGATATTGTTGTGGTGTCAGAGGCAAAATGCATTCATTACTCGATGGAACCGCAGAACTATTATGATGCGTGGGACAGATTGAAATACGGGGCAGAACAGGCGAAGCGAAAAGCGGGTTATATGAGTGAACATCCGGAAGCATTTACGGACTTAGGGGATGTGAGCAAGAAGATAATAATCCCTGTTGTTCTTACCAACTATCCAATGCATGCCGGTTTTGAACATGAAGGGGTTTCTGTGATAGATTCACATACGTTTATATCGTATTTTACAGCCGGGTATATCACTAAGCGGGAAATGGGGAAGGATACAAATGAAATAGTGGATGCCAGGTTCTTCTACAGAAACGAAACAGAGTTCTCCGCTAACTTTGAGGAATACTTGAGGGAAAATCCCGTGAAGAAGATACACATGCCCAAGATGATTATTGATGAGATCCCTCTTCTACCGCGTTTAGCTCGCGGCAAATGCATTGCCAAGACGGCAGTCTATCAAGGGAACCCTGGTTTTGATATAGCGAATGGGCCTGGGAGGCCGGTGAATTTGAGACGATAGCTTTTGCGTATATTTGCCTGACAAGGCGTAAAACTACAATATGAACATCTTAGACGCAAACATAGGTTCCGCTAAGGACAATATGAGTAGCCCCGTGCACAACTGGTATAAGTTCACGGCTGGCTTCTCATATAAGTTTGTGGACATCATATTGGAGGACTACAGAGGACAAGACATAGTGGTTTATGAACCCTTTGCGGGCTGCGGAACCACTTTGGTGGAATGCCAGAAACTGGGCTTTCGCTCCATTGGAAACGAGAGCCAGGAACTGATGTGCAACGTGATTCTTGCCAAACTGAACTGGACGCTGACCAAACAGCAATTCACTCGCGCTATAAACAATATAGGAAAATACGTTGAGGAGAATAAAGGCGAAGCGGAAACTGCCGCTAAGTTCCATCCGTTGCTTGTAACGCTTTATGATGAGCCATCATTACGGGAACTTTATTGCATCCGCGATGGAATAAAACTACTGCGGAACAAAGAGGTGCAGCAGTTCTTTAACCTTGCGCTGAGTCAAACTTTACATAAAGCGGCTATCCACCCAATAGCAGTGCCCTATATCTCACGCTCCAAATTCTTGGCCGACTCAGGCAAGGCTTGGGAAAAGTTCCAGATGATAGCGGGCCAGATGTATGATGACATGCAGATGATGCCGCACCATGAGCAACTGGCTACTGTTTATAACTGGGATTCACGCGTGAAGAACGAAGCCGTGGCAGATGCCTCCTGTGGTCTGTGTATCACCTCACCGCCATATCTGAACAATCTGGACTACGGTGAAGTGAGCAAGGTACACAGCCACTTCTTTGAGATGACCAACGACTGGAACGACATCACAGAAAAGGTGCGCCGTAAACTGGTGACAGGAGCCACCACACACTACCGCGACACAGAGTTTGTGATGGAAGAGTTTGCCAAGAAGGAGTTTGCCCAGCGAAACCCAGACACCTTGGAGAAACTGGTAGAATTGTATGACCGCATCAAAACCAACGCGAAACAAAGGAAAGGAAAGAAAAGTTTCCATATCCTTATGATGCATTACTTTGAGGATATGTACCATGTACTGAAAGAAATGCGTAGGGTGCTGCGGGATAGTTCTGAAGCGTATTTGATATTGGGTGATTCCGCTCCGTATGGCATCTATGTGCCCACCACCCAAATATTGGGGGACATTGCGCTGAGCGTAGGTTTTGCGGAGTACAGCATCCACAAGATACGTTCACGTGGCGACAAGTGGAAAACCTTGAAGAACCGGCATAACATAGCTTTGTCGGAGAACATTCTGATACTGAAATAATGCCCACGAAAAAGGTAGATATAACGAAAGCGAAGACTGAGTATCTGAATCTGATTTCGGATGCGGAAGCAAAGGCAGTGCTTGGCAAAGGCTGGACGCTGCCCTTTGTGTACTCATTCCAAGAGATACGGGATGTGTACTTCGCTTTTTGCCGGCATTTGCAGAAAGGTATGTCAGTGGCAGAGTTTTCAAACAAGTACGTCAATGGAACCATACCATTTGTGAAAACCGAATGGGACAAAGATGGCCGCCGTGTGCTGGAAATCAAGAATGCGCTGATTAACTTTGGAATACTTGACAAAGAAACGCTGGTATGCAAGAAAGGTGTATTTGATGATGTAGAGCCGGGAACACTGTTGACCGAAGCGGATTTGAAGGTTTTCCGCCAGATATTCTTCCACTACTTCCGCTTTCAGGAGTATTGCTCGCTGTTTGTGAATCCCCGGATGACGACGGGGGAGAAGCGAGCATTGACGGAAGAACAGATATTGAGGGAGAGCGGTGTGCTGTTTTATTACGGCTCTGGCGGAACCCGTGTTGACACGTTTTTCTATACGTTGAAAAACCCTGAAACGCTGTTTAAATTCCCTTTGAGCGACAAGGGAAATGTGAAAGGTGGTTTTGTAAGGTTCTGGGATATGTTCCTGTCATGGACGGGACAGTTGGGGCTGGTGGAGCGGTTGAATATGAAGCGTCAGGGCTATCTGCTGTCGAACGACAAGGCTTTCAATGCGGCTTATTTCATCAACCCGTATTGTGAGGTTGATGTAAAGGAGGTGCTTGAAGATAAGTTCCGCAGGCAGTTACTGATAGATATTTCAGACTTGGTGATGGAGATTTGCCTTCAATACCGTTGCGGAATCAGTGTGGGGCAGCAGGCTGTGATAGACTACTATCTGGCTCATCCTGATGTGGTGTCGCTGATAAGGACATCCGAGATATTCATCAAGGAAACCGAGCTGAACAAGAACGACAGAATACTTTACCCGAAATATAAAGGTAGTTTTGTTTCACATATAAAATTACGCGGCTTATGAGTGATGTACTAAAAGGATTGGAAGGTTTGCTGGACCTTCAGCCGGAAGAGAACAAGTATGTGCAGTGGGGAATACAGTTTAATCCATTCCCTAGGTCTGGAACCTCTAATATCAACGGCAGTGATGAGGTGAATAGGATGCTGAAACCATTGGTCAAGAAGACGATGAACGACATTACGACGTTTATCCTCAATGCCTTGCAACCTAACAATCTTGACCCGAAGGATCAATTTATCAGCGCAACGATAGTGGGAGACTATGGTAGTGGAAAAACCCAGATGCTGATGTATGCCAAAGCTCTGCTTAACGGCATTCGCGACAGCGAGGTTCCGCTGAAACCCTATACCATCTATATTGATAATCCGGGCGGCTCTATCCAAGAGTTTATTGGGAATGTGATTGGTGAGATTGGTGAAGAAAATGTGCGTAAATATGTATGGAACCATATTTTAGACACTATTCAGAAAAGCGAAGAAATCAAGGAACAGCTCAAACCATACGAGCCTAATTCTGCTGTCCTGTTTAATGAAATGAAGGATTCGTTGAATCCCTATGCGGAGGTGAACACTACCAGTTATAAGCAGTTTTTGGACGTGTTTATCAAGAATATGAATTCACAGAAAAAACGTAAGTTTGATGATTTGTTTAGCGGAATAGTCCAGCAGATTTTGTATGATGACACAAAAGATACTACCGTAGCGTACTACTTCTATGAGTTCATATCCGCTGACTTTGGCATAAACAAGACTTGGGAGGCGTTGACCAGTGGCAAATTGAAACAAATGGACGGCAAAGAGGCTGAGGCCATCAGGTATATAGTGAAGTTGCTGAAGCGTGAGGGCTTTACGCATGTCTTTATTCTGGTGGATGAATTTGAGGACTTGACTGCAGGCCGTCTTACCAAGGCTCAGCAAGACAACTATATTCACAACCTGAGAATATTGCTTGACCAGCACAGGGAATGGTGTCTGTTGTTTGCCATTAATCCGCACGCTTTGGAAAGACTGCAAGTGCTTTCTCCGCCTTTGGCAGACAGAGTGCTGGTGAGAAGGATTGCGCTGGACAACCTGACAAACGAAGAGGTTAAGGCAGTGTATGGTACCTATTTGACTTTGGCCAAGTATGAAGGGAATTTACCATTCACCGATGAGGCTGTTGAATACATACGAGAAACAAGCGACGGTAATTTGCGCCGTGTTCTGAAAGCGGCATTTGCCTTGTTTGAGGCTGCTGCTGACCAAGGTGTGAAGGTTTTGGACAAGGAGTTTGTGGAGAATAACATACCAACTGTTTGATTATGGAAAAATGGTCTGCACGATTGGAGAAGTTTACCATCAACTTCTTCGTAGATACTAATATTTTGGTGTATCTGGTAGATGGTAAGTATCCGTCTTTAACGGATTTTATTAAAGCGTTGTCAGAAACACCTGTAGTGGGACTTTATGCCTCTGAATATGTGTTATCCGAGTTTGTTGGGGTAAGGAAACAGGAAGATTATTTTCAAGCAGTCATTGATAAATCCCGCCAGGAAGGGAAGACAATCAATTTATCCGAATTTCTCAGGCATAACAAGACGTATGAGATTAAGGACTATGATTATGATTCGCTGAAAGATGTTGTGAAACAGAAGGTTGATGAAGAGATTGATAGAGTGACTCATGAATTTGGAATTACTTTCCTCCGCAATAACAACAACCTTCTTGTCGGTCCAATGAAGGAGGTATGTCTGTCTACCAAAATCTCGAAAGAAGATAGTCTTGTTTTGGTTTCATCTTTGTTCAGAGAAAAGGAAGAAATAATAACTGAACCTGTGATACTATTGACCAACGATGGTGATTTCTGTAAGTATGCTAACTTGTCAAAAGATTATATCGGAAGCGTTCTGGCAGAGGAGGGATTGCAAAATCCAGGCGTTGAACATATGAATACTATTGGGAGAGTGGCTAACTACAAGGAAGTAAAGAACTTGACGCAGGAAATAGAAGATATCAACAAGAGTGTTGCTGATTATTTGAAAGCCTGTATGAAAGAGTTATTTGGGGAGTATTATATCGGCAATACTTTGAAAGTCAACTTCAAAAATGCCCCGGCACATACTCTTGGTATTGATGTGAAAGCACCAGAATTGAAGAATGGACTCTTCATAGCGATAGTGTCAAAAGACGTGGATTATATTTATTGTCCGCGAGCACAGGCGGATTTTCATAAAGGTCTCGATTCGATAGGGGAGAAGTTCGTGCCGCAGAAGGGAGACAGCCACGTGTCTTTTGTTTGTGATACGGAGGAGGTGGTAGTCAGCGACGAGATTTTCAACAGACTCAATGATGACGGGAACTTAGTGTTTATCCATCCTGATTCGCTATAGAAAACCGCTGCCCAAAGGTGGCGGTTAATTAGTTGCCCCTGCTTTAGTCGCAAATAATTGACATTCAATAAAATATGTTCAAAAAGTACTTGGTTTATTTGCAGAAAATGCTTATCTTGAGGTCAGAAACCTGCAAATAAATGAAGAAATGATAGGCAAAAAACCAGTGGAACACCAGATGTCCATCTTCGACGTAGCATTGGAAAGTTTCATCGACATGAACCACGAACTGGTCCTGCTTTCCAAGCAGATAGACTGGGAGGAAGTGGAGTCGGAGTTCGCGGAGTACTACTGCGCGGACAACGGTCGCTCGAGCGTCCCCATCCGTACGATGGTGGGGATGATGCTGTTGAAGAGCATCTACAATTTGAGTGACGAAGGGGTGGTAGCGCGCTGGCTGGAGAATCCGTACATGTGCAGTACTTCACGGGGGAGAAGGTGTTCCAGAAACGCCCTCCGATGAACCCGATCGATATGACGAAGTTCCGTAAGCGGATCGGTGCCCAGGGCGCGGAGAAGCTCTTCAAGATCAGCCTGATGGTAAACGCCGGTGAGATCACGGAGAAGGAGATGCGCATGGTGATGGTGGACAGCACGGTACAGGAGAAGAACATCACGTTCCCGACGTTCGGCTCGCCGAATCAGAGTTACTACGAAAAGCGAGAGGCCCGGAAAAAACTCCGCGAGCGTGCGGGTATCGAGCCCGTGATCGGTCTCCTGAAATCAGACCACGATGATGCGGAATTACCTCAAGTGGGCCCTTGGGGACGCCATCAATGCCTTAATGGCTACTGTAACGTACAACATGAGGCATTGGATGAACAAAAATGCCGGTCGATGCTCAGTTCTCGCAGCAACCGCGTAGAGGGGATTTGACAGGCTTGACTATTTATTGCTCAGATAGTAAAAAAGGACATACGAGGATTATCATTTTGTGAAAGTGTTTACTATTATTGTTAATATTGCGACGATTCTTGGTTTAATCATTGCGATTATTCAGTTATTTCGATCTTCTTCTGCTTCTTCTGCAGCAAGGAAGGCCGCAGAAGAAGCTCGGGATAGGGTCAATCAAACATATTTGACTCCAGGGATTGCTGTCCTCATTCAACATGTCCGATTTGTGCAGGAAAAAGCGCAAACCGGGCAATTTGATGTTGCGAGAATTCGGCTTCATGATGTTAAAGATGGTTTATCTATTTTCTACGGATCTGATTTCGTGCAAATGAGTGACCTGCAAAGTACGATTCGGCAGATTGATTTGTGCCTGCGGGCAATCGACAGGGAGCTCGCTGATGAAGGAGAATTAATTCTACCATCTTTTTGTGCCGATTTAGAAATGGTTGTAACTCAAATTCAGAAAATACAAAGTCAGATTTATTAAAATACATGATATGAATCCGGAAACATCTAATCTTCTTTCACGGCTTGTTTCGGACACACAATTGCACCGAGTTCAATGGTCGTGCTCAAATGTTAATAATGAATATAAATTAGAGTTAAAGACAGGGACATTGCTGATTCGTCACGAATTGCAGTGGAACTCTTATTCTTTAAGTTTCTTTCGTGGAACTGGAGATAATCAAATCATTTGCATGTGTAAACCTGGTGATGCAGATTATCATCTTTTAGCTCAGTTGTATTTGCAGATTAAAAACTCTTTTTCATCGACCGTTAGTGTGATTATGTCTGAATTGTCGAGTATAGAGAAGTCGATTTAGAGTTTTTCTCCCCTTGGAAGAATGGCGGTTATCGATAGTAGATGCGCTGCGGGCTTTCGACCAGCACCCGGAACATGATCCGGAAGATCTGGCCGTATCAGCTGCCTAACATGGATCCGGAGACGCTGGCGAAGCTGGTTTTCTGCTTCGAAAATGATCCGGAGCGTAGTGACGGGATCATCAGCGGGGCGCAGGATGCGATCGGTATCTGCGTGCCGGGGCTCTGCCGGCATTATTACAACAACCGTTTCTGGCCGGAGAAGATCGAGATGTGTTCCGACGAGGCGGTCCTGGCCTGGTTGGAGGCGCATCTGGTGATGATTCCGATGGAGCCCCGCCGTCCCGGGTGCTCGGTGGTGGAGGGGAAGGATATCACGCGCGAAAAGGTCCTGGCGCTGGCCGGGGCGGCGGATCGCTGCTGGACGGCGATCATCAGCCGGAACCTGGAGGCCTTCGCCCAGGCCTATCGCGACAGCTTCGATGCGCAGGTCGCGATGTTTCCGGCGATGGTGCAGGGGAGTGTGCCTTATTATATCGAGAAATACCGGGATTCCGTCCTGGCGTGGAAGATGCCCGGAGCCGGTGGCGGGGGATACCTCGCCTGCGTGGTTTCTGACGCCTCTGCCTTCGTGGCGGAGCATCCGGAAGCCATTGCGCTGACCATTCGCCGGGCGGGGATGTAGGTGGGTATCGCTTGTTGTCCTGCGCAGGTGTCGGCTGATGCTGAATGCCATCGAGCCGGGGAGCGTGGTCCCGATACTTTGGCACAGGGGACGTGAAGACAACAAAATAATACAAAGAATCGTGAGTTGTTTTCCGGAATGAACAGCTTTAAAGATTCGATATTAGACTTTTATTATTATATTTGCGAGGTAAAAGTCTAATGTTGAACTATTATGAAGGATATATATGTGCTCGCGGACGAGGAAATTCAGCGTAAGATAGGGGATCGGTTGAAGGCGCTCCGGCTGAAGCAGAACATCACGCAACAGAGCTTGGCGGAGGAGTCAGGTGTGTCTCTGTCGTCGGTGAAAAAGATTGAGAAAGGTGAGATTGGCTCGTTC